>Ga0247837_1001862_pt1 | contig 42127 bp, 29 predicted proteins | sample LaCtaG_2_FD_187115 | JGI IMG/M metagenome (GOLD analysis project Ga0247837, IMG submission 187115) | Freshwater microbial communities from meromictic Lake La Cruz, Castile-La Mancha, Spain - LaCruzMarch2015_14.5m | ecosystem: Environmental > Aquatic > Freshwater > Lake | place: Spain: Castile-La...
TACACATCGAGTTCTTACATTTATAGTCGAGAGTGCAGAGGTATTTACCCACATGCATACTCCTCACTTGCTCCACACTCTCCCCTAACACGTAGGCTGTACTCTAACGAGCATTCTCACCACCTCCACATATAAACACACTCCCACTCTCCAATACCACCCACCTACTGGAGCTCAGCCTGGACGTGGTGGTTGAGTGGGAGTGGCTGCTTCCAAGCCCCTCTCTGGTAGTCGAAGAATCGGATACAGGACTTGGTGACGTCTGCTAGCAGGAGAGGGTTTAGGAAGACGCAGACTTCTCGAAGGATGTTGAGGCTGAGTTTCCCTCTGTCTCCTCGCGTGTGCTTGAGGTACAGCAGCCACACCTTGGCTCTGTGTTCTGACAAGTGCGCAGCCATTGATTACTAGGCAGTCTAGGTGGTGCCACTATCACTCTTAGCAAGGAATCAGTGAGTCCCTCTACATCTCGAAGAGTTAAGCTGTTCACTGGATTACGTGACACTGTCTGAATGCCGAAACGTTTCAAAAACAGCTTTGTTCTCTCAGTTTACGTAACCTATCCAAGGCATTGCTTCACCATCTTTCCATCTTGCGAAACCGACGTGGCCGAACTATTTGTAGACAATCGATGAATGAACTGGGTATTTATCTATTATCCTTCTGCGCTGATTTCCGCTTCTGCATTACCGTATCTAAAGTAGAGGTGAATTTTTTTTTTGAAAGAAAGGATCAGGACCAAACCTAAAAGTGCCACTCCAGCAGCTGCCTCCAGAATCTTACCCATTTTATAACCCCAGCTTTCGATCTTGCAAATCCCACAAACTGACTGATCGGCACAGACTTTAGAGTGAGAGGCACTCGATTATTGCATACTCTATCCAGAAATCTCATTCAGCGGAAGAGTATAAGCACGCAAGAACTGGCAGTGGCCCTCTCCTACACATCAGCTTGAAGGCTTTGAGATGAAGTCGAGACTTTGAAAGTGAAAGAACAGAGTTGAAAGGCTTAAATAGCTCACAATACTGCCATGAAAGCCAGCAAAGAGCAGCAGAATGCAACTTGGAGAGTCGAGGCCCGCCTTGGCTGTGTATCATAATACATCTAACAGCAGTTGTAGGAGGTGTTAGGGAAAGGCGATATACCCACAGAACGTCTTTCAATGGCTGTATATTCCATTCCTCAGAGTCGAGACAACTGCGAGTCTCAGGCAAAGGATGGCTAATAATGCTGGCATTGGGCAGAACGGCCCTAAAAGGACTGCAGCGCAGGCTAATGGTAATGAAAAGGGCTGAAGCAACATTTCTACCTGTGCCAGAACGGCCGAGTTTCCCCGAGGAAGAAGAGAAAATCCTCGCCTACTGGACTAGCATCGATGCCTTCCAAACCTCTCTGCGTATGTCGCAGGGCAAGCCGAAGTACTCCTTCTACGACGGACCGCCCTTCGCCACAGGTTTGCCACATCACGGCCACATCGCAGCAGGCACCATCAAGGACATCGTGACTCGCTACTGGCACCAGAACGGCTTCCACGTGGACCGCAGGTTCGGCTGGGACTGCCACGGCCTCCCAATCGAGTTCGAAATCAACAAGGAAGAGGGCATCAAGACCAAGAAGGATGTGCTGAACATTGGTATTCAGGCTTATAACGAGAAGTGCAGGTCTATCGTGATGCGCTATGCGGGGGAGTGGAGACGCATTGTGCCTCGCTTGGGACGGTGGATCGACTTCGACAGGGACTACAAGACGATGGATCTGAACTACATGGAGAGCTGCTGGGCAGTGTTCAAGATCCTGTTTGAGAAGGGACTGGTGTACCGCAGTGCACGAGTGATGCCCTTTTCAGTGGGCTGCAACACTGTGCTGTCCAACTTCGAGGCCAACATGGACTACCAAGAGGTTTCAGACCCCAGTGTCATGGTCACCTTCCCCACTCTAGCCAACCCGCTGGAGTGCTTTTTGGCCTGGACCACGACTCCCTGGACTTTGCCGTCCAACTTGGCGCTCGCAGTCAACCCCAACTTCGACTACCTCTACATCAACGAGGCTGAAGAAGCACGCACTTTCATCGTGGCTGAGCCGCTGCTCCCTAACGTCCTCAAGGAACTGCGCTGGAAGAAACACACTGTAGCGAAGAAAGTCCGCGGCTCGGACCTAGTGGGCACCCAGTACACCCCACTCTTCCCTGACTACGAAGCTCACAGGGCGGCCGGCTGTTTCCAAGTGTATGCGGGCGAATTCGTCACTAATGAAGCAGGCACAGGCATTGTGCACTGCGCTCCCTTCGGCGAGGACGACTTCAAGCTTTTCGTGGCCCATGGACTTGTCAGGCCGGAAAACCCCCCTGACCCTTTGGATGAAAACGGAGTTTTCAATGAACAAGTGCCCTCCCTCACAGGCCTGTACTTCAAACAAGCTGATGACGTCATTAAGGAGAGACTGAAGAAGGAAAGCAGACTGGTGGCTTCAGGGACCATCAAGCACAGCTACCCCTTCTGTTGGCGCAGTCAGCAGCCGCTCATCTACAGACCTGTGAAGAGTTGGTTCATCAGGGTGGAGTCGTTCAAGGACCAGTTGGTGGCGAACAACCTCAAGACTCGCTGGGTGCCAAGCTTTGTGCAGGAAAAGCGCTTCCACAACTGGCTGCAGGAAGCCAAGGACTGGTGCTTTTCAAGGAACCGCTTCTGGGGAAACCCCATTCCGCTGTGGGTCTCTGACGATTTCGAGGAAATTGTGTGCGTCGGATCAGTGCAGGAACTCAAGGATCTGACAGGCGCAACAGACGTCACTGACATCCACAGGCACTTTATTGACCACTTGACTATCCCCAGTAGACAAGGCAAGGGCATGCTGCACCGCATTGAAGAGGTCTTTGACTGCTGGTACGAAAGCGGCTGTATGCCGTTCAGTCAGTCTCACTATCCCTTCGACACGCCGGAAGAGCAGTTTTCCCAGATTTTCCCCGCGGACTTCATTGCTGAAGGCTTAGACCAGACCCGAGGCTGGTTCTACACTCTAATGGTACTTTCAACGGCTGTGCGAGACCAGCCCGCCTTCAAGAACGTAATCGTGAACGGCATTGCGTTAGACAAACACGGGAAAAAGATGTCGAAGAGCAAGAAGAACTACACGGACCCTATGGAACTGGTGGCTGCGCATGGAGCAGACGCTATCCGCCTGTACCTCGTCAACGGACCTTTGGTCAGAGCGGAGCCGCTGAAGTTCAAGGATGAGGGAGTCAGAGACACGGTCAAAGACGTGTTTCTACCTTGGTTTAACGCCTACCGCTTCTTCATCCAGAACGCCAACAGGTACGAAAGCAAGACGGAGTCTCCTTATGTCTTCGACTCCGCCTCCTGCACCCACACTACCAACCTCATGGACCGCTGGATTCTGGCTGCTGCCAACCATTTGGTCACTTATGTCAGGCAGGAAATGGAGAATTACCGCCTGTACACAGTGGTGCCTGCCTTGCTTAAGTTCTTGAACGAACTCACGAACTGGTATGTGAGACTGAACCGCGCCCGACTAAAGGGAGAAACGAGTGCAGAGGACTGGAAGGAAGCACTGGACGTCCTGCTGGACTCCATCATGAAGGTCAACCTGCTCATGGCTCCTTTCACTCCCTTCATCACCGAGCTAATGTACCAGAACCTGTCCAGAGGCCTTCCCGCAGACCTGAAGCAGGCTTCCGTTCATTTCGTAATGATCCCCAAACCCGACCCTTCCTTCGAATCCCAGGAAATCAGAAGCGCTGTTAGTCGCATGCAAGCAGTAGTTGAAACTGTGAGACTGATTCGTGACCGCAAGAAGCTGCCTATCAAGACCCCCGTCCAGCGCATCACTGTGCTGCACAGAGACCAGGCCTACCTGGACTCCCTGGCGCCCTTGCTGCACTACATCAAGGAAGAGGTCAACACGGAAGTGGTGGACTTGGTGCTGGAGGAAAGTGAGAAAGTCGTCCTCACTGCGACGCCTAATAACCAACTGCTAGGACAGCGACTGCAGAAGGCCTTTACTCCGGCTCTGAGGAAGGCTATTGCCGAACTCACACATGACCAAATCGTGACTTTCGAGCGGGAGGGCCGGATTGAGCTGGGCGACCAAGTCTTGACTACCGGCGAAATCCAGCCCCAGCGGAAGTACCGCGAAACCGGGCCAGACTACGACGCAGACGGAGATAACGACATGGTGACAGTGGTGGATGTGCGCATGAACGAGGCGTTGCTGCAGACTGGCGCAGCCAGAGAACTCGTCAATGCAGTGCAGAAGCTGAGGAAAGCCGCAGGTCTGAACGTCACTGACGAGGTGGCGCTCTACTACGAGGACCTGCCGCCCTACTTCCAAGGAGTGCTCAGAGACCAAGGCAAAGTGCTCAGTATGCTCAGAATCCCGCTGCTGGCCGCTGCTGAGAAGACGGAGGGACAGCGGTTCATTGCGGAGGGCAAGGTGGAGCACGGCGACTCTTCTTTCAAGTTTGCGCTGTACTGGAGAGCTAGTTAGGCTTAACAGCTGAGGAAAGGACGCAGTGCACCTACTGCATAGTGCAGTGGCATAGAGAGAAGCCTCCTCGCAGTAGCGACACAGTGAGTACCACACAGCCTAGCAGGCGTGCTTCTACTAGTGCACTTTGTGGGCATAGCTGCACTGCGCCCTAGCGAGAAAGCATGATTTCCTCCCACAAACGAAGCATGTCACTACCCCAATGGGTGCTTTTCAGTCCTGCAGTCTCTATCTTCTGGCTGTCTTCAGTGGCCCCCTCCTCCTCTTGGAACGCAGTAAATCTCCAGCTAGCAGGGCAGCTACAATAGTATGGCAGAGCTAGTTCCAGTGGCCTCCAAGAGCCGCTTCATCCGCTGCTGCGAGTGTCTCAGTCAGTTCTGCAGTCCCTTGTCAGTCCTGTCCCGAGTGCACAAGCACTTCCCCATCAGACCCGACTACGACTTCGCCCTCAAGCCAATAACGCCAGTGCCCTGTGCAGACACCTCAACCCGCCGAGTGCATCTCCCTGATCAGTCCGAGTTCCTCGTGGTCACTTTCGGCAGCGGACCCTGTAATCTCTAGTGTAATGCGAAGCTTCAGTCGCTCTCATACAGCCGTCACGTCTTTCGAACAGTGGGGCTTTCCTGTGGACTTAGAGGCCGGGCCGGGCTCACACGACCTACCAGAGCTCATGGGCAAACAGTCAGCTCGTTACTCCAACACCCCGACAGTATCCTTCGGCAAGGCTGCACGCAAGAACAAGTGCTACCTTTCCAAAGCACATGAGCGTGAGGCTTTGGGCACTGAGTCGCCTGGGCCTGGCGCGTTTTCCTCTACCTTTGGCACTGCTGCGCCTCGGGTTGCAATGGGCACAGGCAAAGCAAGGTATTTGGAGTGCTTCGAGACGCTCAAAAACCGCTCACCCGGACCTATCTATCTATATGGCGACTCTAGACACCCAGGTCCTGCCTTCGGCACTGGCCCACAACGTCCAGAGCCGATTTCCCTCTCCCCAGCGCCCAGCCGCTACAGCCCCAACAAGCCTTGCCAACTGCTCAGCTGTTCCTTACGAGGCAAGCCCAGTCGCCGTCTCTACGCCCGCAACTTAGAAACCTTCATGAAGGGACAGGATAGTCCTGGCCCCATGTACTTCCCAGACATGAGGCCGTTAGGCCGCCGCAGTCAGTTCCCAGCAGTGGGCCACGACATTGCCTCAAGGAGCGGTACTCCGGGGCCCGGGGCTTACGAGGTGCCTGCCTTTCGCAGGAGAAGTGGCAAGCACGGTAGCTTCGGACGATCCATTCGCGTCTTCGACCCTCGACGAGGGGCCCGCTCCTACGAGACTGTCAAGTTCGTTCACTAGACGCTTAGAACTGGAAGATGCATCTGGACGAAGGCCACATCTTCACGCAGTGCACTCTGAGCTGCACTCACTGCAGAAGTGTGTAGGGCCTCTTGACTCGCAAGCACCTCCTCCAGCACCACTCGCTGCTCCTGGGCCTCAGTCAAGCGCTGCTGCAGGGAGCAAATCAGCTGCCTCCGAGCCACTGCTTGGGCTTTCTGCGCCTCAGTCTTGCGTTCCGTCAGTAAGTCCAATTGGGCGCTAAGACTCAGGTACTCATGCTCTAGTTCCTGCAGCTGCTCTTGACTCTGGCGGTGTGCTGCAGTGGCGAAGGACTCGCTGACTTCCGCCAGCCCCGCCACTTGCAGTTCTTGCACTCGGCTGGAGTACTCAGTCGTCAGTGCTTCGCTCTGCAGCTCTAGAGCTGCTATGGCGGACAGAGTGGCGTCTAGCTGGGCTCTCAGGTGCTGAGGCGGCTGCATTGCTGCAGCCCTCAACTGATTCCGAGTCTCATCTAGAGGCGCCAACACTTCCATCAGATAGGTCTGGTTTTCCACTTCAAAGTGCTCAATGTCAGCTTCGAGTTGCTCCAACTGCTGCAGAGGCGTTGCCTTGCGACAGGCTTCCAACTGCTCCGCTTCGATGCCCAGCTCCACCTTTTCAAACTGTCCTTGGGAGTGCAAACTCTGCATCTGAGCGAACAGTTTGCACCGCTCTGCCACTCTTTTGTCCTCATCCGGCCCTTCCAGATATGCCCCGTAGCTGCTCAATAGGTACAAAGTCACTGGATCTCCACTTTCCTCGACTTTCTGGTCCATCACACGTATCAAGTCGCAAAGCCAGAATAAAAACCCCAAAGTGGCTTGGTGATTCGCTGTGGTGGGGCCTGTAGTCACTGCGTAGGGATAGCCTACGTCCCTGGCGACTCCCGGCAGCTCTGCAAACGACCTGACGAACTTCTCTGAGTGAATCCGCTGGAGGACGAAGGATAGCGCCGACCAGACTTCTTGCTTGCCCTGGCTTTGCAGCTGAGTCACACTGATGGGCAGAGTGTAGTGGTGAGTCACGAGGTACTTAAACACTATGGTGAGTTGTTCCTTCAGGAAGGATGCATCTGATAGGGGTCTTTGGTCTTTGGGCTTCGGCGCACTCCTCAGCTTCGCAGCTTTCTTCTTCAAACCGGCCACTTTGTCCATTTAAATGTGCAGAGCGGCAAAGCCTCCCTGTAGGACTAGAACTCCTAAGCATACCCTGAGTCAGCCACTGGCCTGCTCTAACGGTAATACAAAGAATGTCAATGCCAGATTTAAAGCAGCAGGTGGAACTGTTGGAGTTCCAGTTGGAGGACTTCCAGGCACGCGAGACTCAGATGCGTGCTCGGTACGACTCTCTACTAGCGTCTGTGGGTCCCTGCGGCCTCTGCGCTGCACAGGAAAGCAGACTTCAAGAGACTGAAAGCCGGTTGGTGCAGACTCAGAGAGACTGCGAATTAGCGCTGCAGGACCAACAACTAGCCCATGAACAGGCCGTGCTACTGCTGAACACGCAACTCGCAAAGCTGCAAACGGACAATGCGCAGTTAGCATGGACTGTCAAATCTCTCAGTGCCGTTGCAGCTGGCAGAAGTCGACAGAAGGATAACAAGGCGCTGAGAGTGCAGATGACCAAGTTGAGGTCGGAGCTGACAACTCTGAGGAGGGCCTACGACTCAGAAGCAGCGGGGTTGAAGCACTTGCTGGAAGAGAGTTTCGCGTGCATGCGGGAAATATATGGGGAGCAGTGTCAACGTCTGCGAACTCAGGTGGTAGAGTTGCAAGGCAAACTGAGAGAGGAGGAAGTGTCTACTGAGGAGGGGGAAGGGGAAGAAACGGTCGCGGCTTTGAGGGATCAGCTCAGGGAGCGGGCGTCTGAGGTGGAGCGGATGCAGTGGGCACTTCTGCAGAAGTTCGAGCAAAAAGGGTACTCGTGTCGTGACTGCCAAGTCCAGTTGGAGGCGAAGGAAAAACAGGTGGACGAGTTGAAGCGGCAGGCGGGAGAACTTCGCATTCAACTCAGCTCTCCCAGTTCACTCAAGCCGCCTTCCCCCTACCACACCCGAGCTGTCAGCCACTCTCCCAGAGCCAAAGAAGCCCCTGCACCTTTCAGTCCCCAGCCCCCTGACGAACTGCAGGAACTGCGTCTCTTCGCCACTTATCGCCGCATGGTCTCCAGTTGCTCCAAAATGCAGTGCTCCCATTGTCTAGTTTTTTTCCCCACCAGTGATTTCCATGACCACGTCCTCGTGTGTCGCCTGGAAACATTCAACACATCTAGAATTTCAGCTGTGGATCAGTCGGAAGCGAAAATTCAGGCGCTCAAGATGAAAGTCGGACAGCTGAGAAACGAGCGAGATCGGGCGCGTTTGGAGGCTGAGCGGCTCCTGGTGCAGCTCAAAAGTGTGAAGTTAGACTGGGCACTGACCCTAGAACGCAAGGAAGAGCGAGCAATGCGGATGCGAGCAGACCTCAAGCAGATCGTGCGAGTCCTCTACCGAGCCAGAGACGCTTTAAGTCGCAACTCCGATTTGGACAGCGCAGTTCTATCTCTACGAGAGCTAAGTCGCGAGAAGTGTTAATACAGGTCTAGAATTTGGGTTCAGGAGTGATCGCGTGTCGTCTATAGTCTTCACGGAGTAGGGAAATAGCTGGGTCTGTGGCGAGGCGGTACTGACAGGGAGTCTGAGCACGGGACTGAAGCTTAGGTGTTAGGGCAGTGAACTTACCCTGGGTCGCCACTCTACTCATAGTAGGAGGACACAGCGGCGGAAGTGTGACCTTCTTCCCATTGAACCTGAGTTTGGTGGGTATCACTAGGAGGGGTGGGAGCGGCACAGGAGCAGCTTCTGGCTCTCCCGAGACTAACAGTGGGTGAGGAGAAGGGTTGGCCAAGGGCGAAGAAGGCGGCATGTCAAGGAAGTCTTGGGAGAAAATCCGCCATTGTCGCACTTTTCGAGCGAAGCAGGCGTCCCTAAGCGTGTGCGCTATGAGAAAGGCAATCACACAGGCAGAAAGGCCGCAAGTGATCAGCAGAGCAATTGTATAGCCCTTGGTCTCTGTGCTGCTGCTGTCCTTCAGGTACTTGTTGAAGAGAAGGTACATGATGAGGATGAGCATGCCCAGAACTGCGAGCAGCAGCGGGGTGAACAGACATTGGGTCAGACCGTCTTTGCAAGCGTCTCTGGGACTGAATTTACGTCTCACTTCCACATTCATCCGAAAAGGCGTTTTGCATACTTCGCACTCCGATTTCGCCAAATCTCCGCCTCTCGCAGCCAGCCACGCCTTCAAACACTCTTCATGAATGAACTTGGCCGACCCTGCGCATTTGCACGGATGCAGCAGGGCCAACACCCCTGATTCCACATCAAAGCAAATCCGGCAAGTAGGCTCTTCTGTCTTTCCACTCTTTGGCAAGCGAGAAAGGGTAAAAGTGGACTCGTCTAAAGCCTCTTCGGGCGGCTTTCCGGCTTCTGGCAGTAGGGAGGACTCATCCACTGTGTCTTTGGCTTCCGGCAGTGCTCTGCTTTCCAGCATTCTTTTATTACGCCGTCCATAAGGAGAACTCGGACAATAATGCAGCAACAGGGGAAGTTTACACTGCTCAGAGAGCTTGGCAAAGGGAGATATGGGACAGTGCATGAAGCCGAGGACGAAAGCGGACTTCACTGGGCTGTGAGAAGTCTGCCTTTAGACCCAGTGGGGGCGGACAAACTGGCTCGGGAGTTATCAGTGCTGCCAGAGGTCCGGTCCCCCTTCGTAGTGCAAGTGCTGGCTTGCTTTTCCAGCAGTCGAAACCACTACTTGGTGCAGGAACTGTGCTCTGGAGGGTCTCTCCAGGCCTACCTCGCCCAGCACGGCCCTGTGCCTCACCCGCATCTAAGAAAATACGTGCACCAAATGTTGCTAGGGCTAGCAGCCTTGCAAGAGAAGGAAATCCTGCATAAGGACCTGAGGCCTGCCAATGTACTCCTCACGAATCCGGTCCTGGACAGTGCCTCTGTGAAAATAGGCGATTTCGGCTTGAGTGGAGTGCTGGAAATGGACAGGAGTTCTGCCTATATGGCTCCAGAGGCCTTGGCAGGCCGCCCTTGTGCCTTTCCCGCGGACATATGGAGCTTCGCAGTGACCGCCTATGAACTGGCTACAGGGCAAGTACTGTTTCCAGGGCCGGAAATAGCTATTCAGCAGCTCAACTTCAGTCCTTTGCAAGGACTTCCACCTGCGCTTACAGAGCTGCTGACTGGGGCTTTGGCCTTAGACCCACAGCAGAGACCCACTCTCAAGGCACTTCTCTCGCACCCCTATTTCGCTGACCTTCCGGAAAACAACCCGCTTCCAGTCCTGCCCAAAATGCGGATTTCCCGCCAGTACGATTCCATCCCAAGAGGAAAGGGTCGGAAGCTGCTTCCTATCGAATCTGTGGTTTTCCTCGAAGACGACTACTTGATAATAGACTACGAAGAAGAGTCCCATTCCCAAGAGCTCCAAGCCGCTAACTCCCTATGCACCGAACTATTCACCCAATTGGCGACTATCGAAGACATAGAGGTCAAGAGTCTGGATAAATCCGCACTTTGCTACTGCCACTTCTCCACCAGGCTGCACGCAGCTCTCCAGCAGCTCTACACTTGCTACAACCAGCTCGAACTGTCGCGGGAGTTCGCTCAGTTCTATGACATTTGGGCGAATGCAACTGCAATTGTGCTGAAACTTCAGTCCAAGTTGCTGTCGTTGGAAGGCACTTTGCCCTTATTTCTGGACGAAAAGATCATAAAAGTGTGTCTTTTCGGGGAGGATTTGGTAGCTACAAAGGCGGAATTGGAAGAAAGGCATAGGCAGAGTCTAGCGCTAATCACGAAATTAGCTGACGACTTGACCAGTCCTAAGGTAGATTAACTAGCTGAGGAGGGCGATACTGCCTTGCTAAGCAGTTCTCCAGGTTGAAGAGATGTCTAATGGTGGGCCGGCCATGCGGGCAAGTCCAGGGTCTATCGAGAGTGGCGAGGTTGTTCACGATTTCCCGCATTTTCGCAGTAGTAAGTGTGGTTCCAATCATCACAGAGCTTCTACAGGCTCTGGAAGCGAACATGTCCCTGTACTTCTTCGGCCGAATCAGGGCCGCCACCTGCTCCCGGTCCGTCGCGAATTGGACATTCTTGAGGTGAGCGATGCTTTCATATAGGTCCGAAGTGTCGAAAACTGTCCATTTGCTGAGTGGCTTAGTGAGCAAATGGAAAGAGTTGTCTTGACGGACTTCGATTTGGAAGCCGATATTAGCGAAAGTCTGCAAGTGTTGAGTGACCAGTGCTTGATCAGCCACTGGCAGACGCAAGGTCTGGGGAACTACAAGCGGCTGAGTGTGGATTTCCGTGGTTTTCATCAAACTCTCGAAATTCGCCTTTTCGTCCGCTGCGTGTTGGTCTATTATGAATAAGGAGTTGGGGGCAAGGCGAGTGACAATGAAGCCTTCATTGAATTGCCCAATGACTTTCAGCTGCACAAAGTAGCGCTGGAGGAAGTCAAGTTTGTCTATTTCAGTGGAAGGCAGGGCGGGAGAAGGAGGGGTACAGGTCTGAGACTTAGACTGGGCTGTGTGAGGCTTGGTGGGTAGAGCCTGAGTCAAAGCCAGTTGGGTTATTACTGCTGTGAGGTGCTGGGGCTCCTGCCTTTCCAGCTTCACTCTTTTCTCATTTCCGAGAACTGGCGAATCCGCAAGTTTCCGCTTGAGAACTGGCAGCGACTCCATCTGTTTGCCGGCCTGGTAGAACTCCTGCAAAGCAGTGTAGACTTTCCCCGCCAGTGCTTTCTCTTGCAGCACCCGGACTTCCATTTTGTCGGGAGTGAGGTTGATGTCCAGTTGCTCAGGCGGGATTTGCAGGTGCAGGGCATAGATGGGGTTGCGCAGTCCGAACGCCTTTGTGATGTTTCGCAGGGCGCTTTTGAAGGCAGGAGGGATGTAGACGTGTCTGCGGTTGATATAGAAAAGCTGCATATCTCTGGATATCGGCTGATGCAGGCGGGAGGGACTGAGCAGGACACCAGTGAGTTTGGTGTGTTCGCCCAAGGGAAAATCAACATCTTGCAGGGCAGTTTCCAGCTCAAGGCCGAAGAATTGCGCAGCCCGCACTCGCAAAGGCTCATTAGGCATCCCCTCAACTAACAGCTGGCCGCCCTCCCCTTCGCTCGCAAAGGTAATGCGTATCGTGTCTTCTAATAAAGCGTAAGCCTGCACCAACTGCACAGTCTTGCTCAACTGCGACTTGAAGGTTTTGGCCAGGTCCTGTCTACGCACTGGCAAATTAGCGAACAGGTCAGTGACCTTTACAGTAGTGCCTGTATCCGCAGTCGACAGCTCCTGACTCAGTAGTTTCCCGCCCTTGTAAGTCAGTCTGGTGGCTGTTTCCTCGAGTGCTGTTTTGGTGGTGATTTCCAGGCAGCAAGTCTGCGCGATGCTGAAGAGCGCTTCCCCTCTGAAGCCTTTGGCCACTATATTCCTCAGTCCTTCGAAGCTGTCCAGCTTGGAAGTGGCTCCTCTGCAGGCCAACTTCGGAAAGTCGGATGGCGGGATGCCTCGGCCGTTGTCTGTAACTTGCACATAATCAGTTCCGCAGCTTCTCAGATAAACCAGGGTTGCGCCGGAGTCTAAGGCATTCTCTAGCAGCTCTTTAATCAGTGAACGAAGGTCGATAATAACCTGCTGGGCCACCAGTGCGTTGACGTCTTCGCACCCCAATACTTGCATTTATAAATGTGGCCCACAGCCTGCCCTTAGCGCTTCTTTCGACACCGTAGCAAGTGTGAGTGGGATATATACAGATGCGATGAAAAGGTCATGGCAGCCGTGCACGTGTCTCCTCAACTACAGAGACTTTTCACTTGGGCTGAGAAAGAAGGCGTGCTCTGGCCTAAGCTCGCCTACCCTGTCCGCTTTGACCCCGGCTATCTCGGGTCACAAGCCGCAGCAGACATTGGACCCAATGAGGCGATTGTCACAGTGCCTCAGAAGCTTCTACTGACCTCTAATCACATAGAGGCTGGCGAATTGGCAGAAGTCGTTCGTGACCACCCGGAACTCTTCAGTCGCCAGCATCCCTGGTATGAAGACCTGCGCCTTTTTGCCTGTCTCTTTCATGAAAAGGGGAAGGGGGAAAGCAGCTTTTGGGCGCCTTTCGTAGCTGCACTGCCTCAGGAATGTGACTCAGTGTTGGCTTGGAGTGAAGCGGAATTAGCTGAACTGCAAGACGAAGTTTTATCCGTGGAAGTGCAGAGCCGACGCAAGGAACTGGAAACTCACTGGAGGACTTTCAGCGAGGGTCTCCGGACCTACCCCCATCTCTTCCCCCCGGACCTCCTTTCTCTCGAGCAGTTCACATGGGCGCACTGGATTGTCAGCTCGCGTAGCTTCGGCACGAAGGTGCCAGGGCTAGCTCTCGGCCCAATTGCGGAGTTCCTCAACCACAGCATCGGCTCGACCTACTATACTTATGGCTCTGCGACTCTCTTGCAGTCCAGTCCTATCCCTGCGCAAGACAGAGACGAGTTCCTTAGAGACTCGCAACTATCTACTCCGGCTTCCTATGAATTACTCGTTCTTGCAGCTAAAGCTACCCAGGCACTATCTGGAGACGTATTCACCAGTCTGAGTCATAGAGCTAGGGAACTGGACGCTATGAGATTCCTTCAGATCCTGACTGCCGCTTGGCAGAAGCCGGAAATACAGACCAGCGAAGACGCCGTACTGCGGATAGTCACAGGACCCGAGCAAACTTACAAGATGGGGGAAGAACTATATCTAAACTACGGCCCCTACTCCAACCGCCAATTGCTCATATACTACGGCTTTGCTCTGCCTCAAGATCCCTATGCATACGAATATGTAGTGGTGCCGCTAGCCTCGATCCTGAGCGAAGCCAAGTTGGAGTACGTCCGCAGTTTCCAAAGGACAGAGAAGTGGGCATTCAAGGTGAAAGAGGGGGAACTGTGCATGTCTCTGCTGCGCACATTAAGAGCTGTACTCTGGCAAGGAGACAACACTGCGGCCTGCTTCCGACCTGTCGACTTGGACCTAGAGCTGCAGGTGCTGGCCAGGGCTGGGGCCCTGCTGCAGACAGCACTCCTCCGCTTCCCTACCACAGCAGAGCAAGACCGGGCCTTGGCAGAAGGACCCCTCAGTCTGCGGGCCACATTCGCAGTGCAATACCGTGTCCAGCGCAAACAGGTCCTCAGCACTCAAATCCACCTTCTTTCCCTACTAGAAGCCCACATCGCTTCACTCCACTGCACCCCCAGTGCCTCCACCCTCCTGCCCGCCAGCTTGCAGTCCTACCTCTGTGAGCTCTAATAGTATATGGGCAAAGCCAAGCAGTACCCCGTAATCCGCACAGTCCTCCTGGGCGTTTCCTTCACAGGGAAAACCTCCCTCTGCATGCGCTTCGTCAACCGTCACTTCGAGTGGGTGTACCAAAGCACCGAGCAAATCAGCACCTACCGCTCTATCATCACTCTCACCGACTCAGACGGAGAGAAGCGGCACATTCTCCTGCAGATTGAGGATGTGTTTCCTATCAACCACCCGGATCTGCAGGGAGAGGGCGGCATTGACGGCAAGAATCAAGACTTGGACAAGATTCTGGATAACCCTATACCGGAGGAAAGCATGACGGCGGAGACTTATGCGTACCTGTCCCGGCCTATTCACTGCTATGTGTATGTCTTCGACAAGTCTGAGCGCTCGTCCTTTGAGGAAGTGCAGAGACTGGCGGAGTACGTGTACAAGCGAGAGGACCGGGTCATTGGACGCAAAAAGCAGGTCAAGCCAATTAAGTTCCTAGTGGCGAATAAGGCAGATCTGGACCCTTTCCACGGTGCTGAAAATGAAGCTCGTCGCGCAGCCAAGAAATTCGGCCTCATCTACTCCGAAACCTCCGCAGTGACCAACACAGGCGTCGAAGACCTCTTCCTCGACATCGCCAAGGCTGTCATGGCCTCCGGCATCTTCAAAAGCAAGGAAGAGGAAGAGGAGCGCAAGCGCCGAGAGCACCAAGAGCAAAGCTTCTGGGCGAGCCTGACGACCCTGTGTGGGTGCGGAGGCAGGAGTGAAAAGAAGGAAGTGAGGGATGAAGAGGCGGAGGACGAGGAGGAAAAGCCACAGGAAGAAGAACAGCCTAGCAACAGTAAATGCACACTTCAGTACTTAGAGTCCCTAACTACTACGCCTGTCTCAGCTGGTACAGTCCCTTCACTAGTCCTGCCACTTCCTCCTCAGTATGCAGCAGGTACTTCTGCTTTCGAGTGGTGAAGTCGAGGGGGTAGAACCTTTTCATGAAGGCTTGGTACTTCGGGTGGAAGAAGTCGTAGGCGAGTTTGCGGAGAGTGGCGAGGACTTCTTCGTGGTATACACCCAGACTGCTGTGCTGGGAAAGGAGGGCTGCGAACTGGCCATTGAATGTGTTGAATTTCTCCTTGACAGCCTTCCTCGACCTCCGAGCCAGCGCCCCCGACTTGGAAAACTCAACCACTCCCTCCTGCTCCGCCATAGTCGTCTCCAGCGGCGTCCACGTCTGCCTCGTGAACTGCTGAATTTCCCCAATCAACTCCTTCTTCAGCTCAGCCATAAAGGCCTGCGGCAGAATCGGGTACAGTTCCTCCTGACCTAGCCAGAAAGCCAAGTTATTGATGACGGCGATGCGAGCCACCGAACTTTGCTTGTTGATGTGGGGACGCAGACTTTGGCGGATGGCTTGTAGCTGAGAAGTGATCAAAGTGGGCATTTGTTCAAGGAGTTGGCAGACTTCCAGTACGTCGGTGTAGTCCACTAGTTGCACGAAGTGGCGGTAAATGGTGTAAGTGTTTGCATCAATAGTGTCACTTAAGGGGGATTTCGAGGTTTGAATGGTATTTAGCAGGTCTCGGTGCCAGCTTTGGCACTTGCCGAGCGCCAAGGAGTACATTTTATTGAGCGTGTACAACTTTCCGCTTTTCCCCAGGAGCGAAGACACCGCGGGAACGGCCTGGTGCAGTGTGCCCAGTATGTCAAAGCAAATGACAATGGGCAAGTCGCCTTGGAAGAAAGACTCCAGGTTGTAGATGAGGAATTTGAAGGGTTCTTCCACTACTTCGCCTAGCAGGTCTTCCACGACCTGTTTCCTGAATACTACCTGCTCCAACTGCACCTCCACAGCCATGGCTTCCAGCAGTGCTCCAATGATTTGGATAAGGAAGTAGGAGCCCCGCTGGTACTTGGTCCCCAACGGACTGGGACTTTGCTTGATGTAGGCCAGCAGCATCTTCCCTCGTAGCTGTGCGTAGAGCTTCCGGATCTCCACCTGACCCTTGTGGCCGGCTGCTCTGACCAGCAGTTCCAAGGTCTCTAGTGTGGAAGTGCGGCCTTCCTCTGTGCCAATGGGTGTGACACTGTACAGCTGGTGATACTCAATGAGCAGCCTGCGAATCAAGTCATGGCAGTGCGCCACTGCGACTCCCAAGTACTGCGTGAGCTGCGCCGCCATCGTAGCCGCCTCCGCTACATCCCTCCTCTTGTCAAACCTCGCAATCAGCTGCTTCGCCCTGTCCATTTCACTCAGGTACGAACGTGGGTCTCCTGGCATGTTCAGCTTCTTGATCAGTTCTTTGGCTTCTTCGAAGAGTTGCTGGGTGTCTTGCCACTCGGACAGGGTCTGGGTGATGCTGTCGGCAGTTTCTTCGGTCTGTTGGAAGGCGCTTTCGATGTGTTTGGCGGTGGTTTGGAAGGCTTGCAGCTTGGTGATGGTCGTGCGGAGCTGGCGCAGGGTCAAGGAACTGAGGGTGGAACACTCCCGCAGCCTGGCTTCCAGTTCCATATAATTGCTGCTTTCAGGCTGCATTGCAAGAGGCACTGCTCAGAGTTTCTAGTATCTGCTTCTCCCTGGAGACATCTGCACTGTAAACCACCAGACCTAGAAAAGGACAGTATACAGCTCCTAACTTTTACCCAATATCTACGCGTCCTTAAACGCCTCTTCCAACTCCCATATGTGCCGACGCAGTGCCTTGATTTCTCCGTAGTGCTGAGTCAGCAGCCGCTGCATAGAGCCGCTATAGTCCTCTTTGACCATAGAAACAGCCTCCTTTAGCCGTCCTTCCAACTCTGTCCGCAGCTCACAGACCTGTGCTGTGGCCTGGTCTCGCTCAGTCACTGCCACTTCCAGCTGGGAGTCCAGACGGATGGACTCCAACACCACTTCCAGCCACTTCTCGGAGTCCGTCTCCTTCATTCTGCTCATTTCCCGCTGCAAACTGCCCACTTCCTCCTCCTTCCTGCGCAGCTTTTCCCACAAATCAGTACTTTCACTCCACTGGTCGAAGCTGGGGAAGCTGGTATGGGGCTGGGGGGAGGCGGGCAGACAGGTCTCCAGCAGCTGCTTGATAGAGCGGAAGTCCCCATGCAGTTCCCCCAGACTGCTAATAGAGGCGTTCCGCTGCATTTGCTGGCTTCTGGCCTGCTCGCAGGACCCCAGCACTGACTTTAGGCGCTCCAGCAGCCTGGCCACCTTCGCAAACAGTCCATTTTGGGCTGCCTTCACCTGCTTCCAGCGCCTGCTTTCCTCCTTTAGCAGCATTTTCGACATGTATTCGACTGCCTTTTTAGCCTCTTTCCCTGAGTCTTCGCTTTTGACGACTGGTTTTACCTTGGTTTTCTGCAGTTCGGCCAATTTTGCCTCCATTTTGGCGACTCCACTGGTCAGTTCTTGCCTCATTTTCGCTAATTTCAGTGTGAAATTAACCGTTTTCAGCTTGTTTTCAGCCAAAAAGCGCTTAACGCTGTCAGTAAAAGCCGCTGAGAGCTGCAAAAAATCGAAATCAATAAAAACAGAGGGAATTGCAAGGGTAGAAATCGACCTAGAGGGCGATTTGGTGCGATTTAAGCTGTTTTTGCGGGTTTTCAGGTCAATTACGGCTGAAAACGCAGTTGCAGGTCGTTTCGAGGACACTTCAGGCCTCAATTCCCTTTCAAGCAACCTCCTCAAAGACAAAACTAGTACTTGTGGGGCAGTTTTGCGGTCCCTCAGCCAGGCTCTGACCTCCAAATCCACCTTCTCCACGATACTTTCGACTTTCCTCTGCGTCTTTAAGTCCGCCGCGGTCGCGGGCAGGATAGACCTGGAAATGTTGCGGGCCGAAGCCGGCATTTCAGCCATCAGAGTAGCGAGGAAGTCACTGCTGTGGGAGGGACTGGGCTCGGTGTGCACAGTGCCTTGCAGGCTTTGGAAGCCCATTCTGCCTTTCATTATCCTCTCATGCTAATAATGTACCTGGTGGGTGTCCTGGGTCTGCTGGTTACTGGGGTGTTGAGCGGGTCCGCTGACATTGACGAAGCCCTGAGTGTGACCTGGCAAATCACCGCCCAGTCCATCGACTTCGTCCTCTCATTCAATCGCTCTCAATACCCCGAGTCAGAGTGGTGGGCACTCAGCCTGTCCAAGGACCTAGCCACAGACCTGTACAGGTTCAATGAAACCGGCGGAGACGATAGAGCGTCCAGCAAGGAGTGCTGTGCAGTGAGAGTGGACTGGCACGAGGCTGCAGACAGCCTGTTCCGCACAGGGTTCAGCAGGAAACTGAGTCCCGAGGACTGCTGTTTGCCGCTAGAGCACGGAGGAGTGTACCAGTTGCAGGGTGTTTACGGCCGCTATGAGGGAGAAAGGCCTGTGGAGACCAGGCAAACGCCCAAGGCAGTGTCGGTTGCACTCACCAATCAGTTCACTACGAGGCAAGAAATGAGTCCTACGCTCAACTATGTGGTGGGCCTGGCAGCCTTTATGGGGCTTCTTTACATAGCAGCCTAGAGACGTTAATTATGTGGAGGTAGCAGGTATGTTATACTGCCAAGTCAATATCAGGTGTATCCGTTTGCTCGCTTTTCGCCTCTGTTTGCCTATACCTGGTCTAGACAGGTGGTTCCTAGGCTCCCTCCATGCCCATTTTTAAACTATGAGTCGACTTCCCTTCAGTCCAAGCTGCTATGAAGTCTCACCTGAGTGAGTACCAACTAGTCCTTCAGATGCTTCATTTACTTACAAAGTGAAGGCGTCCAAAACGAAAAGACCCAGGTCAGATCAGCCCAGCAAGTCCAGAGACAGCAAGGGCAAAGCCATGAAAACCGGCCCCTGGACGGAAGAAGAGGACCGAGCAGTAGTGCGCCTCGTGCAGGCAAACGGCCCACACAAGTGGACCTTCATTGCCGAGCACCTGCCCGGGAGGATCGGCAAGCAGTGTCGGGAGCGCTGGCACAACCACCTGAACCCCGGCATCAACGCACAGGACTGGACTGAGGAGGAGGAGTGGATCTTGTTCCTGGTAAGGTCTAGGCAGAAACATCGCTTGATGGGGAATCGATGGGCGGAAATCAGTAAAGTGCTGCCTGGACGCACTGATAACTCTATAAAGAACCACTGGAATTCCTCCATGAAGCGGAAGTTGGCGGACTTCACAGAGCGGTACAACGGGCAGATGGCCAGTTTCAACCACTGCCAGGAAGGCCACAGCTGCTCAGAGCCCGAGGCCGTGGAAGGCCGGCGCAGGCGCGGCCGCAGGGCAGACTCCGAAGAGTCCGAGGCTGTGATCTGCGCCACAGCGCATACAAGCCTGCTGGACCAGGCTCTGCGCCGCTTCAAGCGACAGGCAGTTTCTGAAGATAAGGAAAACCCTGTGACTCCCTGCTCCTGCTTTGATATGGACTCTGCGCAGCGTGGTAGGAAGCCGCTGGACTTCGCCTGGACCAATGAGTCGTTGGCACGTCGAAGTCCGTTTCAGGGGGTTACGCCTTGTCAGCTGGATCCGATGTTTTCGCCTTCGGTGGGGGATTGGATGATGAAAACTCCTTTGACCCGCACTCCCGCTCCTTCCTCCTCCCCCACCGAAGACCCAGTCGTCCGACACCTCCTCGAAGATTTCGGCAAAAAAGCCATTTGCACTCCCGGACGCCAACTCGACGACCGCAACTTCGAAAGTCCCTCTCAGCTGCTCAATTTATAGACTACTGCGACGGGCGCACTGCCGTTAATATCTAACATGGAATTGAGACGCGGAGACACAGAGTTGGAGGAACTGCTGGCGAAGTATGGGGCGGGAGGACGAGGGGGGAGTCGCTTTCAGACTCCGGAGAGGAGTGCGACGCCGCAGTATCGCAGGGAGTTTTTTCGAGATGAGGACGTTAGAAACATAAAAAACTCCGAGCCTCGAGCCCGGCCTATCCTCAGCGAAAACACCAAACGACCCAGCCCCATCCGCCACGACAACGACCAAGAAGCCAGCTGGCTGAAATGCAGTCCCTTGGCAGCCAGCAAGTCCCCTGCTTCTCGCTCTATGGGTGAATCCAAGGCCTACTCCATGGCGATGAAAGCACTGCAGGACCGGGTGAAGCAGCTTGAGACGGAAAACGAGCGATTGATGGGATTGAGGACTTCACGTGCAGGGGAGGAGGATTTGGTGTATTTGAGGACGAAAGAAGGTGGAAATGTGACTGCTTGGATAGGGGAGTTGAGGGAAAAAACAGCTGCCTTGAAGTCTGCAAGTGAAGAAGTCCGCAGGGCAAAGGAACAAATCACCCGCTTGCAAGCGGAACAGCATCATTTCCGGCTCGCCCAGTCCCGCCTTGAAGAGCAGAACTCCGCCCAAAAGGCCCAAATCGCCCAATTGCGCAAAGAACTAGAAAGCCGCAGTCAGCCCAGCAGCATTATCAGCCAGCCCAGCAGCTTCAGCAGCAAGCGTGACAGCTTCAGTCGACGCAACAGACTGGAGGAAGACAGTGGGCGATATGTAGCTACAGAGGGAGATCTCTTGGAATCTACCCGTACTGCGTATTTCGGAGACCTGGGAGAAAGCAAGGAACAGCGATTGGAGCAGGAGTTAGAGGCCTATGACCAGCAATACAAGGCCTTGCTGCAGCGCAGTCAGACCCCGGGCGCCGATATTATCGGACTCAGAGCGGAGTTGAATGCAATTGCTGGTGCGATGGAGACGAAGAAGGGAGAGCTGGGGGCCGGACGCAGACTGTTCACTACCAAGTCCTTCGACTACACCTAGTTTCACTAGTCTGTTCTGCCACTTGGAAGCCTGTATAGTAGCTTTCCCCCTTGAAACTGAGACAGCACGGACAGTGCACATTACACCTAGTCTAGACCATCGAGCCCTGTTTAGAAATGTGCAAGTACAACATCCACTGTCAAGAAGCGGCCTGCCAGTGTCACAAGCGACTTTCCGCCTTCAAACTAGTCTCCGCCGTGCTGCCGGCCCCAGTCTCTGGGCCTCTCCCAGTGCTGCAGCTGATTCAGCAGCAAACTGAGCTCATTAAGGCAATTTCGCAACAAAGTGTGGACTTCATGGCAGTGCTTGCACAGGTCTCAACTAAGTTGGACTACTTCGCTCGGCTGCCCACTGGGCCGGACTTCCAAATCTGTGAGGACTACTTAGGTGCAGACGGAGAGTCGACAGAAGCAGATATTGTGCAGCTGATTGCTGGGCAAAGGGTCAATTTTTTATACGCTTTGCAGCTGCAGACGCCGCTGCCGCAGCCTGTGTACAAGGAAAGGGCGTTTGGACTGACTGCGGAAGTCGTGGACCATACTGGAGGGAGAGTGAAGGGGGTGGCGTTCAACTGCAAACTGCTGCTTTTCTCTTGTGAGCGACCAGCCAAGCTGCTGCGAACTAACACTTCCGGCGACAAAGTAATGCACGGCTCAGTGGAAGCTCAAGTCACTGACGGTCTTTGCCACTTCCCCAATATTGTAATCAAGGAAGTCACCTCCCACTTCAAAAACGGAGTGTTTTTCCTAGCTGTGGCTCCCTCCGACGCGCAAGTGCGTCCCCTGATCGTCTCCAACCTCACAGTCAAGGCCAGAAGAGTCAACTCCGACAGCAAGCCTCGCAAGCGTCCCCGAGCCTCTGCATAGCACTAGTCCTAGGACTGATCCGAGTTCTTGCGATACGCCTGCTGGAAGTCTTCACAGAAGTGGCCCAAGTCGAAGGTGCGTCTCAGTTCGACTCTGACATCATTGAGTTTGGTCAGACGGTGGAGGTAGCCTGCGAGTTTGAGCAGTTCCCGGTCCTTGGGGTTGTTTTTCCAGGGTCGGATGGGGATGCCGTTGTCTAGTTGGTAGGCGAAGCTGTGGGCGGAGTTGTCAATTATGATGGTGTTGGAGAGCTTGCGGTGAGGGAGGATGCGCAGGTCCTTGACTGCGGTGGAGCCGAAGTGGAGACAGTGTTCCCGATACAGTCTGTGCGCAATCAACTCGCTGTTTGGGTCCAAATAGTCCAAAATTGCATCCGCATAGCACCTTTGCGAAGCTGTAAACACGATAATTTCCCAGTCCTGACTCAGCGTTTGCAGGCAATTCAGTGCATAGGGCCGTACATTGACCCCCACAGACACCACTTCTCTAGACGGCAAAGTGACCTTCAGTACTACTTCCGCCTCCGATATCACCTCACACCTGTGTATGAGCGTTTCATCCAAATCGAAAACAACTGTTTTTGCCTTTAGAGGTGGCGGCAGGCGTAGAGTTTGCGATGTATTGGGGTCGACTCTGGGTAGGTTGCTAGCGACTTTGAGGGAAAGGTAGGTCTCGAGCAGGCGTTTACTAGGGGATTGTCGAATAACAGGCACGGAAGTAGAGATATTCCTGGTGAAGCTCGCAACTATGGGCTTTAGGGCAGTCTGCAGTAACGGCCTCACCTCTTCCACTGCACGAATGGGCCGCAGGCTTTCCTGCCCCATCGCAGCTTCCCTTTCTCTGATGTATTCAGGCCGCTTTTGTAGGGGAATTACTATGGACTTGGCCTTGTTGGAGGTGGTTTCAGGGGAGCCGCTGAGGCTTTTCCCTGGAAAACGCGAGGGAACTGCGTGGATGTTGGAACTGAGGGAAAATACCTTCAAACTGGCCCGACGCTTGTGCATTACAGGCGACTTCTCTGCATTCAGCCGCATATTTGTGCAATGACACGGAAAATGTGATGAAATACGTCGATTCGGCATTAACCCAAAGAAAACTGCCTGGTCAGGCAAATACGCCTTGGCGGACTAGAAATCAGTTAGGACTGATAGAGAAATCTGACTGTTTCTGCAAGTTCCCCCGAGTAGCTGACAATTCAATAAGTGAATTTCCGGCTTTTCCGCTGCTCAGTGCTTCGCCTTTAGACTCTACCAGACTTATATAGAGATCAGCTGGAATTCTATAGAAAGCTAATGGCTGCCGCCCAGCGCAAGCTCGTGTCTAAGGAAGGACAGGCCTTCTACATCTCTGAACAAGCCGCACTGCGCAGCAACGTGCTCAAAAGCTGCCTGGAAGACTACAGACCTGAGACAGACATCGATCTGCCCAACGTAAGTGCGGGGATGTTGGAATTGGTGCTGGAGTACCTAAATCACTACCAGGACCCTGAGTTAAGTCCGCCGATTATTGAGAAACCGCTCAAGACTGCGAATTTCTCAGTACTAGTGCCGGAGTGGGACTTTATGTTTGTGGAAAAGCCACATGAAGTGCTATTCGAGCTCATCCTAGCAGCGAACTACCTGGATATACCGGGTCTTCTGGAGCTATCTAGCGCTAAAGTGGCCAGTATGATGAAAGGCAGAACTCTTGAAGAGATCCGCAGCACTTTCAATGTCGTTAATGAATTCACGCCTGAGGAAGAGGCGCAGATTCGGGAGGAAAATAGGTGGGCGGAAGAGCTTTAACTAGGCCTAAATTGAGTCTGGTCGAGTTGTAGGCTTTAAACAGCGCAATTAGAGGAGGGGAACTCGGATATGGAGGAAAATTAGGAATTTGGAGGCTGGTTAGAACAGACTTAAAGGCTAAATACTGCTAAAATAGAGGAAAGCATCGAATCTGGCAGTCAAAGTAAAAATTGAGGGACTATAATAGCATAAATAGCTGCGTAAACCCAATAATTAGAGTTTATTTGCACTTCTTGCGAGGAAATAGTTGCAATTTGGCAGAGCGTCTCAATCAAACTCCTATTCCCTCTCCACCGCCTCATCCCCCTGAATTGACCATTATATCCCCCTCCAACACCAACAAAGCCCCCAGACCAAAGCCCTAACTGCCTCCCCCAGTCCCTTCCCTCAGTCCCTTCCCTACTCCACTGAGTCTGCGCGGCAAAGCAATTGGCGCAAAGACTCGCCATATTGCGGCAGCGGGAGTGCTAGCAATATTGATGGTGGGCAAGAAGACTAGCGAGCCTCAGAAAGCGCAGGCTAAGGCGCCTGCTAGTGCGCCTAAGAAGGCTCAGAAAGTCGAGGCCAAACGCCAAGTGGAGCCGGAGTCGGATGAGGAAGAGGGCCTCAGTGGCTCTGAGAGTGGCAGTGAAGTGCCCGTAGCCGCACCAGCTAAGCCCAAGGCTGCAGACTCTGAGTCCAGCGATGAGATCGAAGAAGGCGAAGACGACAGTTTCCACGACTCCGAGGACGAAGAAGTGTCCGACGAAAGCTACGAAGAGCCTCCCAAGGCCCAAAACCGCAAGCGAGGCCGAGCCCGAAACTCCGACGACGACTAGACTAACAGGGCCTGGGCTTGATGGCGGCTCATAGCGTATACTTATAGGCATATGTGCGCACGTGGTGGTCGATGTACTGTTTGGACACGGCCATGTTGCAGGTCAGACACTTGAAGATGGAGTTTGCGGTGGCGGGACCGCTGTCCATTTGCTGGAAGTGGGTGTGGGGGCCGATGCGGCCTTGGTGCCGGTAAAACTTGTTCTTTACAGGCTTCGGGTGATAAATCCTCCGCGAAATCACCTCCCTCAGCCCCAGCTCCACCTCCGGCTTCTTGTCCGAGACCGAAGTCTTCTTCCTCATAGCAGGCGGGAAAAAGGACGCAATGAAGTAGTAGAGTCCCACCGCAAAGACAGTCCACACCCAAAAGTCCCCTCCAAAGGTCTGCGAAGTGGCTTCCGACCTGGGTCCTTTCCACTGCTTTTTAGGGGGTTCTGAGGACTTGGGCTCTTCCGCTTCCCACCGAGTACGCTCTTTCCAGGCCTCGTACGAGGTCTGTCCATGCCGCCGCTTGAACTCGTCATAGGCCTTTTGCGCTGAAAGCGGAGCTTCAGAGACTGGCAATTCACTCAAAAGCGTGTCTTTAGCCTCAGTGATAGCGTGGAATTTCTCAGTGGCCTCTTTTTTGTTTGGCATCGAGGTGGTGTCTGCCTAGTTTTCACCAGGGTGGTACAGCAGGGCTAGCCGCGCATAGGCCTGTTTGACGTCTTGCTCAGACGCCCCTGGCTGCAACTCCAAAAGCGCATAGTGGTCTTTGATACTGCTAGCACGCCTACACAGCAGCCGAATCATTAATAGTGCAGAGAGTAGAGTCCTTTCATAGGAAAGAACCAAATGTGGACTTGCGAGCCTACCAAAAGCCTCTAAATTTGGTGTTTTTGTACTTATATATTGTCCTTTAAGTCTGCAAATCGGCAGTGCGCCCTTCATCAAGTGCATAACAAGCCGGGCAAGGGTGAAAAGATGGGACTTCCAGTGGCTATTGCAGGCAGAGTGCAGCTGCGCAGGCTATTAGGCGCGGGAAACTGATACAGGCGCAAAGCCGCAAATCACTAAGTACCTTCTTTAAAGTGAGGTCGCAGCCACAGTTGAAAGGCAGAACTCAACCCTCTATATGCAGCATCCCAAGCACCAGATCTACTCTAACCCCCTCAAAATCACTAGTTTGTGTCAGTCTACGAGTCTATACAGTCAGACCAAACACTCTTCAAGATTCAGAACTGCGAGTGTGTCTTTCATCACCATATATTTACCACCCATTTCGCCTACGCCTTAGCCTAGAGCTTAAAGGTGACCTGCCAGCAGTTCAGGTAGACGTTCGCGGAGTTGCGGAGTTGGAGGGAGACTGCGTAGTTGCCGGAAGGAGCGATGTCAGGGAAGAAAGCGGTGTAGCCATCCTTGTAGGCCTGGCCCTTGTTGTACTTGCCGTTTCGGGGGATCACTAGCTGGTAGAACGGCACACTGTTGTAGTTCACGTTCACTACCAGAGCGTCTATGCTCTCAGCCACGTCAAATGACCCAGTCATTGACAAAGTCACGTTTTCCTCACGGGCAGGAGGCCAGGGACTGAGGTCGAAGGTGTCTACGGTGTACTCATTGAGTGCAGTGTTGCAGTTAGCACCCACGTTGTTGGCCTTCGGCTCCAGCTCCAGGAAGCCAGAGGCCGAGGCTAGCGCGAGCACGCTTACCAGCAGGACTGCCTTCATTATTATTTCAACAGGTTGCAGACCTCCATTTCTCCCCTGCAACTGCCAGACAGACCCGAAACCGTAAAGTTACCCTTACTTGGAACTAGTTGAAAGTCTCTATCAGCTGCAGGTAGTAACCGTCGGGGTCCCTTTTCTACCCACATTGGAAACGCTTAGTTACTCTTAGGCAGAAGGGCGCATATGGCAGTTTCCAGCCTCGCCAGCAGGCCAACAACGGAGTCTTCCGGGCTGCAGGCTCCCTGCACTATCTCAAGCAAGTGAGTGAAAGCGGCCTTCAGCCCTGCTTCTACCTCTGTGAACCAAGCCAGCTGCTTAGCTGCTTACCTTCACTTGCCTGGCTTCAAGAGTCTGCCCAGCCAATCTCTGCCTTTCTTCCATGTCATCAATAGTGGTCGGGACTGCATAAGGCCCTGACAAAACCGCAACTTCCTTGCGAAACTCCTCTCTGCCCTCCTCCAATTGCAGTTTCGCCTCACAAATGCGGTCCTCCAGTGCACTTGCAGTGGTCTTCAAGTACTCCTCAGACTCTGTCAAGAAGTTCCAATAGTCGAGAATACCAGCAGAAGAGTCTGTTTTTGCGGCTTTTGTCACTGTGTCAATTGTGGCTTCCATACGGTCTAAATTGGTCTGCTGCTCCACCCTCTCCCTCTTATTCTTCTCGTGAGTCGTCACAGCCGCAAGACCAAAGTTCAACTCCGTCAATGCGAGTTCCTTACTCTGCAGCTGAGAGCGGATTTTCTGCTGCAAGCGATGCTCCGAGGAAATCTCTTCAAACTCCTTCCGATACGCATGCTGCTCCAGCAGTCCGTCCATCATTCGAGAATGGCGGCTTTTCTGCCTAATAAAGTCCATTTGCAAGGCTTTGATTCGCTGGAGTTTGGTCTTGAGTTCCATTTCGGCCTTGGAAAGGAGTCCGGAGTTGCCCTCTGCTAGGACAGTGACGGAGCGAAGTCGGTACTGCATGGGGACTGTGGGCTGGGCTCGGAAGGCGATTTGTTTCCTCCTCTCAGCTATCATGTATTCCAGCGTTTCCGTCATTGCAGCTTCACTGCTTACTTGATTCTGCGCATTTCGCAGCTGATCGGATAGAGTCGAAACCCGATCAGTGACCGAAACCGTCTTTTCGCCGATATTAAGGAAAGCATAGGCGTCTGCAAGCCTTTTCAACGCTATTTCCCGTCTATACCTCTCCGTCTTCAGCTCATTATACGTCTTTTGCGCTTTTAAAACGTCAGTCTCTAGTGCATGGATCTGCTCTTTGACGTGGACAGACCGCTCCACTTTCCTTATTCTCTCTAACAAGTGCGGTTTCTCAGTGGTGAAGAGTCTCTTGACACGACTGATTAGAGGCTACGCTTCGATTTGGCGGTTGGTGGCTTGGAAACGCTCAGAGACTGGTAGGGAGGGGGAGGTGCGGGAGTGGGAGAAAGGCTCAGTACTGCGGGAGTGGTCCTGCGTACTGTCCAGGCGAGGAGTCAGTTTCTGAGTGCGGGAAGTGGTGGGCTGGTTGCGGGCTTTGACCAGTATGAGCGGGAGACTTTGCACCTGCGTCAGAGAAAACGTCCCAGCACTCATATTTTATAGGCCTATTAGAGAGCAGCGGGTATGGTGGGTACTCAGGAGTTATAAGCACGATTTCATGCTAGCGAAATAGCTGGAAGGAAGTACCCTCCTTGTATTGATCGCTTTTGCATAGTCAGGAATTGCTGCTTTTTCTCACAGTTTTACGCTTTTCAGCTATATAAACTGTCCTCCACTTCGCGTCTGAATTACCTATAGAAAAGGCGAAATCCCATATAGGCTATTCCCTGGTCCGCACTAACTCTTAGTCTACTTCCTCTCAAACACGCAGAAGTGTTTTTTCCCCTTCTTGCGAGCCACTTTCTGTCCCTCCTCAGTGCTGTTCGTCATCATGTCCACACACGGGTCCGCACTGCACTCCTCAGTGGTCAGCTGTCGAAAGAGTGGGTGCGCCGCTAGTTTCTGATAGTGCCATTGGCCGAGTTCCTCCACGTCTGTGATGGTGTATATCCGTCCTCCTGGCTTTAGCAAGTAGGCATATTCACATAGTAAGTTGGAACTATGTGAACTTTACGTGACAATTCGCCGCTTTACTTTCGATTTCTTGAACTGAGGGTCAGGAAAGCAGAAGAAAAGCTTGAGCAGCTGAGCCCGAGGGATGTAGTTGGGCAAGTGCTTCATGGCATTGGTGCGCAGCACAGAGATGTTTTGGTACTGATGTGGAGGTTACCTCTCCCGGGTGCTCGATTCTCATAGCGAATATCTTCTTCGCTACGTAGTTGGTGACTTTATCGCGGATTTCCAAGCCGAGACAGCGAGTTTGGGGGAAGGCGAGACTGAGAGCGAAGAGTAATCCGCCATATCCGCAGCCCACATCCACAATTTCCACCGGAGCGAACGTCCTCCCCACCGGCTCCGCCCCATACTCCAAAGGGTGCTCCATCGCTGCCTACCCCTCACTGTTGCAGTAAATCCCCTCACTCTGCTCATAGTGCAGACTCCAGTCCACATGCCCGGGAGTCAGCGGACTGCGTGGCCCATACTAAGGGAACTTCGTGCTGTTGAAAGGGTTGCAATGCGCTCTCATGCGGAATTCCCCCTTCTTCGGCATTAGCCTCGGCTTCTTCAAGGGCTGGTCTTCCTCCCTGTCCTCCATATAATGAAGCCCAGCGCAGACTCTGGCCTGCATGCGAGACTACAAGAGCTGGAGTCGGAACTGGCCCAGCAGAGGGCCGTCCTGGCGCAGCTCTCTGCGTCTGCGAGTGACGGCTTGGACTCGGAAATGAAGGATGCACGTGCGAAGTTGCGCATTATTACGACGAAGTTCGCAAATGTGCGCAAGGAAAGAGACCAGCTGAAGCAGGCGAACGAGCAACTGCAGGTGGAAATCCTAGACCTGCAGGCTTCCATGCGACAAATGGTACCCGGCCTGCATCCCCCTGCAACGGCCTTCGCCTCCCCCAGCGAAATCGCCCAATCCACCGACCAGTTCTACAAGTGCGAATGCCAGGACGTCTTTTTCGAGCTCCTCTCACCCGAACTCTCCACAGACGGCATCACTTTCTTCTTCAAAACCCACTATTCGAAGCTACGCGAAATGGTGAAGTCCTACTTCTCTGCAGCTGAGCAGCAGCTCAGGCAGGCCTCCACACTTGACAGTCTCGAAGGACCGATTATGAATGTCCTCAGGAAGAGCTACCAGGCGAAGTGGAAGGTTCTATATGACCGCTGCAGAGCCGCGCACACTTTGCGCATAGTGCAGGACATGCAGTCAGTACTGCAGCTAGGAGAGGGGTCTTCCACGACCCTAGCCACACTCAAGTCGTTTGCTGATAAGCTGGGAGAACTGCTATTTTGCTATCATATCAGTGACCCGCCTATAGCCTGCATGTGGGAAAATATCGGAGACCAGGCTGAATACAGTGCTTTGCTGCATGAGGCGGTGGATGGGTTTCTGAGGCCGGGTGACTTGTGCATTGTGATGCTGCCGTGTGTGTATAAAGCCAGTGGGGAGCTGCTGAATAAGGCGGCAGTGCTGCCGGTCGAGTATGAACTTGCTAGCTAATAGTTATGCCTGGCGATAGGTCAAAAAGGAGTCGTCAATCCTGGGACCCCACCGAAGACGAAGCAGTGCGAAAGTCCGTGGCTCGTCTCGGAGCCAAGAAATGGACCGCCGTCGCCCAACTAATGCACCAAGAATTCGGAGTCACAAACAAGTCAGGTAAGCAGGCTCGCGAGCGCTGGCAACATCACTTGGCTCCTGAGATAGAGAAGAAGCCGTGGTCCATGGAAGACGACATCCTTTTGTTCGAATCGCAGAAAAAGCTTGGAAACTGCTGGGCGGATATAGCCAAATTGTTGCCTGGACGGACTGATAACTGCGTGAAAAATCGGTTTTATTCGACTTTGAGGAAGACATATCGGAAAGTGAAGGGATGCCTTGTGGGCTCCAGCGGAATGCAAGAGGAATTGCCTGCTTTGTCAGCTCTGGTGCAGAATTCCCTTGCAGTGAAACTAGCCAGACGCTGCAGGGCTGCCAAGAAGTCCAAGGCTGTCAAGACTGCCAAGTCTCCGAAGCCTCAGAAAGAGCCCTTCACTGACTCTCCCGATCCCAGCATCCTCCCATCCCCAGTCTCCAGTCCCCTTCTCTGGCAAGCCCCTCTGCACGCCCTGTGGAGCTTCTCCTACAGTGCGTTCCTAGCTAATATTCATGCAGTTTAAGTCCCAGTCCACTCTGCACCTGCGGAAAGACACAGGGGAAACGACGGAAGTCAACAGGTCCGCCCAGAAACTGAGAGTAAGGACTAGACAGGCCATAGAGGGACTGGGTCCGTACCGTAGTCTGCGGACGTTGGATTTGAGTGTCAATGCTATAACGACCATTCAAGGCTTGGAAACGCTTGAAAACCTGTGTTCCCTGGACTTGTCGCACAACCTAATAAGGAAAATTGAAGGACTGAAGGCTTTAATTCGCCTGAGAGACCTCAATTTGGCAGATAACAAAATACAGCAAATCCCTGGGAGGGAGTTGAGTCCCCTCACAGCCCTGTGCACCCTGCAAATGGCGAGGAACTTGGTGGCGGAGTTGGACGAGGTGAAGCAGTTGGCAGGGCTTTCTGCGCTCTCTGCGGTCTATTTTGAGGGAAATCCGGTCGCAAATGTGAGAGATTTTAGGCTGTTTTTGGTCTTTCATGTGACTGGATTGAAGCAAATTGATACATTTGCGGTCACATCTGAGCAGAAACAAGCGGCTTTGCGTAGGTATGCGAAGGCGAAAAACGACACTTTCCTAGTGCGAGAGAACCTAATCTCATACCGCAAGCAAATCAGCGACTTGCAGGACTCCAAGCAAGACCTTATGGACCAAGAAATCCTGCTCAATGCGCAGTTGCAGGCCTTAGACGCCGATTTCAAGCAAATCAGTGCAAGTCTGAGTCACAGTTTGGAGGAGAAAAAGGACGTGGAGCGACTTTTGGCCTGCACGCCTAGTGACCAGCTCCACAGCAAGCAGACGGAAATGATGGCGGCTCTAAGCCACGCTGAAATCCTACGAGACGAAGCAGAAACTTTAGGCCGAAAACTGCAAGAAACCAGAATCAACGTTCAAAGTAAGGAAAAACAGCTGGAAACTATCAGGAAAAACCTGAGAACCAGGTCGCCAGTGACCAGGAGTGAGGACTTCTTGGCAGGAGAGGAGCAGCATGTGATCGTGGAGCTGAGGGAAATGAGGCTGCAGGTGCAGGCTTTGGACCGCAAGCATGGGGAAGTACTTGCGGAAATGCATGAGACTATGGCGAAAATAAACACGTTGGATAAGGAAATACAGGGTGTTAGGGAGGGGATTGCGCCCTGGGAACGGACTTTCGATGAGGAAACAGCGAGATATTTGCCTGTGCGACTGACGGAACTGGGCGAAGAAATCGAAGTGTGGAACCGCAAGTTGGAACAAGTCCGCGCCAAAAACGTCTCCACCCTCAGCAAAAAGACCGAATTAGACCTGCAACTCGAACACATCGACTCCTCCCTCTCCTCCCTCAAAGACCACATCCGCACTAACGAAGTCTACCTGGAAACCGGGGAAACGCCTCCTATAGACCGTCCGACCGTCCCTCACTACTCCTCGGAAGAGCTAAGAGCCTGGGAAGCCATGCGGTCGCTGTGGCGCCTAGTAAGTGGGTCGGAGCTGGATGTGAAGTTCACGACTTTGGCAGGGACTTTGGTGGACTGGGCGGAGGCCTTTGTGAAGCAGCTGGAAAGGAAGGAGAGGGAGCAGAGGGAGGAGGTGGAGACTGTGAAACGAATGGGAGAAGCCAAGTATACCTGTCTGCAGGCTGAAATGAGGGATCTTGAGCGGGAAATCGGACAACTAAAGCGTGAAAAGGCGAATTCCACTGATAAAATCGATCAAATAAGTCCAAATCCTGATGTTTCCTACTCAAAAGATGAGCGAATTGAGCAACTTTCCCACAAAGAGCAGCTGCTCGAGCACATGAACTGCACTTTACTGCAGCACATCCAGCAAATGACAGAGGTCAACGACACCCTGTCCTCTCAGCTGGAACAGCTCCAAAAGGAGCCTTTACGGAGCCAATTGCAGGCTTTAAACAGCAACTTGGAAACTGCGAAATTGCAATTGGTGGCTGTGGAGCTTAGGTCGAAAGAGAAAAACAGGGAATTGGCAGTGACTACTAACGAGCTAAAAGCCACTTCAACAGCCCTTTCAGCCAATCAGAAGCAGCTAAAAGAGGCTGAAGAGGAACTCGGTCTGTACCTCACTCTCCAACACAGAAAAGCCGCAAATCAGCAGGTGGAAGCCTCGGTAAAGGCGTTAGCGGCTGTTTTCGGACTGGAAGTGGCAGGCGATTTGGGGGATTTGGCGGAAAGTGTGGCTGGGAAGGTCGCTGAAGTCCGGGAAACGGCTGCCAAAGCAGCTCAACTGGAGCAGGAAAGGAGAAACTTGACGGCCTTATATGAGGGGAAACTGGCGCAAGTCAAAGACGCAAGGGAGAAACTGACCTCCGAAGAACAGACTTTCCGGAAGACTCAGAGAGCAGTATTAGAGAAAATTCAGGAAGAAAAAGAGAGTTTGCAGAGACTTGGTCGGTCTCTCCGCAGTCAGGAAACCCGCATAAGGGAGGAAGTCGACCAGCACAAAGACACTCTCTCCAGCCTCAAACTCCAAATTTCCACTGCAAATCGACGACTAACAGCCCTGCAAGCGGAGTCGAAGGCCACAGGACCCATCACTTCCAAAGACTTGCAAGACAGCACCCACAGCTTTGTGGTCCTGCGCAGTTCCCCGGACCTAGGCTTCGTGTCCCCTGCTCCCAAGCCACTCCATCGTAAGCAAGTCTCGATGATTTCGCTGAATCGCTGTCCGTCTGAGGAAGAGCGGATTAGCACTGTATCGACTGATCGGATGTATAGGCCGAGTTCGAATCCGCGGCCTATGAGCAGATGCTCCACTGCAAGAATTGATGAAAATGAGGGGAGTAGTAGAGACCCCCCGAGTTCACTTATGAAGATAGAGAATGAACTGCAAAGTCTTCGCATGCAGCTGCAGTCCTTCAGTCTCGATGTTGACCCTTTGCCAAGGCAGCAGACTATCTAATAACCGAAAGGTGCGTTGCAGTTTGGGATAGGCAGTAATATGGGGAGTGAAGTGTCTGCTGCGAACACTGTGAAACTGTCTGAGTGGGGAGTGGGTGAGCGGGTGGAGTACGCGGTGACTTCGATGCAAGGCTGGCGAGAGGCTATGGAGGACGCCCACATCTGCCGAACAGAGTTAGACTCCGACACCAGTCTATTCGCCGTACTCGACGGCCATGGCGGGAAGGAAGCCGCAGTCTTCGTCAGTCGCCACTTCTGCCAGGAACTCACGCGCAACCCTCACTATCTCGCCAAACGCTTCGAAAAAGCCCTCACCGAGACCTTCCTGTACATGGATATACTGATGGTCAAGCCCGAAGGACTGCGAGAGCTGTACAAGATCCAGCAGGACATCCCTGACAACTACACTGTGGAGGAGCAGAGGGTGGAGGAGATGGACAATTGGGCGGGGACTACTGCGTGTGTGGCGCTGCTGTATGGGGAGGAGCTGTATGTGGCTAACGCGGGGGATTCTAGGTGTGTACTGGCCAGGGCTGGCAGGGCCTTAGATATGTCCGTAGACCACAAAGCCGACCTACCTTCCGAGCAAGAACGAGTCACAAAGGCTGGCGGCTTCGTAAAGGACGGCCGAGTAAACGGCATTTTAGGGGTTTCCAGGGCCTTAGGAGACTTCGACCTCAAAACCAACCCCAAATGTCCCCTAGACGGGCAAGTAATTACGAGTTTACCAGACATAAAGAAGGTCAAATTGACAGGTTTGGACGCCTTTTTGGTGCTCGCTTGTGACGGGATTTGGGACGTGCTGACTTCTCAGCACTGTGTTGACTATGTAAATAGTCGACTGGAGATGAATGACTCCTTGCAGGAAATAAGTGAGCGGGTTTGCGATAGATGTGTGGCGGAAACTGTGGATGATGCTGCAGGCACAGACAATATGACTATAATTCTCGTTAGATTTAAGTAAAAAGAGATACTTGCAGAGGACTACATAGATAGAGGTCTATACTGGGAGTAGGCTTAGACCGGTATGAAAAGGCCGAAACTAGGTTATTACCTAATTAGAGTCTATACATCCTTGTCCCAAGTATGCAGAAAGGGATATGAGAACTGCTATTAGTCACTACCATTTCCCACCTTTCTCTATACTAAAGCCACTTTTTAATTATACCCCTCCTATCTACATCAGCGTCAAATCCTTAATAGTCATTTTCCGCTTGAAAGACGTGTGCATCTCCCTCGCATAAATCAGCGGCAAGTCCGTCCTGCAGGCCGGCAGTCTACTAGCAGGCGTGACGTCCCCAGGCAGCACCTCCACATGGCAGTGCAGCACTTGCGAGCGGTGCTTCCCCATAGCAGAGGAAGTAACAGGCCGAATTGCCTGTGCTTTGGAGTCGTCAGAGCGGTGGAGAGAGCTAGAAAGGAGGTTGAAATCTCTCTTGGGGTCACTAGGGGGAGGGAGAGGCAGGGGAGGCTTTACTCTGGGGGGTAGTTTCAGGGTCGGGGCGTCCTCTACAGCCTTTGGGAGAGGGGGTGGAAGGGGGACTGGGCGAGTGTCGCCCTCTGGAAGTGGGTGGAACTGCACCAGTAGGCGGAAAGGAGGCTGGAGCCGGCTTGGAGACACATAGGCCTGGCGCACTGTCACAGGGATGGCCTCCAGCACCTGGCCTATGTCAGGTCTGTCCGCTGCCTTTTTCGCCATTAGTCTACTGACGAAGTCAGCGAATTTGGCGGAGTAGGGCCGAGGTAGGGCCTTGGGAGTCTGTTCCACGATGCTGCGGCCCAAGGTTACGAGGTTTTCCCCTTTGAAAGGAGTGTCTTGCTGCGCTATTGTGTATATCACGCACCCTAGCGCCCATATGTCCACTTTAAAGTCGTATACTTCCTGCCTTACGAGCTCTGGTGCAAGAAACAAAGGCGTTCCTACTCTCGAATTCCTCAGCACATCCATCCCTGTGACCAGCCTCGACACCCCCAAATCACCCAACTTCACCCTGCCATCCTTCGTCAACAGCACATTCAAAGGCTTCACATCCCTGTGTATAATCCTGCAACTATGCAAGTACTGCACCGCTAAGGTCAATTCATAGGCAATTCTCCACAATTTGGTCTCGGAAAAGAGGCGATGTCGGTCTCGCTGGGCTCTAATAGCCTTGTGGAGGTCGCCTCCGTCGATATATTCCATTAGGATGTGCAGGGTGTTGTCCTCGATGAAGGAGGCGTAGTAGCGGACTATGTGGGGGTGGTCCACTTTCCGCAGGATTGTCACTTCTTGCAGGGCTTCTTTCTGCTTGGAGGGAGAGAGGGAGGATAGGGGGATGGCTTTGAGGACGTAGAAGAGGTTGTCGCCGCGGTATTTGGCTTTGTAGACGACTCCGAAGCTGCCCCTGCCCAGCTCTTCCATGATCTTGAAGTCTTCTTTGCAGAGACCTTCCGCCATTAGGGATAATACTGCAGACCATATTCAACTGCCATAAAGTCAAACCAATGTCCGACTCCGACTCCTCCGTCTCCGCCCTCAGCAGCGCCTCCGAAAGCGAGTTCTGGGCCGGCCTCGACCTCAAGCCCGTGATCAGCGACCTCACTCCCTACCCAGAAGAAAGCACCCGGCCCTTCAGCGCCTTCGAAGAGTCCCACAGCTTCGAACTCAGTCTCGAACTGCTCAAGCGACAAAGCAAGGCTCAAAGTCCTGAGGGGAAAAGCAGGACCAAGGCTGCGGAAGAGCAGTACTTGCGGAAGTTCGAACAAAGCCTCGAAATGCTGCGCAAGGCCAAGAGAGTGGAAGTGGCGAACTCCTCTGTAGTGGTGAAGCACTCCATGGTGAGGGAGTTCGAGGGGAAGTTGGGCTCCTTGCAGCAGTCCTTCCAGGCCCAGAAACACGCCTACAAGCGGGAAATGGACTTCGTGAAGAAAGAACTGATGAGTAAAAGCAGCGAAGCAAAGCATCTGCATAGCATCATAGAGGAGCAGGAAACGCTAATAACCCAGCTTCGCCTGAACCAACACCCTAACACTGCCCTCACTAGGACCGATAGCCTGCCCCGCTACCCCCAAAACCCCTCTCTATCCCAGTCCTCTGCGGATATCAACATCGAGGTGGAACTGGCCAAGGCCCAGGTGGACAGTTTGAACCAGGTTGTAGACCAGTATAGGAAGGAAGCGGAAAGCAAGGAAAGCCTGGCGAAGGAAACCATTGACAGGATGACCAAAATGCAGAGGAATTTCGATATGGAGAGGATCAGGTTCGGGCTGGAAGTTAGTCGATTGAGAGAAGAAGGCGCGAAGGAGAGAGACGACGCACAGAGACAACTAAAGCAACTGCGGCAGCAGGCAGCCATGGAAAGCAAGCTAAACGAAGAAATCCAGAAGCGCCTGCAAGACGCCATAGGCAAAATGCAGGAAGAACTCAGGACCGCGAAGCTGGTTTTGTCCCACCCGAAGCTCAGAGCCAAGGTGTTCACAAGGATGAAAGACGTGGAAAACGCAATGGAAGAGATCAGACAGGGAACCGAAATCTCTCACTCTCCCTCAGCTGCTTCCAGGACTTCCAGAGCCTCCAGACGCTTCGGCCACTCTATTCATGTAAACCAGCCCTCGGTTCCTAAGGTCTGGAACCCAAAGGACCACACCACCTATATGCAAGCTGCAGAACAAGATAAGGAGTTTCCGCAACGTTCGGGTAGTTGCAACAGGGCTAATAGTGCGTATCACAGTGCTGAAGGACGGCGAGCCGCACTATAAATGTGTTTCCTTTATAAGGCTTAGTAAAGTCTAAAAAAACCTTGTTTCCTGCTTGGTAGGGTAGTCATTAACTGTATGGAGATTGGATAAGTGTCTGGACTATGGTGCAAGTAGACTTATAATGCAGAGTAGTAAGTCAGATATAAGCTACCTATCTACTGTTTCTTACTATATAGGCTGCTCTGGGTCCTTTGTCACGACTCTCAGGAGTCCCGCGTACATCTCATCATGGTGTCTGTACTTATTCACCTTCACACCCAGCCACCCGAATAGCCCATAGACAGGCACAGCCTCGGCAATTCCAAACTTCCTCATCAGCGCTGCAGCCATCACCAAGCCATACCCAATCCCCACAAAGGAGTTGAACTTGTCAATGTCTTTTAGAGTGGAGATAAAGCGGGCTTCATTGACTTGCGCAGGAATGTCATGATTGTAGTGAGCGACATCGTGGTTTAGCCGGCGGAAGTGCGCTTCGATCCATTCCCGCTGGCGAAAGTACTCTGTGACTGAACTCGACATTAGTATATGTATGGAAAGAAGCGCTGTTAGTCTCAGCACAAAAGGACTATCACTAGCTCTCTGCAGGGGGCAGCAGCGGCTGTTCCAGCGCCGAGCTCCTCATACTTCGCTTGCAATTCGGACACATGTCTTGCCGAGTCAGCCACGGGTCTAAGCACTGCAGGTGAAAGGTGTGGCCGCAGTCTAGGGTGCGGGCCCACTCACTGGCGAGGATAGCAGAGATGCAGATAGAGCAGGTGTGTCGGTCTGCTTCGCTTGGACTGGTTAGGTGGGGAGTGAAGCGACAGATTTCGCCGGGAGTGAGGCCGTCTCCGAGCCACGGCGCTTGCAGAGAAAGGTACATAGACAAGCCTGCGGCTGTGTACTGAGCTGCTAGCTGTGCGAAATCCTGCTCCATTTCCCGCTTCCTCAGCTACATAGTCCCTACGAATACAATCGCAGATGCGATAATCGCAGTCGTGTAGGCGACCACCCAGATGTAAAATATGATCAGCCACAGAAACACATACCAACTTTGCTCCAAATTGGTAAAGCAGTCCTTGTCTTCTCTGACTTCTGCGTACCACACTGACCCTAGCAAGGTCAGACCTAGCAGCACAGGGTAGAGGAGGCCGACCATCACGCTTGCGAATACTCGGAGTTCTCGCTCCACGAATAGCTTCAAGCACCAAGGATCGATTACGTCTTCATCAGAGTCCACTTCAGCCAGTATATGCGCCACTCGCATAACCGCAGCGACTCCAAGACACAGCAGCAGCCAGACCTCTATGGGCTGTGTGCACTGCCTAACTGGGCCTTACGCAAAGCCCTGCCAGGTAAGTGCCAGGTCTGCCATGGCGTAGAGCACTGCCAGGAGGAGGAGCAAGTCGTGGCTGTGTGCTTAGTACCAGGTCACTCGCATGGAAAATATGGGCAGCACCTGCTGCAAGGGCCGCAGCGACAAGCAGTTCCTATCCGCTGCATCTCCACCCACCAAATTAAGCGTAAAGCGGACTCGCCCTGCCCATAGCACCATGTTCCGCCGATGCACCACGGCCCCTCTTCACAGCGCAACCGGCTCCAAGCCCACTCTAGAGCCTATCCTCGAAGAGGAAGAGCTCCACTACCCGTCTTCCCAGCAAGGCCCTAAGGCTCTTGTAGAATTCGTCTAGTCACCTCCCGCTTTCCAGCATAAATGCAGGATATTCAGAATGGCCTGGGACTCAAGCGCTTGTCCCTCAGTGATCCACAGGACCAGGAGGCCGGGAAGGCGACTATATTGGAAGGCTCCTCGACTACTAGAGCGATGCTCACGCCTTTGGGCTGGGCGCAGGTAGTGTTTACGCTCGAGCAAGTTGGCGGTATAATTGAAAGTGCAGTGGAAAACACGGAATTGGTCTCGGAGGAGTTTAGTACAGGGGACGGACTGATATGGGCAATAGTGGTGCGGCCTATGAGTTTGGGAGAAGAGCAATTTGGAGTCTTTTTGAGGCTAATCAGTGAAATTGACTCAGACACTACTCAGGCCATTAGCTACTCCCTGCGGCTTGCAGCTGTTTCTCCCGATTTCTCAGTCACCTCCGAAGCCAAATTTTCCGAAAAATCGCTATTTTCCTCCTCCTGTCTCGAGTCCGGACACAGCGCAGCCCTCCTCCACTCCCACTGCAAGTCCACCGACTCTCTCCTAATCGCAGTAATCCTCCGATCCCTGCCCTCAGCAGTCCGGACCAGGGCAAGAACCGGCTGTGTAGGCCTGGTAAACGAAGGCACGACTTGCTATGTCAACTCCCTCCTCCAAACTTTCTACTTCATCGGTGCTTTCCGCAAGGCAGTGTATCAAATGGGCATAGAAGGGGATGAGAAGGACGATATGCCCTTAGCCATGCAAAGGGTGTTTTACAGCCTGCAGTACAGTCCGGCGGCTGTATCTACAAGTGCACTCCTGCTCAGCTTTGGCTGGGGACAGTCGGAGCGCAACACGCAATACGACGTGCAAGAGTTTAACTGCACTTTGAGCGCCAAACTCGAAAGAAAGATGAAAGGAACAGTGGCGGAAGGCACCTTTTCCCGACTGTTCGAAGGAGTGATGGTCAATTATATCAGATGCACAAGTGTGGACTTTGCCTCCACTACTGAGGAGCGCTTTCTCGACCTGCAGCTAAGCGTCAAAGGCCTTTCCTGCCTGATTGACAGCTTCAACAAGTACACAGAGCAGGAGTTTCTCGTAGGGGAGAACCAATACGAGGCTGGGAAGTATGGGAAACAGGACGCTATTAAGGGAGTAATGTTCAAACAACTCCCGCCTGTGCTGCAATTGCAGCTAAAAAGGTTCGAATTCTCGCATAAGGACCAGGAAATGACCAAAATCAACGATAAATTTGAGTTTCCAGTCAATTTGGACTTGAACTTTTGTGTGGAGCAGCCTGGGGACTATGAGTATACGCTTTTTTCGATATTGGTGCATACGGGAAGTGGGGACAAGGGGCATTATTTTGCCTTTATTAGGCCAGAGTGTGGCGGGTGGGTGCGATTTGATGATGAAAAAGTGGACAAAGTCTCTGAAAAGTTCGCGCTTTTGAGTAGTTATGGAGGGGATTACCAGGAATTTGAACTGGCAGAGGGGAAAATAAGGGAAATTCCGCATCCTAGTGATATGTCCGCCTACATGCTTGTATACGTGCAAAGCAGCAAAATACAGGCAATTGTGCAGGACTTAGTGCTGGAAGCAGACATCTGCACCCCTTTGCACGCCAGATTCGGGGAAGAACTGCGGTCCGCAGAGCAAGAAAAGCAGCGCAAAGTCCGCGAAAGCCAAGAATGCACCGTCTACTTCACCTGCTTCGCAATGCTAAAGGGCTGGGACAAGGCCGGACTAGCGGCCGACAGCTCCTTTCCCTCTGCAAAGTTGGTGTTACTGCGGAAACAAAGCGTGCAGGAGTTAGTGGAGGAGTGGAAATCGCGATTAGCGGTGAATTATGTGAAAATGTGGGTATTTAGTCCTGGACTGACAGGATGGGGATTCCAGGAAGTGCGGGAAGAGGAGGAAGTCGGCACAGCACTAACCAGCACTTCCGAAGGGAAATCTCGAGTTGTGTACATCGACACTCCTGTGGAAGCCAGCCTATTCGTGCAAGGAAACGAAGGCAGTTGGCAGCTAAATGCTCGGGAAACGGCAGATAAAGACGCAGGCAGTGAGGCAGGGTTGCCAGTTTTCCTAAAGTGGTACCAAGACTCCTCCTTGGAGCTGCTGTCCGTCCTTAGTCTCACATCTCCAGTCTACATGGACGACCTACGAGCCCGCTTTTGCCTATCAAAAGGCCTCAATTCGCCCCCTTTGAACCTGTATATCGAGCGCTGTGCGCCTGACTCTCGGAATAAACACATGATTTGCTTCCCACCAAGTACTAATTCAGAACTTGTGCCGCGGACTAAAGGCTCCCGAGCGCTTTTTCTCAGTCCTGGAGACTGCATTATCTGCGAAATCGCTTCCGCATGTTCTCTATCCGCAAAGGCCTTTCTAGCGCAATTTCAAGACAACGTGAAAATAACCGCAGTCCACCACGACACTCAAAGCAGCCTGATGACTACAAGCTACGGAAAGCGGTTTTTCCGCGAAATCTATCGAGACCAAAAAGTGGAAATCAACTGTAAGCTGAGCTGCACCTTCCAAGAAGCCAAGGAGGCCATTGCGACTGAACTGCGTCTATTTGACTCTAATGTTACCTGGGACAGGATTGTGCTTTTCGCTGCAAAGCAGGGCTGTGAGAATATGGTGGAAGTGGAGGGGACGGGGTGTGTTAGGACGATTGTGGCTGGGAGGGGTTGCTTGTATTTTGACTTGTGTGAGTTCCCTGTGAAGGAAATGAAAGGCAACCTCCTCACTCAAGTCCTCTACCTCGACCAAAACCACCACATCAAGTCCCAATTCGACCTCCTCCTCAGTCCAAAGGCCACCATCGCCACCCTCAAATCCGCCTCCAAAGCCAAGCTCGACGCCATCCTCAACTCTGACAGCACTGTGTCCAAACGCAACCCCCCTGTGCAGGTTTTCCTAATGCAGGCTGTCACCCGGCACTACATCTGTCAGTTAACAGACTCTGCGAAGGTTAAAAACATCATCGAAAACCGGAAGTGGCAATTAGTGCTGAGGGCGGATTTGGACCCGGGACTGCCCTTTTATAGGGTGTTCTGCTACTCAGCAGCCCGCAGCTTCTTCATATACGTCACTGTAAGGCATAGATAGGAGGAGGACACCTGTCGCCAGGTCATCTGGAAGGCGCAAAAGGCCAGCGGGACTAAGGGGCGGGTCTTCATTTCGACCTTTTCTCGGGACTTGGAGGAGTCCTTCGACCTGGTGAAATGCGAGGAAATAGTGGAAAATGACTTCAGGTTGTTTGATTGGTACGCGAAGTCTTTCCACTTGATGGTGGAAGCGAGGCAGAGAGAGACTGGGCTGGAGCTGGACTTACAGGGGGAGGCGTGGAATTAGTCTAATCTATTATGGTGAGGGAGTCGCATGGAATTACTAGTTTTCTGGGCGTATTTCAAAGCGATACATATGTAAAAGCTGTATTTTGGGTTTCTCACTTGTCCAACTTCAGTCGATTTCTGAATATATTTGCATCTTTTTGTGGGATTTGAAGGAATTCTCGGGCAATAAAGA
>Ga0247837_1001863_pt1 | contig 42123 bp, 32 predicted proteins | sample LaCtaG_2_FD_187115 | JGI IMG/M metagenome (GOLD analysis project Ga0247837, IMG submission 187115) | Freshwater microbial communities from meromictic Lake La Cruz, Castile-La Mancha, Spain - LaCruzMarch2015_14.5m | ecosystem: Environmental > Aquatic > Freshwater > Lake | place: Spain: Castile-La...
CGTTGAACCTTTGGCCTCCAAGAAAAAATGGATCCACTGTTCCAGCGGCCCTCGCATCTGCCAATTATCCTTCGCAATCTTCACCTTGGAAAGCTCGATTGTGTGGATTTCTAGCGATTCGGTAAACTCAAACCCGTCCATGGTCCTTAATCGAAATGCGTTGTGATAGGCAGGACGCACGGAATACGGAAACAAATCGACCGTCAAAATACAAATCCCGATCGACGGCCGAAGCTGCTCATATCCATCACCTTGCCCGAGTTGGTCGACAAAATTCCCAGCTGAATAATAAGTGATGCGTTTCGTAAGTCCCGCCGTTTTGGTCCTTTGAACTTCGACATTGAAGATTCTGCCCAATTGATCGACCGCTCGTATATCTAGAATCGACGATTTGTCGGATTCAAACTTTTGTTCGTTGATAGGATTAAGAATCTTGACAGACACGATGGGTGACTCGGGAGTCAGGACAGCGTTCAAGAAATGAATCGTGATCTCGGGGAACAACGGATTGCCGATCACTTGCTTGCATGCATAGTCGACTGTTGGATCGATCTCAATGATGTGGAACATGGTGGTTGGTTACCAAGAGCAGGGAGTTCTTTTGCTTGGAATCAAAGCATTATAGCAGCCTCTACTTCGACTGTTACGGGCCGAATTGCCGATGCCGGGTTTTCGGCCTGTAACCGGAGTGTTGGTCGACTTGTTGAAAATCCTGGAAACATTGTTGAACTGAGAATGGCGAAGTTTGAAGTACGAAAATTGGGACCGGCTGATTGCTTCTTCAGAGCCGAATGAACCATCGTTTGTACTGCAGCCAGCGTGCAACCGGGTACAAGATCGCAATCTGTACCAACGAAGCAGCTACAACCTGCATCGCGTCTGCATCGCGAGCGACGTAGGTCTTGATCCAGGAGTCGATAAAGCCATGCAATACATAAATCGCGAGAGCATTTTGTCCTAGCGTACGTAGCGGCGGACATCCGTAACTGCGAACATCGCAAAGCCACACAAATCCCACGAAAACCATTAACGAAAATCCGGCGGCAAAGAATTGATAACTGGGTGTCCCCGCCTTCTGGCTCATCATCCAGTAATTCCAAGCACGTTGGTCGCGTGGCGGTGGAGGCACAAACGGGGGTTCTGCTAATCGAATCGTATCCACCGCCCGATCCCTATCCTGATCAAATAGTCGGGTGCCGCACGATAGCCCGTATCCCACCAGCATCAGCCCAATGGCTGCCAGCAACCATTTCCCAAGCAGAGCTCTCACGTTCGAAAGTCCGAATTGCTGCGTGTGCTCGGTCCAGGAAGTACATGCAAGCATCCCCGTGATGGCAGGAATACCCCATGTGAAAAATCCCAGCGGTCCACCATCAATGCCGGAGGGGGACGCATGCACCCAATCAAAATAAAACCACTGGGAAAGAACTGCATGAATGCCAACCCCCAAAACCATCCATAGCAACTTACCCTTCCATCCCAAAGAAATTGTCGGCAGCACCCAAATCGAGGTGACTGCGATATGAGTCAACGTTTGAAACCAATCTCGTTTGAAGATGGCCAGCCAGTAAGAGCCTGATACCCAATTGGCCCCTTGAAGCATGGGACTTAGCGGTACATAGACTAAGAAGGCTAAAATCATTAATCGCAGGCAGCGAATCGCAATACGATAACCGAACGAGCTTGCTGCAATGGACTCGCCGGAATTCCCCTTGGTCGTTTCGCGGTTCCAAACGATCTGCAGAGCGAAGCCAACCGCAAAAAGAAAATGCGGCATGACGGTATCTGCATAGCTGCAATAGTCGTTGGTATGTTTCAGCAGTCGCGGTGTGCACTTGAAGCTGCCCACAAAGTTCACGATTACCATTCCAAGGACGGCATAGCCGCGAAACAGATCCAGGCTAGCGAGACGAGTCCATTCTCCATTGCCCTTGGCCGAAGGATTTGGTCTCGGGGAGGAGCTTAGCATGAATCATCTCGTTAAAAAAGCTACCAAGGCCAATCATCGCCGAGGGCATTGCGTTGAATCTGAGTCAGTTCGGTGATGCCTTGTTTTGCCAGCTTGATCAGAGCGGCCAATTGGTCGTCATCAAAGGTGGCTTCTTCGCCTGTTCCTTGCAATTCGATAAATCGACCTGCGCCGGTCATCACGACATTCATATCGACATCGGCTTGGCTATCGCGAACGTAGTCCAGGTCTAGCGATGGCTGGCCATCGACGATCCCGACGCTGATGGCAGCGAGGCTTCCGCTAAGAGGATATTCGCTTGTGGGTGCTCCCTTGAAGACGGAATTAACTGCATCCACCAATGCGATAAAGCCGCCCGTAATCGATGCGGTTCGGGTTCCGCCGTCTGCCTGCAGCACATCACAATCAATCGTAAGGGACCGTTCGCCAAGTTTCTTCAGGTCGGCAATGGCGCGAAAGGATCGACCGATAAGACGTTGGATCTCCGTGGTGCGTCCGTCTACCTTGCCGCTTCGCTCGCGAGACTTTCTAGGCGAGGTACTTCCGGGCAACATGTTGTATTCGGCAGTGATCCATCCTTTGCCTTTGCCCACCATCCAGTCGGGAATTTTGTTTTCAAGGGAAGCGGTGCATAGCACGACGGTATCCCCGCATCGGTACAGAACGCTACCTGGTGTATGCGCTGTGAAATGGCGTTGAATCGTGACGGTGCGAAGGGCTTGCATAGGTCCGAAGTTGATCAATAGTGAGGTGGTTTGTCGTCGACAAGGGTTCGCGGTGTTGTATCGGCGTTGAGAACCGATTGGACGACCACTTTGGCTTGTTCGATTTGGCGAGTGAGCGAATCGATTTGTCGTTGCTGCAGAAGCAGCGATTCGTTTAATGCATCGACGGTCTTTTGCAGGTGCGTCACAACGAATTCGAGTTCGTTGATCCGCGACTCGTTGGAGGGTGCAAAGTTCTTAGATAAGGGCTTGGAAGACATGGGGATGATTTACTTGCTCAGAATAAAGCTCTGAAGCGACCATCCATCTGCTTCGGTGCGAACAACCCCACCCGATGGAGTGAAGAAGTCTTGAATCATCGCGAAAGGTGGAAGTGCTTTGCCGTCTACCTTCTGTTGACTTGGACGCCCCTTGGGTTTGAGAATTTTATCAAGGATGGTTGCGAGCATGCTCTTCGAATCTGGGAGTGTTCCTTCGCGAAACATTTCGTACTGCATTTCAAATGCCCGAGCGGAACGAGTCATTTGAATGAAGCTGTGCGAATCGTTGGCTGCGACTGTGTTTAGGATTTTCGCTAAGCCTGCTACGTCAGGCTCCTTCATGAAGGCACCTTCGTTCGCTTTCGCGTTGCGAATCGTGTCGGTAATCATTTCGGCATCGGAGGCAAAGATAAAGTAACCGTCAACGATCGAAATCGCCCATTGGTCCAAGAGTGGTTGTTCTTCGTCAGTCTGCATCTCTTTCTGAACGCTGTCGTCTTTGTCGAAATCCAATTCCACTTCTTCTTCAGAGTCATTCTTGATTCGCCAGACTCGAAATCCTTCGATATCGATAGGAGTCGCATTCGGTTCAGACTTGCCGTATTTTTCAAGGACTTTGGGTAGCTTTTGGTCAGGATCGTTGAGCTTCAAAAACACCATCGACCGTTTGCTGAGTGGCCCGATTGGCTTGACGATTTCAGTGACCACATGGAACTCGGAGGATGTGTAAGGAAGGACGTCTTTGATGATATCGATTTGAGGACCATTGGGGTCGGTTCGGATCCCGTCGGTTACGGCTTTGAAGGTGTCTTTGCCAACATACGCGTCGACAATCCCATCAAACTTTGGGAAGGCATCTTTCAGGTTCCATGAAAAGGAAAGAACGGATGCTGACTCTTTGTTGATCCAGGTGGGTGGAATCAACTTATCCAAATTGGGGAAATCGAGAATTTGTACGGAACGAGAAAGTGGCGGTGTCGCCATGACGAAACCATTGTGAAAGAAATCGAAAGAGTCGCTTGAAATTTGGACGTTTCCAGCGAAGCACTGTATTCCTGCGAAGCCTTCCCCTTCCAGGATTTTCAAAACATCTGCTTGGTTGTTGGATGGCTTGCCAGAGATAGAGCGAAGCAATTTTGCAAATCCGATTGGGCGTACGAAATATTCGATTTCTGGTTCTTCGCCTTCATTTTTGATTTTTGATTGCACCGACTGGAACAGTGCTGAATCGGCCAATGAATTCTTTCGGGTACCATCCTGAGCAGCGATTAATTCTTTGATTGTCTCCAAATCGTCCGTTGCAATCATTTGATCTTTGGAGAGCGCATAATACGATTCGCGGGCACGCGGTTCGCCTGCAGCTTTAGCAGTGAAGTAGTGGGTGACAGTTGCTCCGGAAACATCCAACGATTTCGCGACAGCCCCCTTGGATTGCAATTGCGAGTCGACTTTCTTCAAAAAGTCTTGTGCTGGTGCAGTTCGACCTGCCACGTCCATGATGAGGGCGACAGAGAACGGCTTGGCAGCGACCGAAGGGCGGGCGATCCAAGCGATGGCCGACTGGCCGCCGGCGATATCGCTTAAATCATCAAAATCTAGGCTCAACTGCAAACCTGCCTCCTGAAGGCGACCTTGAATTTCTTGGTTTTGACCTTCCCAGAATGGTTTCATCCTCGGGTCCGCAGCGAGCTTTCCAAGTTCTGTACGATTCCAAGTATTCAAGAATCGGTCGGAATCCGGGAGTACCACCATCGCTTGCGTTTCCTCCGGCAACATTTTCGTTGCGGGCGTTAACGGCTTAGCCTCCATGGCGAATAGGTTCCGTTCTTGGAAGCCTGCCAATGATATGGCCAGTACCAAGCCCGCCGTAAAAATGCTTTTCAGAAGCGAGCCAAGCATTTGGCAAGGAGGACGCGAGCTCGTAGAGTTGACCAATTCGGGATGAAGGCTCATGCGTGGTTGCGTAGGGTAGAAAGGATTGAGGATCAGCGAAAAGAACTGGGGACCATGCTTTTGTACCATCTTGTTGTGTCAAAATGGGGCGAAAGGAGAATGGCCAGTTGATGTCAAACCGTGTATCGTATCGCAAATTGACACGTCAAGGGAACCCTGTTTTCCAGGTTCCTGACCCTCGAAGTAACCCAAAACCAAGCAAAATGGTCCTCCATTCATGTCCAAAGACGAAGAAGTACTGGTAATTCCCGCACTTTTGCTCGACCAGCTAGGGCCTTTTTCAGGCTTTCAGCCCAACGTAGAACGCTACCTTCCAGCCATTTTGGACCGGGCGAACCAGTCGTTTCGTCCTCGAAGTTTGGTGGAATCTGACCCCTCCTTCAAGCAACTGATACCCTACGTGATTCTGGAATGCAGCGACGCCAATGAAAGTCGTATTTTTCAGTACACGCGTGGAAAAGGGCAAGGCGAAAAGCGGCTGCATGCGTTCCGGTCCATCGGCATCGGCGGCCATATCTCCGTCGAGGACGCGGAAGGGGACGATTGGTACAAGAATGGAATGCAGCGAGAACTGGAAGAAGAGGTCTTGATCGAGTGCAGTGGGCAGCAGCGAATTGTTGGACTCATTTACGATGATTCGTCGGAAGTGGGGCGCGTTCACTTGGGGGTCGTTCACATCATGCAGCTGGCTGGCTGCAAAGTCCAATCGAAGGAAGATCAGCTCGAAGCAAGCGGTTTTCAAAGCGTCGACCAGATCAAGTCCGATATCGAAAATTACGAAACCTGGTCCCAGCTGTGCATCAAACATCTCTACATGTAATTCACTTGAATCTACTTTAATTAAGTTACCATGACCGTAGCAAACTTAGAACAAATCCAGGCTTTGATCCCGCACCGAAAGCCCATGCTGTTGGTGGACGAAGTTGTCGAGCAGTCCGAAAAATATATTGTTTGCCATAAGACATTTTCGGCGGACGAATTTTTCCTGCAGGGGCATTTTCCAAACTTCCCACTGGTTCCGGGCGTCATCCTGTGCGAATGCTGCTTACAAAGCGGTGCGATCTTATTGAGCCAGTTCACGCCTAACGATGGATCGGTTCCTGTGGCGACCCGAATTGACGGAGCCAAGTTCAAGCGGATGGTTCGCCCCGGCGAAAAGATCGAGATTCATGTGACGCTCAATGAAATTGTGTCTTCCGCATATTTTATGACAGGCAAAGTAACTGTCGATGGGAAATTGGCAGCGCGTTTAGACTTCGCATGTAGCGTTGCAAAACCGCAGTAGCCATCACCTTCCAAAACTGGCCGAAAACCTGCCGTTTTGGAGCTGGACCCAAGCATCCCTATTCGCCACAACCTAAGCCGCAGGCGCTAGCCGCGATGTTTCCTTTTTTACAAACACGTGAAGCGGCTAGCGCCCGCGGCTCAATGGAACTCCCATTTTTACCGGTTCGATTTTCATGACATCCACCAACGGAACCCTCTTTTGGAAGCTTCGTTCTTCCACATCGCGAAGCACCATTAGCTGCGAAACGACAATCCTAGCGGGCAATCCGAAACCAAATACAGACTCCAAGCATGAGCGGATCGAGTGCCGTGGCGGTTTGTTGGAATGGAAACGGATTGTTCTTCAAGACGGCAAGTCGGCAGGCTTAGAATGCCTAACGATCAACACGGGTGCAGTGGAGGTAACGATCCTACCCGACCGAGGAATGGGCCTATGGAAATGCTGGACGAACCATCTGGAACTGGGCTGGCAAAGTCCCGTTGCCGGCCCTGTCCATCCAAGTCTCGTGCCGGTCCATGATGCAACTGGCATCGGCTGGCTAGAAGGTTTTGATGAGCTCCTGGTTCGATGCGGCTTGTACAGCAACGGCGCACCCGAATTCAATGCCAACGGAACCGTTCGACATCCATTGCATGGCCGAATTGCCAATCTGCCTGCAAGCGATCTGGAGATCACCTTGGATGCTGAAAACGGAATTCTGGACGTGGTGGGTGTTGTCAGTGAGGCACGTTTTCTGATTTACTCGCTGGAGCTGCAGACTCGCTATCGATTTCGTGTGGGAAGTCCTGTGATCGAAGTGACCGACATTGTGACGAACTGCTTATCGAAGCCAGGGTCAATGCAGTTGTTGTATCACATCAACATCGGCGACCCGATCGTTGATGCCGGAGCGACCATCCATGCGCCAATCAGCAGCATGATGCCCCGCGACGCCCGAGCCGAAGAAGGGATCGACCATTGGAATGTTTGCGATGCTCCGACTTCGGGCTTCCAAGAACAAGTTTATTTGATTACGCCAGCCGCAGACGCACAGGGCTGGTCGGAGGTGATGCTTTCGTCCGCTGATAAGTCCTTTGGATGTTCCGTCCAGTTTGATACGCAGACCTTGCCTTATCTGAATGTTTGGAAAAACACCGCAGCTCGAGAAGACGGTAATGTTGTAGGGCTTGAACCCGCGACTGGATTCCCGAACCCTCGATCGATCGAAGAGGAACAAGGTCGCGTTGTGCAACTCGAGGCCGGGGAATCCAAGGCCTTTCATCTAAGATTGGTGCCCCTGACAAGTTCGCAGGACGTTGCGCAGGCCAAAGCTCGTAGCGAAGCGATCGCGGGGCGAGCCAAGTAGTCAGTAGTCAGTAGTCAGTAGTCAGCTAAGCAAAGCCGGGCTTCGCGGAAAAGCGAAAAAAATAGTTTGGCGAGTGTAACACAGGTCAACCTCTAACCGTAAAACTGGTGGAATCAGGAGCTATGTCTTGCTCTTGAGCTCAATACACAAGTGAGAGGATCGATGATGCAAAATCGTCTTTGGAGAGCGCTTGGAATGGCGCTTTTGCAAGTTTTCGGTGCGCACGCACTTGCCCAAGATTCGATCAGCGTTCCTGCTGACTCAAAATTTGTAATGCAAATCAATTTGCAGGCATTCAAGAACTCCAAGGTGGGCGTCATCTTGTTTGAGATCGCTAAAAAAGCAGCCATGGAAGAGGTAGGTAAGAATCTGGATTCGAAAGGGTTCTCTGGCGACAAGATTCAAGAAGTCCTTGGGCTGGATCCTTTCGAGTCGAAAGCAACTACAGCCCTTGTAGATTTGAAAGGCGTCGAGCCCAACGAACTGGTTCGATGCGTTCTCGCCGGCTGCACGGATCGCGACCGTTCGAACCCTCTTAGGGTGGAGCCATTGTCATCATGATTCGATCACTTGCAAAGACTTTTATTCAGTACTACTACGACTCCAACGTCTAGAACGCTCGCTCGCAAGCCAAGCGGAAAGTTTTGTATCTGGTGGACTTGCATCAAGCTTGTCAGACAACATCGACTTGCATCGGATTTACGTAGTAAGAGCGAGATAGTAAACGACTCGGTGGCTGTGGCTCAGCAAACGATCCGGGAAAAGGGCGAGCATGCCAAAGAGATTGGCCTAGATGGTCTCAAGTTCGTCACTCAAAGGCTACCAGTAGCCACCGTCCGCATGATGGGCATGAACTCCAAGAAAGACGACAAGTAGATCCCTTGGCTTCTGAGATCGAATTATTCACGACGATCCGCACGAGTCTTCGACACCACCAGAGACACGGGTTTTTTGCAGGGAATTCGCATCTCTGCTCGCAGCAGAAGCTCAAGTGAAAGTATCAGGGTAGCAGCAGGGGCAGCATTCTACGCCAGCATTTGGTTCCTTCTCCGACTGTTTAAAGATGGTAAAATGGGGATGGTGTTGCTGTTGCCCCCATGAGGAATTATCTGGAAGTGTCTGCATGAAACGTCAAGTCATTAAATCGCTCTTTCTACTGGTGATACTGGCCATTGGCTGGCCTTGCGTAGTAAGCGAGGCGGTAGCACAGCTTGATTCCTTTGGCTTGAACGGATTCGATTCTCCCAGCGGAGCTCCCATCTCTGCCGAAGCGGTGATCGTTGCAGCTCAAGGAGACCAACCAGCCATCCTTGTTGTAACCGCAAGTATCGAAGAAGGTTACAAAACCTATTCGATCACTCAACCCCCCGGAGGACCCGTTCGTACCAAGATCAAACGAGATGCCTCCGATCGATACACCATTGGGGAATTCCTTGCAGTGGAGGAACCGAAGATCCACCCCGAGCCCGTGTTCGATAATTTATTGGTCGAGGAACACGTCGGTTCTGTTTCGTGGTACGCCCCACTGAGCCTTGCACCAGGGGTTGCAATTGAAAGCTTGGAAATCAAAGGTAAGGTCTTTGCGCAAGCATGCAACAAGACGGGATGTCTTCCGCCGAAAGATCATTCCTTTGTTGCTAAGCTGGGAAAGTCACCAGTGTCGTTGCCTAAAGTGAAACCGCTGGCCCCTGAAGCAAGCACAACACCACCAAGCATAACACCGCCGACGGGTGAACCGTCGCCATCGACTTCAGTTCCACCCACGTCTCCTGCTGTGGATCAGCCTACAGCCAATTACGACGTCGAACAATTGACGCCCCAATCGAAAGACTCTGCATCATCATCGTTGGCGTGGATGTTGTGTGCTGCAGTACTGGCTGGCTTCATTTTGAATTTTATGCCGTGCGTATTGCCGGTCATCGGGCTGAAGCTGTTGTCATTTCTGGAGCAAGGCGGAAAGAATCCAAGGCGAGTGCTGATGCTGAACGTTTGGTATTCGTTGGGTATTCTCAGTGTGTTTTGGGCACTGGCTGGAATCACCATTGTTCTGCGTCTTTGGTTTGGCCAATCGTTTGGATGGGGGCAGCAATACAGTTACGACGGCTTCAATATTGCCTTGATCTCGATTGTATTTGTGATGGCCTTAAGCTTCCTAGGAGTATGGGAGATTCCCATCCCAGGATTTGCAGGAAGTCGGAATGCTCAAGAAATGGCTTCGAAGGAGGGAGCGTTGGGAGCATTCATTAAAGGAACCATCACCACCTTGTTGGCGACTCCTTGCAGTGGGCCTTTCCTGGGTACTGCAGTTGGCTTCGCTTTGGTATCCGCCCCTGAAATCACATTCTTGATCTTCACTTTCATGGGGCTTGGAATGGCCGCTCCCTATCTACTGATCGGGCTACGGCCGCAACTGATGCGATTTTTGCCAAAGCCGGGTGCTTGGATGGATACCTTCAAGCAGGTCATGGGATTCGTGCTGATCGGGACCGTGTTGTGGTTGATGCTACCGGTCGATGCGCACCTACTGATGCCGACTTTGATTTTGCTCGCTGGTTTGTCAGCTGCCTGTTGGTGGATTGGTCGAACCCCTGCCTATGCAGAGCGAAGCGAGAAGCTCAAAGCCTGGGGACAAGCGGCTTGCTTTGCGGTGGCTGTTGGCTGGTTTGCCTTTGCGATGCCACAAGTTACAGACCCATTGCCGTGGAGACCCTTTACCATGGCAAAGTTTGCGGACGATGTAAACGCTGATAAGACCGTTCTTGTCGAGTTCACCGCAGAGTGGTGCGCGACGTGCAAAATTCTGAAAGCTGCAAATCTGGATCGGTCCAAAACCAAGGCGATCGTATCCACGAATAACGTTGTCGTTTATGAAGTCGACATTGATCGCATCAGTGATCAGGAGCGTCAGTTCTTCACCAAGATGCAGCCTAGCGGGGGCGTGCCTCTTGTTGCCGTATTTCCGGCCGGCAAAAAGTACGCTCCTATTAGCTTTGGAAACGGATATACCCAATCACAAATTCTGGAAGCCTTAAAAGAAGCTGGCCCATCCAAGAACTGACACTGAGACTTCTCCTTGCTCCAGACGACGATTGAGCCAAGCTGATTAGTACGGTTTCGTTTTGGCGAAGAGCTTAGTTATGTCGATCGTCGGGGCTTTTGAAGTTGCTGTTGAGGTTCAACGATTCGATACCTACAGCCATCGTCCTATCTCCTTTGGCCACCGTGACACGGATACGATGACCAATCGCTAGATCGGAGATGAGGCATGCTGCTTGGTCGCATGTGTAGGTCGCATCCTCGGCAAGAGTATGCGAAACTAGGTTTCCTTCCCTGTTTTTCATCACGATGCTATTGAACGCAAGGCTAGTAACGACCCCATCGACCGTTTGCATGGAAGGTTCCCAGCTGCGTTCCGGTGGACGATTGGGATTGGCGGCAGCACTGTTTCTCCTGGCTTCATCAAACTTGGACAATGGTGGTGTTCCTTTCGATCGATTCGGGGATAGTAGATCGTTAGCTTAACTCCTCTTTGACGCGAAGCGGGTTGGAAACGACCAAGAAACACAACAATGCTCATTTGCTTTTACATTGTTCGCAGCAATCTTCGACCACCCAGCGGAAGCTTGGCACTGTTTTCGTCACGGTTTTCTTCATCAGCTTTTTCTTGGTGAAAAGGGAAGCGTGAGGTTTTGCAATCCATTCGGTCCAAGAGAATGCCTTAGCCTGCGAGCTAACTTTAGATTCTAGTTTATCGTCGAGATCCTTTTTGCAGGCGGGCTCGCAATGGGTGCAACCTGGGCAGCTCGGACCGTTCAAACAAAAGTCTTCTTCCAAGACTCCCCAACAAACGACGGTGACTTTTTTCTCTTCTTTAACAAAGCGACACACTTTCGAAACTTGGTCGCGGCAACCGCAACGTGCGCAGCACCGCTCGCCAGCCCACAGTTCGGATGTCGGAACAACATAGGAAGAAACCAACGCGCCTAGAAGTAACCATGCAGTCACTGTTTTCATCATCTGTTCACCTACCAGTTAAAATCAAAGCGACTTGCAAGGATATTGGAGCTCGTAGCGCCGAAAATGGCCTGTTCGCTGGTAATAGGATGGATCCAATCAAACATCATGCGAACGCGATCGCTCCAGTACCAATTGAAACCCAAAGTGAAGTCGTTGTATTGGCCTGCGCTGAAGTTGTTGAGGTCCAAATGAGACCATCTCGCTTTCATTTCCCAGCCTCCCCAACCGGCTCCACCAGGCGTCAGAAAGAAATTCGTGAAAGGAACGTTCCTGTCGAATTGAGCTCCGTGCTGCCCGAACCGTTCGAAGACTCGGTTCTCACCCGTTAGAAAGTAGCTCGTATGGATGTACGCCCCACTGAGCTGGTTGGAGGAACCATCCAGCCGGCTAACGGCAGAAAGAAATGCCTCGCTCTGTACCGTGAATCTGCCCCAAACGATGGCGGATTCTAGGTTGCCTGTGGTGTATTCATCCGTCTGGAGAACGCCGCTGTCGATAATTCGCGTTCCTTCGCGTATTTGAGGTCGCGCGCGAAACCGAACTCGTTTGTCCTGATCTCTTGTATACAAAACACCAAGCCCAGTATGAACTAGATAGCGACCGTTGCTGGGCTCGTCATAATACGGAAGCCAAGTGAGTCTTCCGCTGACTCGACAGCCTTGGTTGTCATCAAGGCGCTCTTTGGTGGATTCACTGATGCTATCAAGAAAGATACCGCTGGACCAAGTCACATTTTTGGCATCGTTGCAATTGTAGAACGCGAAGCCTACTTCGCGATCTGGTGAAAACACCCCCTGAGTTGGGATAGATCTTTCCATAAAAATGTTGTTGGTGTCATTGGTAACCTGCTCCAGACTAAACGGAACAAAGAAGTTCCCAATTCGAAATCGCCCCAGCAATGGAATTTCATTCAGCGAGAAGTAAGCGTCTTTCACTTCTGGCGATGTGACAACGCCGGGAATGTTTTCGCCAAAAGACTCAGGCTCCAGAGTCATCTGCAGACGAAAATCATATACCCCATACCCCGTTCCATCGGCGACCAAACGCAATCGACGAAATTCGAAATAGTCGTGCGTGTTGGGGATTGCTTGGTCCGCTTGCGCCCAGTTGATGTAATCCATCTGGACGTGTCCACCCAGCTTCACCGTCCATTTTTCGTCCGAGACATCTTTCCAGGTCTCATCCACTTTCTTATCGGACTTGTCAGCCTTTTTGACGTCTTTGCTTTTCGCGTCGTCCGTGGTTTGCGGTTTCGATGGGGCCTTTGCCTCGTCGGAATTTTTCTCTTCGGATCTCGCCCGATTCTCAAGCTCTTCAATTCGCTTTTTGAGCTGATCCAATTCCGTCACAGCTTGCGGAACCGGCTCCGGCGTTTCCGCCCATGGCTGCGGAGGAATCGCGGGCTGCAACGCGAATGTCTCTTGCGGCAATTCGAACTGCGCGATAGTGCTGGAAGAGCTCAATGCGATGCAAGTTAAAAACGACAAGGCAATGAGTGCGATGGATCGTTTTGCCGATTCGCGTTCCAATGAAATGCGTCTCAACGCTCTAGTCTCCCTGCAACGCATTCAAGGTTGTTTCGCTAGCAAAATGCCGGTGTTTTGTTTGAGCAACCTCCAGAGGACTAGTCGGTTAGCAAGTCTTCTCGGCGTAATTCCTACAAATCTTAAGTTTGATTCGTTCATTCTTTTCGCTACAACTAGGCGTTCTTTCTAAACTGGGTTTCGAGTAGTTGCGTTCGTCCGTTTTGCAAAAGTTGGTAGGAATCGCGTTCAAACATGACATTCAAACATGCTTTCGCTGTTGTCGCCTTGAATTGGATTTGGATCTTTGCGGTTGGTCTGCAGCTAGGCAGGGCAGCGGATCCGCTGCCCCAGGGGCCCAAGGATGAAGTCAAGTACCTCGAAGAGGTAGAAGCATGGCGAACGGCCAATGAGGAGAAACTGCGAGCCCCTTTTGGTTGGCTAGCGTTAACAGGGCACTACTGGCTTCAAGAAGGCGAAAATTTGGTAGGCACATCCAGTGATTGCTCCATCAAGCTCCCCGCAGATTTGGACTGGGCGATTCAAGGTGTTGTGACAGTGACGAGCGGTCAAGTTGTTTTGAAAACGAAGGAAGCAGCTGGAATACGAGTCAATGAAAAGTGGATTGCGGAATGCCGACTGAATATCCAAAAAAACCAAGAAGAAGCCGATAGTCCTGATAGCATTACCGTTGGCGATCGATTGAAGCTGCAGCTGGTGCGACGGGCAGGTCGACTTGCGATTCGAGTTCGCGATCGTGAAAGTTCCATCAGAAAGAATTTTGAAGGGAAGCGTTGGCACACGGTCCTGCCTGAGTATTGCGTTGAAGCGAGGTTTGAACCTTATGAACCTGGAAAAAGGACTCGAATCATCAACATCCAAGGAGATTCCGTCGAAGCAGTGCTAGCAGGTAGGCTGCGTTTCCAATGGAACGATCAAGAATGGACCTTGGATGCAATCGCGGAAGGTGAAGATTCTCTCTTCGTTGTTTTCAAAGACCGTTCGAGTGGCAAGTCCACCTACGGCCCGGGAAGATTCCTGACGTTGACTTCGCCAGTGGACGGTCGAGTCACCATCGATTTCAATAAGGCATACAATCCACCTTGTGCCTTTTCACCGCACACTCTTTGCCCACTGCCACCGCGACAAAATCATTTGGACTTAGAAATTAAAGCGGGCGAGATGATGGAAAGCAAATAGAATTCGCAGCGCGATTGCCATCTTAAAGATCCGGTCGTTTTAGGCAAAACAGGCAGGCTGGGAAGTTTGATCGGATTGTGCCAAAGTTGCTGGTGGTATCTTCTGAGATGGACGATACACAGACCAATGGATTTTCATGTTCGAAAATCGGCAACTCAATGATTGAAAACAAGATTTGTATCCGAAAAACCGCCGCTACATTATCCTTACGGGTGATCGTATGTTTCGCAATATGCTTTCATTTGGGACATTTTGTTTGCGATCGCGTATCTGGGCAAGAAAGTCTTCCGGCTCGTCCATTCCAGGGCCCGTCTTCGTCAGTTCAGCTTGCCTACCCCAGTCAGTTGGATTCCTCCAACTTGCCCGACAATGTGGAAGTCGTGCCGATCGTCCCAATGGCACTTGTGGACGGGAATCGCGTCCAGCTTCAAAGCAATGAAGATCAAGTGCATTTGGTGACTCGCGATGCCCCGCTGTCGACGGTCCTTTCCATGATTGCGCAACAGCAAGGTTTGAATTTCGTTACGGGCGAGGATGTCAATCAACGCGTTAACGTCACTCTCAATAATGTAAAACTCAACGATGCGTTAGATGCGATCCTTGCAGTCCATGGCTACACCTGGGCACGAAGCAATAACATCGTAATCATCTCAAGCATGAATAGTGATCGAAAGACATCTCCCTCGGTACAGGGTAGGATGGTTCGGGTTTTCACACTTAACTATGTGCTTGCAAGCGATGTCGAGAAAGTCGTCAAAGGTCTCATGTCTCCCTTAGGGCAGACATTTACCAATCAGACAAAAAAGATGGAACAACGCAATGCACATGAGCAGTTGATTGTCGAAGACATGCCACCCTATCTGGATAGAATCGCCGAGTACATTGCCCAAGTCGATACAGTGCCTCGGCAAGTGATCGTCGAGGCCAATATTCTTCAGGTCGCTCTCAAAGACAACAACCGTCATGGTGTCAACTTCAATCACCTTGCGCAAGTGAGCCGGTCCAATGTCAACATTGGTACCATGGGATTGGCAAGCGGAACAGCCCCCACATCGATGATGCGAATCGAGGGATCGGATCTGACTGGTCTGATCGATCTTCTTAAATCTACAAGCGATACGAAAACATTAGCATCTCCCAAGGTCGCAGTTCTCAATGGCCAGGAGGCCAAGATTTCGGTGGGTGGGGAATTGGGATATCTGCTAACAACGGCGACCAATACCAGCACGCTTCAAAGCGTTAGTTTCTTGCCATTCGGAGTGATTTTGGAAGTGGTTCCAATCATTTCGGATGATGGCCAAATTGTAATGACCGTCTCACCTGAGGTATCGACCGCGAGAATCAACCCCACTTCCAAAGTGCCCGATAGCGAAGCAACGAAAGTAACCACCACCGTGATGCTGACCGATGGTCAAGCGATTGTCATCGGAGGTTTAATCAAAGAAACGGTCAACGATAGCCAGAATAAGATTCCGTTTTTAGGTGATTTATGGCTGGTCGGTCGACTTTTCCAAAGTCGTGATCGGCTCGTGGAACGAAGCGAGATTATTATTACATTGCTTCCGCGAATCACGGGCCCAGGTGATTGTGGTTCGTTTGCATCCTCGGATGATGTGGCTCAAGCATCGTCGCCGTTGCTCGATCGAAATCTCACACCTTATGATCGTAGTGCATGGGAAGGGTCGCTTCCCGATGCCTCCAGAAAACAACGTTTTTGGAATATCTTTAGAAAACAAAAGCAAGTCAATGCGGCGCCTGCTCCTATGATGGAAATGCCTGTTACGGTAGAAACGCAGCCCATCCATTCGGCGGAGATTGGTTTTAAAACTCAAGACTATCCATTTCCGCCACCTCCCGAAAATCCTTACACCGATTCGGCAACATCGATACCATCGAACTCAACAGGCAGAATGGTTGGCCCCTAGGTTGGGTTGGAGCTCTATCACCGTGAATTCCAACCAATCACTTTATCTTGGCTTCATCGCTACTGCGGTGTCTCTGCGTGCTTGTTGATGCTCCTCTAGTATTAGAGCGTATGGATTGGGCGTTTCAAGTTGCGATGATCTTTCCACCTTGGTCACCTGCGCCGGGTCCCAGCTCGATCAGATGGTCTGCGCTTTCAATCAATTGCTGATTGTGTTCGATCACCACAACGGTATTACCGCTGTCAATCAGCTGATGGATACATTGGACTAAGCGGTCAACATCGCTGAAATGCAAACCGGTTGTGGGCTCATCCATGACGAACATATTCCCTTTTGCGGTTGATTTTAAGTCAGCTTCAAGATGGCCTGCTAACTTCAATCGCATCGACTCTCCTGCGGACAAAGATGCAAGACTCTGTCCAAGCGGCAAGTACCCCAGGCCCAAATCCACCAACGGTTGCAGACGGCTTTGAACATTACCCGCTCCACGGAAGAACGCGTGCGCTTTTGCGACACTCATTTGAAGCACATCGAAGATACTAACGTCGCGGTATCGCACTTCCAAGACATCGGCCTGAAACCGTCGGCCGTTGCAATCCGTACATGACATTTGAACGTCAGCCAGAAACTGCATGTCCACCGTGGTGTACCCCAGCCCTTCGCAAGTTGGGCATCGACCTGTTTCGCTGTTAAAGCTGAAATGGCTTATGCCCATGTTTCGGGATTTGGCATCGGGTGTGGATGCGAAAACCTGGCGTATATCATCCATGGCTTTCGAGTAAGTTGCTGGACAGCTGCGCGATGACCTTGGGATTGGACTTTGATCGATGGCTAAACAAGCTCGTAATCGATCTGTCCCTCGAAGCTCTACAAACGGAAGTGGTTGATCCGTAGGATCGTGCAGGGCAGCTCCGATAGCAGGGCAAAGCGTATCAAATAACAGCGTACTTTTTCCCGAGCCGCTAGGACCAATGATCACCGTAAAGAGACCAAGAGGAATCCGAACATCGACCGACTTCAAGTTCCTTCCAGTCGCTCCTCGCAATTCGATCCAGTGCTCGCCTGTTGGTCGATCTGCCCGTAAACTAGGAAATTCCCCGCGCAGGTAGCGGCTGGTTGTGGACGATCCTTTTAGCAGTTCCGAAGGGGTTCCATCAAACATGACTCGGCCCCCTTCTTCGCCTGCCTTCGGTCCAATCTCAATGATCCTATCGGCAAGTTTCATCAGATAGGGCTCATGCTCTACCAAAACAACCGTATTGCCTCGATCGCGAAGTCCCAAAATCGCATTGGCCATTCGCTCCGTGTCTTGCGGATGGAGGCCAACCGTGGGTTCGTCGAAAACGTACAGCATGTCCACCAAGCTGGAACCCAATAGAGTCGTCATCATCACCCGTTGGGCCTCGCCGCTACTGAGCGTATGCATTGGTCGTGAGAGTGTAAGGTATCCCAATCCTACCGACTGCAAGTACTCGATCCGAGTGCGAACCTGACGCAGCGGTTCGGAAGCCATGTACTGCGACTTGTGCTCGGACGCGAGCATGACATTGACCCCTTGGCCTTCGACCTGATAGCCTGAACCCGTAACCTGGTAGACTGCAGCATCGGTCGGAAGATCAATATCGATTCCTTGGTGAATCACATCTGGTTGCTGAATAGGCGAAGTCAGGGCTGCCGCAAAAACCTCCAGGTCGAGCATGGTCATTTCACATAGATCTGCGAACGATCGACCGGAGATGCGATACGACAGAGCATTCTTACTGAGACGTTGCCCTTCGCAGGTGGAACAAAGCGAGTAGGTTCGCCATCGAGCCAAAAAAGCTCGAACGTGCATTTTGTATTTTTTTCGCTCCAGCCAAGCAAAAAAGCCGTTGAGCCCTCCAAAACTTTTCGCTGGAATACCTTCCCGTATCAGCTGCCAATGCTTTGCTTTTAGCTTGGATACTGGGACATCGACGGGGATATCATATTCCTTCGATAGCGCAAGCAGCTCGTGAAGTTCGTGCGAGTAAGCGGGAGTGCGCCATGCTGCGATTGCACCATCGCGAAGACTCAATCCATGATCGGGTACGACCTTTTTCATGTCGATGGAAACGGTTTCACCAAAACCTTCGCAACTTTCGCAGGCCCCTATCGGACTATTAAAACTGAAAAGCCTGGGTTCACTGGGTGGGTAATCGATCTTGCAATACTCGCAGCGTTGCTCGGACGAAAATCGGTAAACTCGATACGGAGTCGTATCTACAAGAAACTCATCGGTAGAAGCATTGGGTGATGCTGCACTTTCATTCGGTATAAGTTTGGTTTGCTCGGTAAGCACCATGACAGAATGACGCCCTTCCGAGTCAGACTGCTCCAGCACGATCGACAAGCTTTGGGTCAAACGCTCGGCAAGCTCGAGACTCATTTGCTGCCCCAATACAATTCGATCGACAACCACGAACGCCCGGCCTTGGTCTGCAAACTTCTTGGCCATCGCTTCGCGCTGGTCATCTGCAAGATGCACCATGGATCCATTCGCAATCAACCGTACAAATCCATCCGCTTGCAAATCAAAAAGTCGCTCGGACAATTCACTTTTGGTAGTCCACTCGATTTCAAAACCGATCATGGCCCGTCCTGCTGGTAGCATCGACAGCGCTTCTAGAATCGATTTCGGAGTGTGGGAGATAACAGGCCGCTTACAGGTATGGCAATGCAAGGTGGCGTGCTTCGCAAAAACAATCCGCAGGTATTCCAGCATTTCACTAGCCGTTCCAACGGTGCTTCGGTTGTTGCGAGAACGTTGTTCGCGCGTGATTGCGATCGAAGGAGGAAGATTCGTAAGGGAGTCGAATTTGGGTTTATCAATTCTTTGCAAAAACTGCCTACTGTAGGCGGAGAAGCTCTCAATGTAGCGGCGCTGCCCCTCTGCATAGAGCGTGTCCAAAGCAAGCGATGTCTTACCGCTGCCACTGACCCCGCAAATCACGGTCAGCTTTCCGAGCGGAATGTCCAGATCGATTCCTTGAAGATTGTTCTGCCTTGCGCCACGAAGAGAAATACAATCCATTGCCGGGCGTCAATCTGAAGAAGTGGTCGGGTGATAAATGAAGTCAACCAAGTATAGGGAGCCGGCTATTGTTACCTGTTTCGATCCAATGGACAACTTCGAGTCGTGCCCCCGTAAACCCGTATTTGCCACACAAAATGGAACGCGGTCCGCATTTCGACAGCTATTGGCTCGTGACGCTTTGTACTTTAGTAAGCATCAGCGGCGTTTCCTGTTGCTGGTTCTGAACAGTCGATGTCGGTTTCACACGGAAAAGTAGAACGTATAAGGCCGGCAGATTGATCAACGTTAAGAAGGTTGCGATCGATAACCCTCCCATGATGGCAATCGCCATGGGGCCCCAAAATACGCTTCGCGTAAGTGGGAACATTGCAAGAATCGCGGTCGCAGCGGTCAAGATCACGGGTCGCGCCCGGCGAACCGAGGATTCGATCACCGCTTCCCATTCCGTCAATCCTTGCGCCATGTCCTGCTCGATCTGGTCTACCAGAATAACAGAGTTGCGCATGTCCATACCTGCTAATGCGATCACCCCCAAAAGTGAAACAAATCCGAACGGAGCGTTGAAGAGATGCAAAAAGGCAACTGCACCAATTAGCCCAAGAGGAGCGATTCCGAAAATCAGAATCATTTTCTTGAAGCTATGGACTTGTGACATTAGCAATGCCAACATCAACAAGATCATGACTGGGAACATCGCAAACAAGGCCTTATTCGCTTTCTTGCTTTCTTCGACCGCCCCGCCTGCTTCAATACGATAGCCTGCTGGTAGATTGTTTTTGATTTCCTGCAACTTGCTTTCGATTTTCGCGCTGATATCAGGAGCCTGAAATCCATCTGCAATATCGCATCGAACCGATAGAGTGCGTTCCTGGTTTCTTCGCCAAACGATCGGCTCTTCCAGGCTAGCGCGAATGTTACCAATTTGGCTCAGTGGGACAGCGCGACCATTCTGACCGAACAGGGTCATGTCGGAAAATTGGTCTAGATTCAAACGCTCAGACTCGATGGCTCGCGCAACGACTTGAATGTTCTCCGTCCCTTCGCGAAACTGAGAGATCGTGGTTCCGCTCAAGAGCGTTTGCAGACCAAGCTCAATCTCCTGGGGACTCAAGCCCATCAATCGAGCGCGGTCTTGATCGATGTCGACATGGATGGACTTGGCGGGCTCGTCCCATTCCAAATTGACATCGATGGCAGCTGGCTCGGTGCGCATCAATTCCTGCACTTCACTGGCGATTTCACGAACGCGTTGTGGATTAGGACCAATCACACGAAATTGAACCGGGTATCCGACCGGTGGACCGAATTCAAGACGAAGAACTCGAAGCGATGCATCCGCGAATTGCGGATCATGATGAAAACGATCCAGCAATTCGGCACGCAAGGCCTCGCGCGCCGGAACACTGGTCGTTTGGATTACCAGCTTGGCGAAACTTGGGTTGGGAAGATCAGGATTTAGAGCCAAAAAGAATCGAGCGGCCCCGGCACCAATGTAACTCGTAAAATGACTTACCATCGGCTTGCTCTTGGAATCAATCGGCTCTACATGCTTTTGAATTATCTGCTCGATCTTCAAAGCCATGTTCTTGGTGGCAGTGATCGAAGCACCTTCATTCATTCGGATATCGACCATCAGTTCGGTCCGCGACGACAGCGGAAAGAACTGCTGCTGGAGGCGCGTGAAGCCAATCAAAGATCCTACGAACATTGCAACCGTTATTGAAACGATTGCCCACGGACGCCGAACACATATACGAATGATGCCACGCAGGCTGCGATGGAAGAGAGACTGAAATGGCACGTGATGCGTATCACCTTCCTTTTTGACAAAGTCCGGTAGCAATTGGACTCCCAAAAGCGGCGTGAAGACAACGGCCACAAACCAAGAAGCGATCAAGGCAATTCCAACCACCCAGAAAATCCCACCCGCGTATTCGCCCGCTGCTGATCTTGCGAAGCCGACTGGCAAAAATCCGACCACGGTGATCAGCGTACCCGAAAGCATGGGAAACGCCGTAGAGGTCCACGCAAACGTCGCCGCATCCACTCGCCCCCAACCTTCTTCCATTTTGACCGCCATCATCTCAACCGCAATGATGGCATCGTCTACTAAAAGTCCTAAGGCCAAGATCAATGCGCCTAGCGATATGCGGTCAAGATTCATACCGATCGCATTCATAACCACCAAGGCGATGGCAAGCACCAACGGAACGCTCAAGGCAACCACAATCCCCGTTCGAAAACCTAAGCTCAAGAAACTGACCAGGAGCACAATGATCAAAGCTTCGATGAACGACTGGATAAATTCCCCGACGGACTCTTCGACCACATGCGGCTGGTATGCGATGTTTCCAATCTCGACGCCAAGCGGGATTTGTTCTCGAATCAAGGCGAGCGATGTCTCGAGTGACTTCCCAAGATTGAGCACGTTTCCACCCTTGGACATTACCACCCCAAGGACGACGGCAGGCTTACCATTGTAACGAACAAGGTACAGAGAAGGATCTTCGTAGCCGCGTTTGACTTCGGCGATGTCACTTAGCCGGAACACTCGCCCGTTGGCTTGGACGGGAACCGCTCGTATCTGCTCAATCCCTTCGAAATCGCGAGACACTCGAACATGAATTCGGTCGGTCTGAGTGTCGATACTACCAGAACGGAGCAGGATGTTTTGACGTTGAACGCTGTCGAAAATCTGTTGCGGTGTGACCCCCAACGTAGACAGCTTCTGATGCGAAAACTCGATGTAGATTCGCTCCGATTGCTCACCAATGATGTCGACCTTTTCAACATCCGCGATACGAAGCAATTGCTTGCGAGCTGATTCGCACATTCGCTTTAAATCGGCTGGAGAATAATCGTCGCCTGTGAATGCGTAGAGAGCGGAGTAAACATCGCCGTACTCATCATCAACAGCAGGTCCGATAACACCCTGTGGCATTCGGGACTGGATGTCACCAAGCTTCTTGCGGACTTGATACCAGATGTTGGGAACTTCTTTGCGAGGGGCCGTGTCCTTGATTTGGACCAAGGTCAGCATACGATCCGGTAAACAATACGTTTGCAGGAAGTCAAGGTACGGCGTCTCGCGAAGCTTGTCCTCAACCTCTTCTGCGACTTGCTCTTGCATCTCTTGCGAAGTAGCACCGGGCCACACTGCCGAAACCACGGCCGTCTTGATGGTGAACGAAGGATCTTCGGCTCGCCCCATTTGAAAGTAAGCTTGCAAGCCTGCGACCGAGCTTGCCAAAATCAAGAACAACACGAACGCAGGGTGCGTCACTGCCCAGCGCGATAAATTCCAGGAATGGTCCTGGTGACCGTTGGGATTGGTAGAAAGCAACATGATAGGTTAGTTGGCTTCCCAGATACGAACAGTCACTTGTTCATCGATGCGTTGGACCCCAGCGCTAATGATCTCGTCCCCTTGTTCCAAGTGGCCGCGAACGATAGCTCCATCGGATCGGTACTGGATGACTTCCACCGAAACTGCTTCAACGCGTGCTGAATCAGATCGCTTTGCATCGCGCACAACTCGCCAAACAATGGGAAGGCTGTTGCGACTGGCGATCGCTGTGATTGGTACAGCGATTCCACTGGAAGACTCGTCTGTCAGGCATATCGATGCGGTCATGCCAATCGTAAGGTCCGGTACGGAGTCCAATAAGCGAAAGCGAGCGTCGTAAGTGCGCGAGACTGGGTCCGCAATAGGCGAAAGCTCTCGAAGCTCCGCTCGCAACTCAAGTCCTGGTCGTGACCAAAACAACGCGGTGGCACGAAAACGCTTCACATCAGGGATCAACCCCTCGGGTAAGCTAACGATAGCCTCCAGTTCGTTCTGCTGCATGACCTGAAGAACCGGTTGGCCAATGTTGACGACCTGCCCAGCCTCGGCCAAGATCGAAGTGACTAGTCCGTCGGAGTCCGCTGCGAGATCAAAGTAATCTCTTTGGTTTTGAGCTAGGGTAAGCCGTTGTTTCGAAGATTCAACACGAGCTGCTGCCACGTCTCGGATAGACAAAGCCAAATCGTATTCCGATTGACTCACCGATTTCGACTTACGTAAGGTGGCCAATCTACTTTCCTCCGCGGTTGCTTGCGACAGCAAGGATTGAGCCGAAAGGTAATCCGACTCGGCCACCCGCAGCTGCAATTCCGAGTCTTCCGGATCCAACCGATAAAGTATCTGCCCCTTTTGAATCTGCTGACCTAGCTCCACCTTCCGCTCGGCGATCTTTCCCGCAACGCGAAAGCCAACGGAAGCCAAATAGCGAGGCTGCAAAGAGCCTGTGAATGTATGCGATGTTCCCTGAGGCCGGCCGTTCGGATCACCTCCTATCCGAAACGTGCGGACGACAAGCTCCGAACCATTCGGATTCAATTTCGGGTGATTGGATGGCGAGTGTGCAGCTACATGGCCCTCCGATTCTCCATGGAGAGAGTGGATTGCAAACGCGCCCCCGATGGTCGTCGCAACCACGATGGTGGCGATCACTGCAATCTTTCGTTGGTGCTGTTTCATGTTCAGGATCTCGGGTGTGTCGTCGTGTCATCAATTGACGAGGCGTCAAAATGTTTGCAAAAAAAGAGGTTGTTCATTGTTCGTTTTTGATGGACCAAAACATCGGCGTTAGCGTTTCCATCAGAACTGCCATCTCGTTCGAATAGGTTGCATAGTCCATGAGTGGTTGCCAGCGGAAGCCATTCAACAAGGTGCAGCAGTGGATTCGGATTGCGTTTGCCGGGTTGTTGATACCCAAGGCGGGCAGCGAAGGGCTGGTATGCGTCAAGATCTGGCTTCCATAGTTAATGGCCCAAAAGCCAAACACCAGTTCTTCTGCGGTCAAGCCGTCAGGCAACTCCAGAGCATGTTCCATAAGGGCATCGCGGACGATTCTGGAGACCAGTTCCATACATCGCCCTTCGCACTGGCGGATCAAGTTTTGGCGCTGCTCCGTTGACTTGTCCCAAATCCCTTGATTCCGTACCCATTGCTCCAGAACAAAGTCATCCGTGCAGTGGTGGGTAAAAAATTCGCAGGCAGCACCGAGGCCCATTATTCGAATTCGGGCAGTTCCGCCGTTCCCCGAGGCCTTTTCGAAAAGCTTCCTTCGCAGCTCCATCGACTCGACTGCGAGAGCCAGAACGATTTCCTCCTTGTTCGGAAAGTGGTTGTAGATCGTTCCCTTGGCATATTCCATTTGCGAGGCCACGCGGTCCATGCTCAGGCCTTGGAATCCTTCGGAAATCAAAATCGGGCGCGCGACCCTAAGGATTTCGTTGGTCCGCTGCTCCATTTCCCGTTGTTTTCGACTTAGTTCAACCATGATGTCAATTATTGACGCGGCGTCAGAAAAGTCAAGTGCGCTATCGTCAATTCTGGTCGGTGCCGTGCACTTGTGGCCACCTTCGAAGTGCGTTTTAAAACACGGAGACACAGAGATCGCAGAGAAAAGCGGGAGTCTGTGGGCGTTATGTCTTTGCTTGCAGTACCTGGCGCCGACCGGATGTGGCACCGATCGGATACCGGAAAGGTTACTGTCGAAAAATGGGGGGGCGAAAAATAGGTAGCTGATTTGGGGTTCGAAAATTTTTCGCCCCTCATTTTTCGACAGACTCTTTTAACCGTTCAGTGCCTGGCACCGACCGGATCCCACAGATAGATTCTGACCGATTCACCCTTGTGCCTGGCACCGTTCGGAGGCACCGCCGGATCCCAAGTGACGCCGATTTCCAGGTGGGCAAAAAATGGTTGGGCAAAAAAATAACAAGAGATCGATTTCCAAATCTCCATTTTTTGCCCCTTCATTTTTTGCCCGACTGCCGTCCAGTGCCTGGCACCGACCGCTCTGGCACCCATCGACAAACGTCACATGGCACCTCCCGAAACAACGCTAATCTTCATTGCTAGGAAGGGCGATGGTTTGAAGTTTGTCTTGAAGTTTCGACTTGATTTTGAAAAGTGTACCGGCGCTGTTCTCGAAATCCTTGATAGACGCGTCTGAAAAAATCTCGGTACTCAAGCCATCGATACTCCAGGCTACTTTCAAATCCAGAGTGTGCGATTCCTTTACCTTGGGATTGACCCGATGAACAACGTTGGTGATCGCGACTGGAACCATCAGATTAGTCCCTATCTTCTCCCATCGTGATTTAGAATCAAAATTCACGGATTCATATGATTCCCGCGTCAGATCCCCGCGATAATTCTTGCGAAAGAGTCCGCGGCTACGAGTTGGCATGTAGTCAAATTTGGAGTTAAACAATATCTCCGTCCCAGAATGCTTTCTAGCAAAGAACCCCTTAAAATTTCCGTCGTCCAATTCTTCTGATTCAAGCAACTCCGTATCGGTAAAAAACTTCTCTATGGCTCCATCTCCGGTAGAAACAAAAGCAGAACCGGTCAAGACTGTATATTCGAGAGGCTCAGGAATCCTGTTAACACGTTTGACGCCAATAAGAGGCTTTCCATTAATGTCGGTTTCGCTTTTGTTCACGGGCCTAAGTTTAGTCTCGTACTCACCCATGCACCAGAAAAAATCTCCATCCCTACTCATCCATTTTTCCCACAAGTTTGCTTGTTCACCGTTGGCATAAATCTTTCTAATTTCACTGTAGCTGTAATGTTTTTGCGTCGTGAGATTATTGAACTTCACCTCGAACCACTCTACAGTCACGGAACCCTCGGCATCGTTACTCATCGAATGGAGTTCACCTACGCATGCGTATTTTCGTTCCAAAACATTCCGGTTGGCAAGAAACCAATCACCACATTCTCCAGCGGAATTAAACTTTGGAGTCTGACCCTGACTTACAGACAATAACACCTCTACTAAAATAGCCATCACAATCAACAGCGAGGCTCGAAAAATACTATAGGTCAGCAAGATTGCCACCTCCTACTGGATTTAAAGGAGGGCGAGGCGGGCAAGCACCCTTGTTAAAGTAATGGAATCCACCTTGAGGTATAGCTGGAACATAGGGACTTACCGTACACTTGAAGACGCCGTGGGTGTCAAGTACACAATTTGAGGCACACACTGTTATGCTCCCACAACTCACATACTCCACCCCAACCTCTACGTAGCTTACGTTAACACCAAGATTTCGGTCCATACTTGAATAACGGGGTAAACCGTTTTGTGGGCCTTGAGAGCCGCCAAACCACCTATTGCAAACCGGATCTTGCCAGTCGCATTCATCTTCGCAGGCCCCGATACCCGACCATGGAAGATCAGAGCAGTCCCATGAATTTGGATAGATAAATCCGCAAAGAACGTCCCCCTGAGCAATCACTCTGTTATGCGGCAAGATCTCGCTACAACCAAACACAAAAGCACACAAGAAAACAAGTCTCAACATTGCTAAATCCTTAAAACAGTTACTGAACATTCTCGACAACACATCGGAACCACCCCAGATCATTCCCGTTAAAACGCACCTTTAGTTTCAACCACTCGCCCGTTGAAGTCTCACTAATTACTTCCCTAGGAATTGCGACCTCAAACTGACATTTCACGACAGACGACAGTTTTTTGCTCGATTTAACTGTAGCCTGAAGGGTGATGTTCTTTTTCTCAAGAACAAGGTCAAAGTGATCACCAGTGTTAAAACCGAAGCTGTCAGGAAAATTTAGACACATGATGTCACCCGTAAAAACCAAGCCCAAGTCTGTTTCATGCGCTCCGGAAAGTCGCACGAACGTTGGCTTAATACTCGGCTCATTTGAAACAGCAAATAGCTCAATCGACTCCTCGTTCAAAGATTCGCGGTCCTTGCTTTTGTATTTAAGCTTAAAGCTCTCGCTCAAAAAACTTGTAGATGGCTTTCGCTCAACCTTTAGTTTCAGATGGGCCGAACCGTTCCGAATTTCAAAGCTCGACAAGCTTAAGTTCCCGTGAAGGGGCTCAATAACGACAGAATCCAAATCAACATCGTCGAACTGAGGTTGCAGAGCAGCATCAAAAATATCCCCTTGCTTGAGACTCGGAACTCTTATCTCACTCTTTGAGAACTCTAGGCCGTGAATCGCAGATCCACGAACTTCGAGCTTCATTACAGAGCCCGACTCGGACTCGATAACTGCTTGCTGCCCCAAATTACCAGCAACAGTTTTAGTCCTTATCCTAAGGAGCAACTCTCCATAGCTTCCTGGATCAACCCCTTTGTCTGCGAATGAACCAACAATGCAATTACAGGAGACATGCGCTCGCGTGGGCAGGAATGCTCTTGAGCGAGAATTCAAATACTTGACCTTTACTTCATAATTACACCCAGCACGAAGTCTTCCCAAATCAATCGTGTGTGAGTCTTCGCTTTCTGTTAATGTAACCGTCTGGTCCGGCAAAGACAAAAAGGCATCAGAAGCTTCAGCACGGCATGACAGAAATGCATTCGCGGCTAAAATCGTGGCAACGAGAAGTGGCAACGAGAAGTGGCAACGAGAAGTGGCAACGAGAAGTGGCAACAACCAAAATAGACTCTCCCAGAAACACCAAATGAATTCTTGATTCCGTTCTTTTGCGTGACCTCTGGCTAAGTAGAATATCGGCATTACCACATCAGGGCAAGCTTCTTGGCCCAAAATTTTTTTGAGCGACACAACTTGGTTAACGTTGAGGCAGAAAGGTGAAACAGCAGGAGGGCTCTGCCCTGCCGTCCGCAATCCAGCTTTTGCCAAAACTTCGGGTGAACGGCACATGGAATGTGCCTATTACTTTGATTCTTGTCGACGGTCTCGTGAATCGGTCTTTCGATGTACTGCTAGTTCGCTTGGCCGCTCTACAGAGATTGCATGAAGGGTTATACTTTGCTTAGTTTTCCTCTCAGAGCAAGAAATACCAATTGGGAGATGGGTGTCGATGTCTATTTGTTTGTTGGGTTTGATGGCGTTATCTTTCGTCGCTGATGGCGTTTCGTCGGAGTTTATTCCTTCTGGCATCACCAGACGAACGGGTGGATATCGCCCGATGCGGGCTGAAATGGATCAGGAATTGGATGTGATCCAAAAGCAGCCCGAGGGATTGGTTGCTCCTAAAGCTGGATGGATTGAAATCAATGATAAAAAATGGGCGTTCATCCTCGATGAGCCTGAAGATGCAGAAGCCCGCCTGTTTATTGATACCAATGGCGATTTGGATCTGACCAATGACCCTGCAACCAAATGGGATGCGAAAGAAGTAGGCGAATTCGTACAGTTTATGGGCGAAGGCGAAGTCGACTTAGGTTCAAACCGAATCGGAAAACTAGGTATGTATCGATTCGATCCCAAAGATCCCCGTCGTGCTCAGCTAAAAAACACACTGATGTTCTACATGGACTATGGATTCGAATACACGATTCCACTCGATGGCTCCAAATTCACTTGCAGTGTCGCTGGCCAAATTTCCGAGAAGCAATCGCTGTGGATCGATCGTGACCAGAACAAACGGCCAAGCCAACGTTTTGAAATGGCCAAAGTTGGCGAACCGTTCAACTTTACTGGCACCACCTATCTGCTGAGCGTCAAGGATGGTGAGTTAGTATTGGAGCAAGCAAAAGAAGCGATCGAGATGCAACCGATGCCACCGAATTTGGAAATCGGTCAACCAAGCCTGACCTTCGTTGCGAAAACCATGGACGGCGAAGAAGTAAGCTTCCCGAAGAGCTACGCGGGCAAAGTTGTCATGTTGGATTTCTGGGCCACTTGGTGCGGCCCCTGCATTGGAGAAATCCCAAACATGAAGCAGGCTTACGCCGATTGGCATGACAAAGGTTTCGAGATTCTTGGCGTTAGCTTTGACGACGAAGGAATGGAAGACAAGCTAAAAGAGTTTTTGGCCGAAAAAGAACTGCCTTGGCCGCAAATCTACGAAGGCAAGGGCTGGGACGTTAGCATCGGACAACAACATGATGTCAGCGGAATCCCATTCGTTTTGCTAGTCGACGGTGACTCCGGAAAGATTCTTGCCAACGCAGCCCAATTGCGTGGAGAGAAGCTATCCGAGTTTATCGGCAAGGCCCTCGAAGAAAAGTCCGCCGCGTCCAAGTAGCTGTGGCTCGCAGATAGCGTAAGGTGGGCGGTGACAGTCGACCAAAGTCAAAGTAGTAGGCACATTCCATGTGCCGTTCACCAGGAATCTTAGCAAAAGCTGGATTGCGGACGGCACGGTGGAGCGTGCCTGCTACTTTTGTCGGCCGTGTCGTGGGTGGCACCATTTGATTTGGGATTAGCGATTAGCTAGCAATCGAGAGCCATTCGGCGGGGCAGGTTGGGTCGCGCTGGTGTTCTGGGCGGCCTGGGGTGTCCAGCGTAGGCGGATGGCTTAGGATAAAAACAATTGCGACACCGATTGGCCGATACCGATGTTTCGATCAAGGTCCTGTATGGCTCCGAAGCCGTGCATGGGTCTGGGCTCATTGAGTTCCACATTGATTCGCGGCCAGATCCACAACCACCAGCCGATGTAAATTTATGGCATCCGATTTTCGACTGAAGGAGCAACTCCCGCGGCTTACGGACGCTATCGTAGCCACGTACAACGCTCGTGACCGTATCAATCACTTGGGACACTGCCCGCTCCCAAAGTATGAAGTCATCGTCCAGATTCTGGAGGACTTCAAGGACCTTCTGTACCCTGGATTTCGACGTCGCGAAGGTTTGCATGCGGGTAACGTTACCTACCACGTTGGAAACTTGGTGGATTCCCTACACGATAAAATGACGACTCAGATCGCTCGGGCTCTATTGCACGCCGATCGTGTCGAGGGAAAAGCCAGCAATACGAATCCGTGCGATAACGCCATTGACTACGAAGCCAAGGGACAAGCCATTGCCATCGCTATGCTGGAACGCATCCCGGCCCTTCGTGCTATTCTCGCCAAAGACGTCGAAGCGGCCTACGACGGTGACCCCAGCGTATCTAACCGAGACGAAATCATCTTTTGTTTTCCCGGCCTGGAAGCGATTACCATCTATCGTATTGCTCACGAATTGGTTCACTTCGCGGTTCCGTTCATTCCTCGCATGATGACCGAATGGGCGCACAAGCAAACCGGTATCGATATTCACCCAGGAGCCACCATTGGTGAATCCTTCTTTATCGATCACGGCACAGGTGTGGTCATCGGTGAGACATGCGACATCGGGGAACATGTCAAGATTTATCAAGGTGTGACCCTTGGGGCTCTCAGCTTCGCCACGGATTCCGATGGACAGTTGATTCGTGGCGCTAAACGGCATCCGACGATCGAAGACCGAGTCGTCATCTACGCGAATGCGACCATCTTAGGTGGTCGCACGATCATCGGGCATAACAGCGTGATCGGATCGAGCGTTTGGGTTACCAGCAGCGTCGTTCCTCATTCGACGGTTGTTCTCGAAAAGCCAAAGCTTCGTATCCGCAACGATCATGCGGACGAATTGACGCAAGACTCCAACTACCAAATCTAAGGCAATCGACGCAATTGAACTCGCACGACGATGCAAATGATGTTGTCATCACCGGATACGGACTCATTAATCCGCTCGGCCATTCACCTGAACTTTTCTATCAAGGTCTAGCGGAGAATAGGTCGGCCGTATCGTGGATTGATCCGTTGGAAGGGGTGGATGGCCAGCGTTGGACGGGCGCTTTGATCCGTGACTTCGACCCGAAACTTCACGTTCAGCCTCGTAAAACGATCAAGGTCATGTGCCGCGAAATTCAGTTGGCTTTCGCGGCCTCCATGCAAGCTTGCAAGATGGCAAACCTATCCGCTGGAATCGTGGAGCCGGACAAACTGGGTACCGTCTTCACCGGCGAGATCATCATGAGCGACATTGAAGACATGCTTGAAACCGTTCAAATGTGTTCCAAAGACGCCATCATGAACCATTCGCTTTGGGGCGTGACGGCCATGGATCAGATCCATCCCCTTTGGATGCTGAAGTCGCTGCCCAACATGGCTGCCTGCCATGTTGGAATTGCGCTGGATGCCCGAGGGCCCAACAATACGATCACGACCGAAAATACCAGCGGTTTGGTCGCGACCATGGAAGCCATGAATGTCATTCGTCGTGGGAAAGCAGACGTGATGATTGTTGGTTCTTCTGCATCGCGAACCTGCTTCTCGCGATTGCTGCAACGGTACGAAGAAGACTACTCGCATTCCGACCAGGACCCATCTGCCGCCTGCCGACCTTTTGACGCGAGACGCGCAGGAGCCGTCCCAGCGGAGAGCTCCGCGAGTATTGTTCTGGAACGCAGGTCTCACGCTGTGGCTCGAAACGCCACGATCGTTGGAACGATCGATGCCTTTGCTAACGTTTTCTGCGGAGCCCCCAAGCGTTGGGCAGGAGCTCAACAGGCCACCGAGAATGCCATTCAAACGATCCTTGGCCGGAGTGGTCTGACCGTGAAATCCATCGACCATGTCAATTCCGCAGCCAATGGAAGCATCGCCTTCGATTCTGCTCAATCGCACGGAATTCGCAACACACTTGGTCAAGTTCCTGTGGTCTCCTACCAAGGCGCTATCGGGGATTCGATCAGTGGTTCCGGCATTATCGAATTGATCGCATCCTTGATTGGTATGCAACAAGGTCACATCGCGCCCACGGTCAATCATGAACGAACCGCAGAGGACTGCCCAATTGAGGTCATTTCAGGTGGTCCAAAGCCAAGAACAGCTTCGCATTTCCTGAAGCTTTCGAATACTCCACACGGTCATTGTGCGGCTGTTTTGGTTCGATGCTGAAAAGCTTCCGGTGTTAAGCAAATGCGTTTCGTTTAACAGTCAGCCGTAGGCGTACTTGCTGCCATTCACGTACGCCTACGGCTGACGGTTAAACGAAATACCGTTCCATGAAGCAAAGTAGTAGGCACATTCCATGTGCCGTAACCCTCAAAAAGTAGAGCTTTTTGAGGCTCGGCGGACGGCACACGGAGTGTGCCTGCTACTTTTTAAACGGTATTGCTGTTAAACGACTAAAGCAACAAGCCGTGACGCGTCGGGGCTAGATTTCCTTGTATCCGCCGGTTAGCTCACTTGCGTCAAACCGGTTAGCGTTCCCGACGCATCGGAGAACGTTCCCGTTTCCACTCCCATCTTTTGAGCCAGGGTCAAATGGACGTTCGAAAGTGGCGGATGCTTATCCACGTCGAATGCCAAGTGTTGCCCATGCCGCAATCCTAACTTGCTTCCTCCCGCAACGAGCAAAGGCAGGTTCTTCGGTGAATGGTCGCCCCCCTCGCCCGAATTCATTCCGGATCCGAACAGAACCATCGTGTTGTCGAGCATACGCTGCTGGCCATCCTGCGTCGCCTTCAGAAAGGTCAGGAACCGATTAAGTTTACTCAAATGAAAACGATCGATTTGGGCAAGTCGATTCAGCATGCCATCATCGCCGCCGTGATGAGACAGTTCGTGATGGTTCTCTCCTCCACCACCGAATCCGCCTGCCTCTCGGGACCATTCAAACGTAATGACTCGCGTAGCATCGGTCACAAACGTCAGATAACACAGCTCCAGCATGACATCGATCCAGGCCGGTCGATCGTGTGCATCGATTGGTTTCGAATCCAGTTGCAGCCCCTTCGCATTGATCTCAGGTTTCGGCACATCGATCCAAGATTCCAGTCGCAGAACTCGTGACTCGGTTTGCCGAACGCTTTCCATGTACTCTTCCACTTTTTGTTGATCCTGGCGGCCAAGCATGCGATCCAATCGTTTGGCGTCTTGAAGGACACTATCCAAGATGGACTTTTTATCCGCATAAGTCTTCAGAAGTGTTTCGCGCCCCTGTGCCGAATCCGAAACAAAAAGGCGTTCAAACAATCGACGGGGCGAATTCTCCGCAGGCATAGGGGTGCCGTTGCGATTGAAGCTTAGCGTATGCGAATGGCCAGCTCCGCCTGTACCTGACATGTCGGACAACTGAAGCGATGCAAACCGAGTTTCCTTTTCGTGAGCCTTGGCGATGATTTGATCGATCGATTCGGAGTTTGTGTATTCTGCGCCAGGCACTCGGCCAAGATCCGCACCCGTCAACCAAGTATCGGCGCCGCTGTGACCGCCTTTGGATGCCGGGTGTCCTAGCCCGGTCAAAACCGTGAAATCATCGCGATGTTCTTTCAAAACTTCCAAGGTCGGAGAAAGCGTGTAGCCTGCCCCGTTATCTTTGGGTGCCCACTGCTTGATATTGACGCCGTTGGGAATGTAACAGCAAATCAATCGCGGATTCGTTTGAAGTGTTTTCGAAACAGGTTGGTAGGGGCTGTCCGCAGCCGAAATCGGGTTCGACATCGCTTCGAGCAGGGGCAGCCCCAATGCAATTCCAGCCCCTTGTAACAGACTTCTTCGATGGATGGTTCGGTTCATTTGGTGCTCTTAGGAGGCGTCTTGGTCTTGAGGTTCGGCTCGGCAATTTCACTGGAATACTTGGTAAACAATGGGCTTAACGCAATCGACTTCAATAAAGTCCTCATTTTAAAGTCATCTTGGCTTAGATTTTGAATCGCAGCGTCCACATAAGGCCGATCCTCCATGGTTAGCTCTCGACCAATCGCATAAGTAAACAGCTTCTCCGCAAAGCAGCGGACGAACAGATCCTGTCGCTCCAACATGGCTTTCTGAAGGGAACCGACCCCGTCCAACGCGGTTCCATCGGGCATTTGGCTTCGAGCATCAATGACGGGATCATCTTGTCCAATCCGGCCATTGTATCCAAAGCCTTCGCGGTCGCGCCATTGACCTGCCGCGTTGAAGTTCTCCAGCGCGAAGCCTAGTGGATCAATCTTGTTATGGCATCGAGCGCACTGAGGTAATTGCCGATGGATCTCCAATCGCTTTCGAACGGTTGCTTTGTCGATTCCAGGTACCTTCGGTGAGATATCGCCAACGTTATCTACCGGCAAGCCTGGATCGGTGCCCAGTAGATTTTTCAAGATCCAGGTCCCGCGTTTTACAGGAGACGTGCGAGTTCCGTTGGAGGTAGTTGTCAGTATGGATGCTTGAGTTACAACGCCGCCACGTTGTATTCCTTCGGGCTTCATCACTTTGCGAAAGTGGTCCCCACGAACCCCATCGATGCCATAATGTCGAGCCATTCGCTCGTTGATCACGAGAAAGTCGGAGGCGATCAGATTGTGCAAGCTATGATCCTGATGAAGGATCTCTGCAAAAAAGGCTTTGGATTCACCAACCATGGATGATTCCAAATGGCGATCGTAATCTGGATAAAGATCGGTCGCTGGTGGATTCGCACCTACGTCTTGCAAACCTAACCATTGGCTTGCAAAGAGATCTACCAAAGCATCCGAACGAGCGTCCGCAAGCATCCGATCGATTTGTTTCGAAATGGTGGTTCGGTTTCGAAGCTTCTTGTCGCGAGCCAAGTCACGCAGCTCTTGATCGGGCATCGTCCCCCAAAGAAAGTAGGACGACCGCGACGCGTATTGTTCATCGTCTACATAACTCGAAGGAGCATCGGCCGGTGGCTTTGACGGCGCCTGCTTGGAAATGGGTTCTGGCAAATAAAGAAAGTGAGGGGAGGAAAGGATCGCGATCAAGGGCTTTCGAATGGCGGTAAGAAAGCCCGATTTTTCCGCGAGTGATAAATCAAAGAGCTTTGCCTTCTCCTGAACTTCGTCCTCGGACACGGTTCGGCGGTAAGCCTGTTGCATGAAATCACCGACGACGGCTTTCGCTCGCTTAGTCAGATCACGAATTTTCTCGTGCTCGGATGTCACGATCGTTCGATGGCTACTGGGTGGCCATGCGTCGTAGACAGGACCTTCAATTTCCATCCAGTCGACCAAAAGAGTAGGACGAGCGAACGCATCATTCCCTTGGAACCAGAAGTTTTCCAAATGCTTGGGGATGTTGTATGCATAGGCGACGGTCATGCCTAGGGATTGATCTTCGATCCAGGCCGAGAACTCATACACCTTCGGGTCATCCATCCCCGAGTCGATATCGATTTCGCCAAGTGTCGAAGGTTGGCCATCGCGATCGAGAATCAGTTTGGCTCGCGGAGGCCCGTAGGAATAGGCGGGATGCGTTGCGATGTGATCTAAAATGCCCTGATGTTCTTCGTCGATGTACTTTGCACCATTTGGATTTTCCCGAATGCGTTCCTCGCGTCGTAGGGCAAGGATCTTTTTGGTCGACTCTAGAACCTCGGCTCGAGAGGGAACGGTTCCTGCAGCTCGAAAACGGATCCGATACCGACCCGGCGTTGGCACTCGAAAATCGCGCACATTGAGGTTCTTGTCCCACGATTCATGATGTACCACCTTCCATCCATCCTGGACCGGATTGTTCCCACCGTTGACGATCGGATTATATTTGTCGATTCGCACACGATGCCCATCGTCGTTCCCTTCATCGATTTCAAATCGCCAACGGATCGGTTCGGGTTGTTTGCCTTCCACCAAGGCCAAGTCGATCGCTCGTGCTGCCGCTTCGATATAGAGCTCCATATGCAGGGGAGACAGAGACAGTGCGGCTGCATTGTTCGTGAATCCGCCGGCGGGAGGATCCATGGGAAACCCGGACACATCAAGCTCTACATTCATTAAGCTTCGAAGAGTGCGCTGGTATTGGTCTTTGGTTAAGCGTCGAACGGGTGTTGCCCGCGACTTCTCGCGCAGGCTAGACGAAGTAGCCTGGGTGATAATCCAATCGATGACTTCCGAGGACTCCGGAACGGTAGGTTGACTGGAATCATCGGGAGGCATTTGTTGATTGACAAGGACGCGGTATACCTCTTGCCACTTTTCGCGATGCTCGATGCGTGTCCATGACTCCACCAAGTCGCTTTCGATACTTAGGTTGCCTTCTGGTTTTGAGCTGCCGTGGCAATCGGCACAATACTTCTGTAGGTAAGCTTGGATTTTGGTGAACAGAACAGGATCCGTCGCCGCAATTGGCCGAGCCCCGAGGGCACAAACAAAAACAAATGCAAGATACAAAGCGATCTGCCGCTTCAGACAAATTCTTGTGAGGAGAGAATTCATGGTACTGTTGCTTTACTTGACTGCTTTACTTGACTTCATGAAAAACCGGCAGATCGTCGTCGCGGTCAAGGCTCTCTGCCTCCGCGAGCATACCCCATTGTTGCAGACGACGCAGCAGACGGGCTCGGGAAATGTTGAGAAGTTTTGCAGCTGCCGTCTTGTTCGCCGGAGAAATCTCCAGCGCCCGCAAAATCATGGTACGTTCGACGTCTTCAAGAATCGAATCCAAGTCGACGGACGCAATCGGATTGGACTGCTCCGCATGCGAGACACAGGTACGCAGGTTAATTGGCAGATGTGCAACGTCAAGCTGAACGCTGTCTCCCGAGCTCTTTAGGGCGTATTGCATGGTTTGTGAAAATTCTTCGATATCGTCTGGCCAGGGGTACGCGCATAGCAAGTCGCAGAAAGCACTTGTGGTTTCGAGATTTTTGCGGCCTTGGTTTTCCGAGGACTCCAACCAGCTCGCAACCAGAATGCGCAGGTCGTCCAATCGATCTGTTAGCTTTGGCAGTTCAATCTGCAAGACACCGGCGATCGCAAAAATGGCGACCCAATCTTTGCTTCGGGTGATTTCGGGCCCAGTCGCGTCCATGGATTTTGAGTCCGTGGATGTCGAGTCCGCAGCTAGCGTCACAAAGTAACGGAGTTGCGGCTGCTGTTGAACAAAGGTAGCCAAGATCGAAAGGCAGTCGGGCGGCAAGGATTCCAAGCCTTCGATCAAAAGGGCTTGCGTTCGATTGGTTGTCTTTTGCGAGTCACCTATCAGCTCGAACATACTGACAAGGATGTCGCGATCCATCAACCGACATTCGATCCGAATCAAGCTTGGCACGTTATCTGGCGACTGAAGATCGGAATGGCTGGATGCATGAATGGCTTCCACCAGAGAGCGTTGCCCCGCTCCTGTTGGCCCTGCAATCCAGACATTGCACGAAGTCTGAGATGCCAACTGCACTTGTTCCAAGACGCGTTTGACCCGAACTGATTTTCCTTGCAGAAACCACAACGCGTTACCATGCTTGTAGCGAGCTCGCGTGGATCGCAAAACATTCTGCACTTCACCTAATGGATCATCACAAAACCCAAAGGGATCCGACGTCGATCGCGCACCGATCAAGCAAAGTAACGGGGAGTTCTCCGAATCTTCAAGCGGAACAAGACAGCGAACCGACGCCGTATTCGGATCTTGCCTAAGTTCAAACGGGATCGTCTTGATCGAACGGCGCGACCAACCTCCAGGCGGAGAAAGCAGGCTGGCAATTTCGGATTCGGATTTTTGGTCCGGCATCCCATCCGAAGTGCACTGGATCCCCAACAACGAGTCGACTGGGCGATCGAGAAGTTTGCCGAGCGCCTCGTTCGCAAAAATAATCGTGTTGTCCTCAGAAAGGACATAGATTGGGTTGGAAGCCCCCCCAAGGAGCCGAGCGATCTGTCTTTTGGCTACTGACCGATTGCTATCGTCCATGGTTCATGGCAAGTGATTGCACAGGGTAAATGTCACAAGTTAGGAATGGTACAAGATCTTCAAACCCGATCGGTGCTTGATCCGCTTCGCTTCAGTATAGTCCCTAAAAACGAAAACACCGCGATCGTTGCGGAACAATCGCAGTGTTGCGGGCTTCGTTTTGTAGCATGCACGACCCAAGCGCGGGCCGTAGTCCGGTTCCGAGAAACCGCATTTCGGCTTAGAATACGTCGGTCAAGAAGTGGTGACCCCAATGGTATCGCTGCTTGGTTGGGTAGTAGTTGTACCATTTGCGATTGTAGACCGGTATTTGCATTTCGGCTGGATAGCGATGGTAAAGACTGTCGCTACTCTTGTAGTACTCACTACCGTAGAAATTCTGCGGATAGTAGACGTACGGGTAGTGATTGAAACGCTGGTAATCTCGATTGCTAGCGGCTCCACCCCATGCTTGACCGTAGGCCTGTGGCTGTTGAGCTTGCGTTTCGTTTGTAGATGCTAGACCAGCAACCAATGCTAGCGCTGCGACCAAAAAGGCCTTGCGGACCATAGTGAACCCCCCGGTTTAACTCGTTATGTCTTCGCTTGTGCGATCACTATAATCATCGGCATTCCGAAAGATCGAATTGAGCTTTTTATCCATACAACCCGAATGCGTTCATTTGCGTTCATGCCCCCCCCTTCAACCACAATACCGTTCCATGAAGCATTCCGCTGCAGTGATTTCGTTTAACCGTCAGCCGTAGGCGTACGTGAATGGCAGCAAGTACGCCTACGGCTGACTGTTAAACAATTGATTGAACGATATTGCCCGCAACCACATCCCAGAGCTTTCCCATGCCTGACAACAAAAACTTGGTCTTTGATTTGGACGTCGCAGCGCAAACCATCGCAAAGACGATCGGAATCTCGCTCCAGCAAGCTCAAGCCGCCATTCGTCTTTTGGACGATGGAAACACCATTCCCTTTATTGCTCGCTATCGAAAAGAGGCCACCAACGGCTTGGATGAGATCGCACTTCGAGCGATTGAGGACGCCCTTGAAAAGGCGCGAGAGCTTTTTTCGCGGCGCAACACGATCCTAAAATCGATCGAAGAACAAGGACTGCTCACGGACTCCTTGCGGGCCCAAATCCATGCTTGCCAAGATATGCAATCGCTGGAGGCAATCTACTTGCCCTACAAGCCTAAGCGCCGAACTCGAGCCACCATTGCCCGCGAGCGAGGTTTGCAACCGTTAGCCGACATCCTGATCCGGCAGGTTCGGCTTGGCAAAGCGAAACCCGAAGTTCTACGACCTTACGTTGGCAAAAATCCTGAGGTACCCGACGAGGCGACTGCATTGCAAGGTGCATTGGACATCGTTGCGGAACAATGGTCCGATGACCGTGAAACACGCGATTGGCTTCGAGAGCAAGCCATGCAGTTTGGAAAAATTACTTCTGGCATCAAACGGGGCAAGAAAGAGGAGGCAGAGAAGTTTGAATTGTATGCGGACCATCGCGAGCCGGTCGCTCGAATCCCATCGCACCGTTTTCTGGCCATGCAACGCGGGGAATCGGAAGGGATTTTGAAGGTCAGCCTGGAGCTAGAAATAGATCAAGTGCTGCCCAGGGTAACCAACCACTTGGTGCACAATCCGCAATTCGAGTTCTATCGCGATCTGGTCGCCACCGTGCAAGATTGCTTGGACCGGCTGCTTCTGCCGGCGATTGAATCATCGATCATGCAATCGCTCAAGGAGAAAGCGGATGCCGAAGCGATTGTGGTCTTCGGGAAAAACTTGCACGATCTACTCATGGCTCCGCCGGCTGGCCCCAAGGTAACACTGGGGATCGACCCAGGATTTCGCACCGGCTGTAAATTAGCCGTGGTGGATGGAACGGGCAAGTTCCTAGCCAATGCAACCATCTTTCCGACTCTTCCGACAAGCGATACCAAGAATGCAACCAAAATCGTTCTCGAGCTGATTGCGAAATACGACATTCAGCTCATCGCGATTGGTAACGGTACTGCATCGCGTGAAACGGATGCTTTTGTCTCAGAACTAATTCGCGCCCATTCACTGCCGATTACGAAAGCGATCGTAAGCGAATCGGGGGCTTCGATCTATTCGGCAAGCGAGCTAGCGGCGCGCGAGTATCCCGACCTGGACGTGACTGTCCGCGGTGCGATCAGCATTGCACACCGGCTTCAAGACCCGCTCGCGGAACTGGTGAAGACCGATCCCAAGTCGATCGGAGTTGGCCAATACCAGCATGATGTCAATCAGTCGCAGCTAAAGAAGTGCTTGGAGCGCGAGGTGGAATCGTGCGTCAACAGTGTGGGGGTCGATTTGAACATGGCGAGTGCTTCGTTGCTATCGTATGTTTCTGGCATTGGCCCAAAGCTCGCGGAGAGCATTGTCAGCTATCGAGACTCCAACGGAAGATTCCGAAATCGTCAACAATTGTTGAAGGTTCCGAAACTTGGGGGGAAGGCCTTCGAACAAGCGGCTGGCTTTCTTCGCATCCGTGGTGGCGATCAACCGCTCGATAACTCCGCCGTGCATCCGGAAAGTTATCCCATTGTGGAAAAAATGGCCAAGGCGCTGAAGGTGGAGACGTTGAGTCTGGTCGGCAACGCCAGTTTGTCTCAGCGGATCAAGCCTGAAGAATTTGTTCACGGGGAAGTTGGTTTGCCCACCGTGATCGATATTGTCCAAGAGTTAGGTAAACCGGGCCGGGACCCTCGCAGCGAGTTTCGAGCGGTTCGCTTTTCTGAAGAGGCGAAGACCATCCAGGATTTAAAACCAGGCATGATTCTGGAAGGGCAGATCACCAACGTGACTCATTTTGGAGCCTTCGTCGACATTGGCGTTCATCAAGACGCGCTGATTCATATCTCTCAGTTATCCACCAGCTACATCAAAGACCCAAGCGAAGTAGTCTCCGTAGGAGATGTTGTTCGCGTCAAAGTGCTCGAAGTGGACGTGGCTCGAAAGCGTATTTCGGTGACCAAGAATTTGTAGTTTTTTGTGATGCATTACAGGCCATAGCCAATTGATTTCCTACACGCACCGGACAATCACACACGAAGACACGAAGACACAAAGGAAGATTGGTCGATTTGGCAATCTAAACTTGCCGTTGTTGAATCGATTCTCTTTTCAGCTTCATTGCCAATTGAACTTCGTGCCTTTGTGCCTTCGTGCGAGACCCTTTTGATCGGGGGGACACGCACCGGAAAATCACACACGAAGACACGAAGACACAAAGGAAGATTGGTCGATTTGGCAATATGAACTTGCCGTTGTTGAATCGATTCTCTTTTCAGCTTCATTGCCAATTGAACTTCGTGCCTTTGTGCCTTCGTGCGAGACCCTTTTGATCGGGGGGATACGCACCGGAAAATCACACACAAAGACACGAAGACACCAAGGAAGATGGGTCGATTTGGCAATATAACCTTGCCGTTGTTGAATCGATTCTCTTTTCAGCTTCATTGCCAATTGAACTTCGTGCCTTTGTGCCTTCGTGCGAGACCCTTTTGATCGTGGGGATGAACGGGGGGGACAAACGGGATCAAGCGTATAGCTAATTGATTTCCTACACGCACCGGAAAATCACACACAAAAGCACGAAGACACAAAGGAAGAACTCATCAAGACCATCACAAAACTCTTGGTTGGAAACTTGTTTCAGCATATATTGAATTTGCCCGCTTCGTGCTTTTGTTACTTCGTGCGAGAAATAGAAAATGCCTTCCCCAATCCCTGAAGAATTGGAACAGATCGCCAAAGATGTAGTGGATGCTGCGATCAAACTGCATATTGCTCTCGGGCCGGGTTTACTCGAAAGTGTCTATTCTGTCTTGCTCGCGAAAAAGCTCATGGAACGGGGATATCGAGTCGAGCGTGAGAAAGATATTCCGATCATCTTCGAAGGCGTTCGCTTCGAGGTAGGATTCCGGGCTGATCTAGTAATCAGCGAATGTTTTATCGTTGAACTCAAGTCGGTTGAAACGCTCGCTCCAGTCCACGCCAAGCAACTGCTGACCTATCTCAAGCTTTCCAACATGCGACTTGGATTGCTGATCAACTTCGGCGAGGAGCTACTGAAAAATGGGATCAAACGCATAGCCAATTGATTTCCTATACGTACTGGTAAATCGCACACGAAGACACGAAGACACCAAGGAAGATGGGTCGATTTGGCAATATGAACTTGCCGTTATTGACCCTATTCTCTTTTCAGCTTCATTGCCACTTGAGCTTCGTGCCTTTGTGCCTTCGTGCGAGACACTTTTGCTCGGGGGGACACGCACCTTAAAATCACACACAAAGACACGAAGACACAAAGGAAGATTGGTCGATTTGGCAATATGAACTTGCCGTTGTTGAATCGATTCTCTTTTCAGCTTCATTGCCACTTGA
>Ga0247837_1001866_pt1 | contig 42034 bp, 40 predicted proteins | sample LaCtaG_2_FD_187115 | JGI IMG/M metagenome (GOLD analysis project Ga0247837, IMG submission 187115) | Freshwater microbial communities from meromictic Lake La Cruz, Castile-La Mancha, Spain - LaCruzMarch2015_14.5m | ecosystem: Environmental > Aquatic > Freshwater > Lake | place: Spain: Castile-La...
CACTTCCCTCTACTACTCCGCCCAGGTCTTTACGCCGGATGGCCGCTTTCTTCCTACGTGGGGAGTCATTATGATCACTGCGATTATGTACCAGGCCCTAGTCCTGCCTTACTCTATGGCCTTTAGTGTGGAGGACACCACTTCTACTCTCGTCCTCGACTTCCTGTGCACGCTTGTGTATATGCTGGATATTGCCTTCAGCTGCAACACAGGGTACTACACCAACGGCCGGCTGGTCTCTAGCCGCAGAGCCATCATAGGCAAATACATCCGCACGTGGCTAGTCTGGGACCTGATTTCCACTTTCCCCTATAACTGGCTGTTCGAAAGTCCCTTTGACGTGGGTTCCCAGCACACTTTGCAGGCCTCTGCGATAGTCAGAGTCGTCAAAATCGGGCGTTTGCTGCGGTCTTTACGTCTGATGCGTATAGCGAAGGTGAAAAGTCACTTTTTCCGCCTGCAACAGAAACTGGTGCACTCGAACCTAGCCTTTCTGTTGACTTCCGTGTCGTTACTGGGGATTATGGGCATCATTGCGCACTGGGTGGCCTGCGGCTTCTACTACATCTCCCAAGTAGACGACCTGCCCAACAACTGGGTGCAAACCGCCACTTTGCAGGACTCTCAGGCGGAGGACATATACGTGGCAGCCATATATTGGGCCATAACGACGCTCACTACCACTGGATATGGCGACATTCGGCCCATTAGTCTGTACGAAAAGGTGTATGCTGTCCTCACAATGGTCTTTTCCGCTGCCTTTTTCTCTGTCATTATCGGCAAAATCGGCATGGCTATAGCCATGGTAGACAGAGACGCTCAGCACCACAAGACCTGCACCCAGAGCATGAATCGCTACCTGCGCAAGGCCCAAGTCCCTCCGCAGACCATCTACCGCGCTCTCCGCTACATGGACTACGTCTGGGAAACTCGCAAAACCTGCAATACTTTCGACAAAAACCTGCTCAATAGCTTCTCTGAGCCTTTGAAGAAGGAAATCAGTGAGCACATTTACGGCCCGGTTATGGCCGAAGTGGGCACTTTTGGGAGATTTGAGGGTGCGTTTCGCAGTCAGCTGGCGAAGTATATGGAAACGGAGATATTTGCGCCGGATGATGTCATTTTCCAGTCCGGAGACTCGCAGAATGTACTGTACTTCATTGAAAAGGGCAAAGTTGAGCTGTTTCACCAAGAAACGGCCTACCAATTTGTATGTTTGAAGGTAAAAGATAGGCAGAAAGGCGATAATTTCGGAGAAATTGCGTTTTTTACAGGGAGACCTCGCTGCACCTCAGCGAAATGCCTCAAATTCAGCGGCTTATTAGCCCTCAACCGCACAGCAATGATGTCCATCATGACTCCCGCCACTCTCCTGACCCTCAACCAGACCATGGACCTGTACCTCAGCAAGCAACACGAGCAGTTAGGACTGAAGTGCTACTGCTGTGGAGCAGCCCAGCACATTGCGCCTGAGTGCCCGGAGGCCATTATACACATTGATAGAGAGAAAATACAACGGAAGTGGTTGGAAAGGCGGCAGTACCACTCCAAAGTCCTCAAAACTGCCAGTGTTTCCCCCAACTTCTGCCGCACTACAAGGAAAGTACACAGAGTGAAGCGATACACTCTTGCAAGTGTGCAGAGTCCTGCGGGGTTTCAGCGTCTGAAGGGGGCGAGTTACATGCTGACGAAGCGACTGGCGAGTCATCACGCAGCTGAGGAAAGGTCGGTGGAGGTGCAAAGGCCGGAGCACTTGGAAGACATGGAGTTCTGTCCGCTGTCTTCAGAAGGCTCTGCCGACCCAGACCACTCCTCGTCTCACAGTGAAGAAATCCTTCTGGACGCACTGGAGGACTCCTTCGTGCACTCAAGGCCTTTGCACACTTTCCCAGGCAGAGGGAAGCGGGACGAGGGCTTTGTGACTGCAAGCAAGAGCGATGTAAAGTAATTAGGAGAAGTAGGAGACCTTCTGCAGGTAGGGCTTGTAAATCTTCACGCCCATCATTTGCTGGCTGAACTCGCCTTCAGGGGAGAGTGCGCGGCGGGCGTGATAAGGAGTTTTGAAGTAGGAATCAACCATAGCTTTGGGCTTCATCACCGGCCCCACCACAGAGTACACGCCAGCCGCAGGCTCCGACCCTCGCAGGACTGTGTACAAGTTGGTAACCTTCATCAGTTCCAAGTAGTCCGCAAGCCTTCTAGCCATATTCTCACACAAATGCTCAAACTGGTTCTCACCTGCTGCGGCCTTAACTCTCGTTCAGGCGCCTCTGCCCAGTCTCCGCCTGCACCCCCCCAGCCTCCTGTACACACTGTGAAAAAGCAGCACGCCGCTGACCCCAAGGCTCTCACCAAGAAGCTAAAGAAACTAGCGGAGGAAGACTTGAAGCCTAGGCGTGGAGGCACTAAGTAGGCTTATGTAGGTAAGTCAGTGAAAGTGCAATTCATAAGGGAGCGAGAAGTGCAAGTTAGAGCGAATTGACCAGTTTCAGGTAGGATTGGGGAAGGAGCGAAATTGGCGTGCTTGTCTGAAGTTGGGTACGGTGTACTTGTTAATACTATATATATCTGCCTTCAGAAAGGTCTCTAACGGCCCAATTTCCCTTATCCGCCTTCTGAGTCCGTTGAAATTTCACACTATTGCCTAGTCTTAATTAAGATTTTCCCAGGAAATAGACCTAGCATCGGTCTGTGCAGCCCAAGAAACTGCCAATCCAGTGCAAAAAGGCATGCTCTTCCACCTGCCGCCTCGTAGGGTTTTTCCTGAAGCTATGGCGCACGTCCGGGTCACTAAGAAGCTGGTCCATCGTTTGGTGACGGAGGAGCAGACCTGTGGGAGTAATGCGAGGAAAGGGATTGGCAGGCCCCTCCTTTACCTCTTCCGTCTTCAGTTCTGGCTCTTCATAGCGGGAAAATTGGGCATCCAACTCACTAGTGTGCACTACAACTTCCTCAGACTGGCTTTCGTTCGCATCCACAGAGGCAGGTGCAGCAGGTATCAGGTGTTCAAGGGAAAAGGTAGGGGAAGCGGACTCTTCCAAGTCCTTCGCTGGGATAGGCTGCAGCGAGGGTACAAAACTAGGGACGGATATGGAGTGGCGAGGGGTCGTTTCGCTTCTTTCAGTGAAAGTTCGGAAGAATTCTTCGTCTGTAGTATAGCCGCTCAGTAGCACGCCCAAGCCCCTGATTTTGGCAGCTGAGGTTCTTCTTTCCTGACTGTCGGCCATTCGAATCAGTTCGGGCGTGGGAAAGGGGACCTGCTTGGGAGTTTCCAGTTCCAAGCCTACTCCAGAAGGACTCATGTATATGAGTTGGTCGCTAAGATAGGGCGATTCGACGCTTTTTTCTTCGTCATAATACCCTGCTTCGCTCTTGTTCTGGACCCAAGGGTGCTCGAGTACTGCCTCAATGCTGGGTCTTTCCTCAGGGATAGTCCTCAGCAAGGCTGTCAGCAGGTTCTTAAGCTGGGGAGATAAATCTGCACTCATAGTCCACTCTCCTGCTAGTATCTTTTTGCACTTGTCAGTCTCACTTCCTCCTTCGAATGGTGCATTTCCATGCGTCATTTCATACAAACAGACTCCTAGCGCCCATATATCGACCGCTAGAGACTGCTTTCCTCCCTGCAACACCTCCGGCGCTGCATAGTTCAGACTTCCATAATAGGTATTTTCAGACTCTGAGCTGTGCGCACAACTGCCCAAACCGCCGATTTTTATATCGTCGCAGTGGTCAATGAACAGGTTTTGCGGGCGAATCGCCCTGTGAATCAGACTCAAGCCATGAAGGTAGCAAATGCCGGCGCACGTCTGAAGGAAGTAGTGCCGGGCTTGAGTCTCTGTAAGGCGCTGATGTGTCTGCATTGCTTGGAGCAGAGAGCCTTTGGCAGCGAGTTCCAGAGCCAAGTAGACAGAGCTAGGGTCTTCAAAGTGGTGAAATAGCCGGATGAGGTGAGGGTGGGACAGAGTGGAAAGGAGAGAGATTTCCTTCTGCAGAGCAGTTTTCCGGTCTGCTTGCAGCAATTTCCGCTTGTCAATCTGTGTAGCATGTACAGCTTTAAGAGCGAAGTACTGTCCTGTAGATCTGTACTTCACTAGGCGCACATCTCCGAATGCCCCCCTGCCCAGCACTCCCCCGAGTTCGAATTCCTTCATGTTCAAGTGAGAGGGAGCGCTGACTCCGCAGGCGCTTTGGTGGCCTGCGTACCAGTCGCTCAGGCGACAGTTCTGACTGCAGTAGGCTCGCACTTTGCAGGTGGGGCAGAAACGAACTTTCGATAGGGGGCGGCGGCACAGGGAATTGCTGCACTCCATTTATAGGGCCAATTCATCTGCCGCATGCTTTATTCCTACCTTTCTTATTCTACCCAAACTTCAATACGTCCGCTCTGGGATTCATAGGCGCCCCTTGGTCCTTCATAGCAGCCTGAAAATGCGGATTAGACTTGAAATCCGAGTAAAGCGTAAAGAGGACGTGCAACGACTCCACCAAGTTCTTCGCCGAAGGCTGCGAGTAGACCGGAATGTCCAGCAAAGAACACACCACTCGTGCATAAGTCTGCAAGTCCACTTCCAAGTCAGGCCCTGGCAGTTCCAGCGCACCCAGCGCTTCTTCGAATTCCTGCGGCCACACTTCCATCAAGTTGTCGATGTCTGGCATGGGCTTGGTGTAGGAGATGGTGGGAGGCGGTTTGGAGCGGTGCACGTCGGATATGGAGGAGATCCAGCGAGTGATTTGCTTGGGGTTTTGGTAGGCCATTTCGATGGAGTGGACAGTGGTGGCGGCGCTGCCTGTGGTGGGTCGCTTGATGAAGGGGCGGAGTTGCAGTTCCAGCAGAGCTGGGTCGCTTTGGTTCAACTTCGGCTCGTCTAGGGACGTCAGGCCTAGTTCTTCCTGCGAGCCGTCAGGTTTCGGAGGCTTCAGGAAGGCGTCCACTTCCCCGACAGACGGAATGAACTCGGGAATGAAGGGTTTCAGCTTGGTCTCCAGCTCCACGTGGTGCGGCTTGAACCGGGCGATGTACTGGAACAGGTCCTTCACCTCTGCGGGCACATTCAGTCCCGCGTAGTCCTGGGGGTTGTAAGCGCCAGCGAAGACTGGGCCTTCAGGCTCGCTGCCGGCTTCCTCTTCCTCACCCTGCTGAAAGCCTCCGCGGGCAGGAGGCTGAGAGTCGAGGTCGGATCCCGGAGAAGACGCTTGGTTGCGAGTGCCCACCCCTTGGTGCTGCGGCGGCTGCATTTGCTCCGGGTCGTCACTGGGAATGTCTTCCTCTTCATCATCATTGATTTCATAGACTTCGTCGTGGTGTTGGTTGTCGACTGTTTCAACTGGGCGGACGTCTGGCTTTGGCGGGGGCCTTGCGAGAGGCGCTACAGTGCGAGGCTGGACGGCAGCGGGCTGAGCACGAGGAGGCGGGTTGGGAGGGTAGCTCTGGTCCTCGTCTTCGTCCCCAAAGTCGCTGGAGTGGTCGCTTTCCAGGTCCATTATGTTTAGAAAAGCTGGGACTTCGAGCGTATTTGGCTAGAAAGGGCAGTTGAGTTTCACTGGTTTTCTAAGGATGAGAAAAGGCGTTTGAGGTCCTTTCAAACTTCAGACCGAGAAAAGGCGAATAAGTGTATTAAAGAAGACTTAATCTAGGAGAAACCACATTGCTGACTGAAGTCCAATTACCAGTTTTTCACAGATATATAGTCCATCCGATGTCCGCACAAATCACGGGAAATGGCCTGTTGATGCACCAGCGCTGTTCGCCTAATACTAAAAATGACACAGGAGAAAGGAGAAAGTGCAGACGCCAGCCTGTCGGTAATACCCGAGGACAGCGCGGAGTGGCTGGCAGAAAGTCCAGGTTTGCCTCCTCCCTCTCAGCTCAAAGTGAAGGTCAGGGTATCAGAGAGTGCGACCGCTCCTTCAGTATGCAGTAGACTAAGGGCTTCAACCCGAAGCGCAGGCAGCACTCCCCTGACTGCCCCGGAAGTGGAGTGGGGCGGCATGAAGGCAAGTGAATATGTGGGCAAGCAGACTTGCTCCTGTGCCTGCGTCCTGTTCTAGCCCTGCTCTATTGTGAGTAAGCTTGTAACTCCCACTAGATGGGATGCTCCAGTATAGCTGTCTGGAGGCAGCAGACTGGACGAGAGCTTAGCTAGTCCTAGATTGAGGAGATGTATGATAGAGTTTCGCTGCATGTGCGAACCACGGTGATTACTTGCCGCTAAAATAGTCCGGCACGCAGCGGAACTGCATTTGCGACGGGCCGCAGGTGATAGGGAAAGGGGATGGAGGCGAGCCACAGCAATGCAACCAAGCTGACCAGGTTGACAATGGACGTGTGAACGAGGAAGTGGTCCCAAGTCCAGGTATTCCGCACCACGTGCACGATAGCTTTCAACAGTACTTGCGAAGCCATAGATTATCCCCCCACACACTTCTACAGTACTATGACCATGTACTCGCCTGGCTACAGACTCTTCGATTTGCTCTCTAATATCCACGCTAACTTATTGGAATGCACGAGTTTCCCATGGTTGCTCGAGAAGTCTATATATATCAAAGGGTGAACTAGGCACTTGATGTTTGAATTCTTCGAAATAAGGGTGCATGGACTTAGCCGTGCAGAGACGGAAATCGCTTCTTTGCTGTGGCTGGTGGGACAATAAGAGGAGTCGACATTTTGGATAAGAGGGAAAGATCGAGGAAATACTATAGGTCTGATGTAAAAGAAGCGGCTAAAGCCTTAAAACAAACAAATTTACTAAATAGCAGTCAGATTTTTTCCACTGATCCGCATATATATTTCTATGTAATTCCAACAAATTTCACTGCCTTCCTTTCCCAAAATCCTGCAAACAGTTCTCATTCTGATCGCGCAACTCTAGTATATTGTTCAAATGTAGCGCTTTCGCGTCAGTCAGTAAAGCAACTTGAAACTATGAGAGCTAAAAGAGGTTGATAACTCGGCTTTTGTTCTTGCTGACTTGACGGGAAATGATTTCCAGGAAGGGCTGCTCTTCATCTGTGGCCCGCAGCTTCTCCTTGAGCTTCCCTAGGACCTGCTCCGCTGCCTGGATTGCCACTTTCTCGGTGGCTTTGGCTTCTTCACTCACAGTAGTGAGTTTCGCATCACTTTCCAAGTACGCAACCCTTCTCTCCAAGGTATACAGTTCCCTCTGGTCACTGACTCTCACAGTCTTGATATGCTCCAACTCCGCCATCAAGTCCTGCTTCTCTTTCTCTATCAGCTCCAAGTGCTGCTGAAAGCGCTGCTCCGCCAGCCTCGTGGCCTTTTCCTTGCAAGCCAGTTGCTCCTCATATATCCCGATTTGGCGCTTCATGAGGGTCAAAGCTTCAGAGATGTTATTGGCTGCGAGGAAATCTTTAATCTGCCTTTCCTCATTGTTGGTTTCCACACATAGTGCGACTTCTCGTTCCTGAGTCCGCTTCAACTCCGCAAGACACTGCTTCGATGCTTCAATTGCTCTGCTATGCTCCTCCATGCGTCTACTAAGTTCCTCAGGGTTCGGCACAATTGCGGCTCGGAGCACACTCAGTTCTTCTTCCTGCCGCTGCAAATAGCGCTCGTCACTGGTCAAAGTCTTTTCCAGGCGCTTCGCCTCTTCATCGAGTTTCTTCAGTTCTTCCTGCAAGAGCAGGTTTTCACGCTGAGATTTGGCGAGTTCCTGGCGACTTATGGCGCCCTTGAGTTTCAACTCATGCGTCTGCTCGCGGACTCCAGGGTGTTGCTCTTCCACGGTGGAAGAGAAGTTGATGCTGGGTCTGAGGCCTGGCTTTTTGCCCTGCAGCTGAGGCAGGGAAGCGCTCTGTTGCCGTGATATCGCGCTGGATGGTCTTTTGCTATCCATTATTATGGGAGTGAGAGCAGCTTGATAGATGGAGATAGGAAAGTCAGGGCTATTAGGACTAAGGCAGGCGGAAATTGGGCTGCTTTGATTGCATTCTCGACAATAAGGGCCTTATTTGGAAGTCATTCTTAGGCAAAAGTGACTGCCTTAGAGCAGAATTTGCAGTACTCCTTTCTCTATTTCCGTCTTTATGGTGTCTTTTGAGCATGCAATTAATTTACTCAGCTCCCCATCTATCTTCCCTCGCAATATGTTGCTGCCACACCTGCCCTTCCTCAACTCCCTGAAGATACTGCTGGCCAGCGCCTCTCCCAGGCGCAGTTCCCTTCTCCAACTGCTAGGCGTGCAATTCACTGTAGGGGTCAGTGACTACCCTGAGAACCAAGACTGGCGCTCGTTTTCTAGTCCTGTGGAGTATGTTCAGAGCAATGCACTGATGAAGCTCAACTTCGCGCAGGGCAAGTTTGTGGACTGTGACTTGATCATTGCGGCGGATACTATCGTGGAGGCGGAGGGGCAGGTGTATGAGAAGCCGGTAGATGCAGAAGATGCGAAGAGGATGATGAGAGTCTTCAGTGGAGCGAAGCACCAGGTCCACACAGCAGTGCTAGTGTGGGTGAAGACCGCCACAGGGTCCCTCCTAAAGCGCTGCACAGTGACCACAGACGTCCACTTCGAAGAGTTGGACGAAAGCATGCTGCAGGCCTACGCTGAGACTAGGGAGTGGGAGGGCAAGGCAGGCGGCTACGGCATTCAGCTGGGAGCGGGGGCAATGATGATCAGACGCATAGAGGGCTGCTATTACAACATCATGGGCTTCCCGATGCATGCAGTAGCCAAACTGCTGCGGGAGGTGGCGCTAGAAGTAGCTAGGACTTAGAGAAACCACCCATAGGCAGTATTAATGTTGCATCCTTATTTGCCCTACCTCAATTCCCTCAACATCTTACTGGCCAGCGTTTCTCCGCACCGCCGAGACTTACTAGAGCTTCTTGGAGTGCAGTTTACAGTGGGCGGCAGTGGCTACTCTGAGGACCAGGACTGGCGTGCTTTCCCCAGTCCTGTGGCCTACGTCCAAAGCAACGCATTGCTCAAACTCAACTCAGCCCAGACAAAGTACCCAGAAGCGGACCTAATCATTGTAGCTGATACTATCGTGGAAGCAGGCGGCGAAGTACTCGAAAAGCCTGACAATGAGGAAGACGCCAAGCGAATGATGAGACTCCTAAGCAACACTAAGCATCAGGTCCATACAGCCTTGTTTGTGCAACTACGAAGGAATGAGAACGCTATAACAAGCAGCTGTGTGGAGACTACAGCTGTGTACTTTGAGGAGCTGGACGAAAGCATGATCCAGGCCTATGTAGCGACTGGAGAGTGGCAGGGAGAGGCAGGCGGCTACAAAGTGCGAACAGGTGCAGGAGCTTCCCTCATTAGTCGCATAGAAGGCTGCTATTACAACGCAATCGGCCTGCCTCTCAGCAAGCTCACCCAGTTACTCATCAATATCGTCCCCAAAGCCACTACCTAAGCTAGTGCCTACCCTTAGTTCAACCATCCATTAACCAAGGCTAGCAGCGCACCATCAGTGGAGGAGGACTGGGAACTAACTAGGCTTTCTTGGTCTCGGCGGGCGCTTCCACCACTTGCTTCGGAGGCAGCATGTCGGCTGGCAGGTCTCTGGGAGTGGGCAGAACCACATTCCGCACGTAATAGTGCTTCAGCTTCGATATCGGTCTGCAGAGACGTATGACGACCTTGTCTCCCACCTTGCAGTACTCCTCCTCATCATGCACCTGGAACTTCTTAGGCGCAGTCACCAGCTTCTTCAACTTGTCATGGTGATAGAAGCGGTCTATCTTCACTGTCACTGTCTTGCGGTTCACTCCACATTGCACCACAGTGCCGAAGAGTTCGCGGCCACAAGGAGCGAGCGAGAAGTTCGCAGACTTGAAGGGGTTGAACAGCCGCGCAAGGGAAGACATATTCTAAACTAGAAGTCTGCGCGTGTCCGTATAGCCCAGACCGCGTCCCTTGCCATAGATAGGCTCAGGCAGGACTTGAGAAGTCGGCAGCAGCATCATGCGTCCATAGGCTGAAAGGTGCCGAAGCTTCGCTTCCTGTACTGGCGACGCTTGCAGACTAGACGAAATCGGGTCAGTTCGCACTACCTTCGGCCGTTTGAAGGTGTAGACCGGGGCTCTCGGTTCCTCTACCGATTTAGAGTCGGTCTGTTGACCCAGGGCCTGGCAGTACTGTTCCTTCTCTAGTTCCCGCTGGAGACGTGAAGCCTGGGAGTCTTGCTGGAAGTGCTGCAACTGCTGCAGGCGGTCCTGCTTTTCTTGCAGCTTGGTCGCCTCGACGGTTTCTTTCTCAGCTGCCTTTTCCTGCACTTGAGTACGAATGTCGCCATAGTAGCGATGTCGGTACTAGGTGGAAGTCACCTGTTCAACTCTGCGCTCTTCAGCTAGCATCCTCAAATGCCGTTCGTCACTATCAGGGAATAAGTCCTGCTGGGGAGGGTCGGGCGCAGGAGCGGGGTGCTGGACTGGGACGTCTGTTAAGGCTTGGTAGAACTTGCGCTGGAGCTTCAGGGTAGGCTCGTGGACTTGTTCGTAGTACTCAGGGGAAAAAAGGACGTTCGTGCTTTGAGTGTTCTTTTGGTACAGGAAGAGGCGTCTGCCTGTGCGGTAGTAAGGCAGTATATTAGCAGCACTGAACTCCCTAGATATGACCGCTTCCATTAATATTGGTAAATGAAGGTCAGAGACCTGGTCTCCGGACACCACCCCGGTCCTTTGACAGTCACCGTAGAGGACGCTAGTCGAGTGCACACCCAGCTCCTTCGCGTAACTCTCAAAGACGACACAGGCCTAATCAACCTAATCTTCGAAGGGTCCGTCCTGTGCCACAGCTTCGAAACCCTCAAGCAGGAGACCAGTCTCGTCCTGGCCAACTTCAATGTGACTGAGGAAGTCGAGCGCTTTCAGAAGTACTTCCCGCCAATGATCCGGCCAAATACGATAGCGGAGCACGGCACGAACAAGACAATGTTCATACTCGCTACAGCTGCTCAGAGGCCGGACTTCCGACTGACGTACTGGAAAGCAGAGGTGGAAGTGTTGAGTGCAGTTCCTGCGAATGCGATTGATTTGAAGCGGCTGTATGCACGGTCGGAGCCTCCGGCTTCCAAGCCCGCAGCTCTGGCGACTGTAAGACATAGGCAGGACCAGTACTTCTCACTGTCTCAGATCAGGGCGCAGGCGGAGGGCGGACTGCTTGCTAGTGCCTATTGTGTGGTGTTGGACTGCACAGGGTCTTACAGCGTTTCCAACTCCACAGATGTGCTGATGCTGCTGAAAGTCACGGACGAAAGCATATTCCCGGAACATGCGAATGTGCAAGTTTTCCATCAGCCTGCGAACGCGGTTCCGAAGGTGATAGCCTATGGCGATGTGTTAAGAGTGCAAAACTGCGCTTTTAAGCTATTTAAAGGAGTGCTCACAGGCACTCTATCAGCTCAGTCCAAAGCAGCTCGCCTAATGCTGTTCACCCTGGATAGCGACGAACTGACTCCATACGGAGTCTACAAAGGCACATTTTCCAACCAAACTGAACACCACAAGTGCATGCTAGAGCTGCGGAGATGGGCGAAGACAGCCCTCACCGGTCCCGATCCTCCAGTACTCAGCAGCTCCATCACCCTCAGCAAAGCCCAGAACTCGGAGTGTGACGTATTGGCGAAAGTCTACGCCAAGTACACAGTGGGCTCAGAGGACTCCGACCCTGTGATTCTGTTCCTCTACGACGCTGACAGAACTGCGTCCTTAGTGCTGGACAGGAACAGGGAAAAGATGGTGAAGTGGCTGATCCAAGGAGACACTATCAGAGTCAGAAGTGTCAGTTTCGAGGAAAACCGCCTGATTCCGTCTTGCTATACTGACATTTTTAAAATTCCGATGTTCATAGAGCGGCGGCAGCTGCCAGCTGAGCGGAATCAAGAGGAAATTTTGAGCCGCGCAGTGGCTTTTTACCTTCCTCAGCAGGGCCCGGTGCTTATATCCTCGCTGCAGACTGAGCTGAAAGCACTGCGAATCTGTGCTTTTGCAGAGGCGAATCGACTCTCTGCAGGGGAAAAAGTCCGCACGAAGGGGTATGTAGTGAGCATCACGCCCAGCTCTCCGGCGGAGGTGAGGGGCTATTTCTGCGTGCAATGTAGACAATTCACTCACCAGGAAATGTGTCCCTGCGGCCGAGAGACGGACCTGCGGTGTCAAGTGGGTCTGGTCCTCTGGGACGGCAAGAACGACAAGGAAGCAGATCTACTAAGAGTGACTATACGAGAAAAGCAGCTAAGCGAGTTTTTGAATACAGTGGAGTGGGCAGAGGCCAAGGAGCGGCTGCTGAGTGCGGACGCGCTGCTGGAAGTCGCTTTGGAGCGAGAGGACGGAGCGCTCGTAGTGCTGGGCACTAGTCTACGCAGGTAGGTTAAATGGAGAGATCCGAGACTGGCATGCGGAAACTGCCGATTTCCCCCTCAAATGGCCATTTATCTATATCAAATTCCACTGAATGCCAAAAAAACTTGACACTGAAAAGTGGAATTTAGCTAGTGAAGTTAGACTGAGGTATAATCGAGTCTTGGAGAACTGATTGGAAGGACAAGAGTTAGACAGTATTTCTGCTGGGGAAAGCTTATCATGTAATGGAGGCGGAGCTGCGTCGTATTGGGGAGCATCTAACCAAGGAATCCACCTCTGCTTTAGAAAAGGCCAACTCCGATTCCGACATAAAGCGTCTCTATGAAGGCGCTTACGCTCGTGCTTCCGCCTGTTTCGCCCTCCCCAACAGCTACTCCGAGTGCTTCAAATGCGGAGAAGAAGCTTTAGCATCTGTGAAGGCACATACAACTGCAACCAACCAAGTGCTGGGAGCCATGCAAAGACGCTTTAAGACCTGCATTGCTGCCTGCGGAATGAACCAGCAGTCTTATCTTTCTGATGATTTGAAGGCTTGCATGCGGAAGTGTGAGGAAAGGGCAGTGGAGGAGATTCAGGAAGCAGTGCCTGAGATTAGAGCGCTCGCCCGGCCTAGGAACTAGTTTACTTAGTGATAGCGGCGAGCAGCAAGCCAGCAATGAAGCCGATAAGCAGATGCAGTAGGGAGTACCCGCTGTTGTCCAGTGCCTGCAGTTTGCTTTCTCCTTTGAACCGCAGTTGGTGTTCGAGCCTTTGGATCTCCATTCGCATGTGGTCCAATTCCTTAATCGTCTTCAGAGACTGCGCCTGCAACTCCTGCATATTCACCTTAGTCGTCTCCACGTCCTCCACAGGCTCCTCCGCCAGCACACTAGTGACGAACTGAGCCGCACTTTCCTCCGCGACCTTCAACTTCACCACACTCGAAAGCCCTTCCGCAGTAGTCGCCACCACCTGAAACTGCTGCTTCAGCCCTACTTCCTTCCCCTCCTCCTTCAACTTAATCATCACCTGCACACTTCCTTGCGGCCTCAGGTCTCCTCGGCTAGGGGAAACACTGTACATTTCTGGGAACTTGGTCCGCACCTGGTAGGTGACAGAGGCGGAGTGGAGGTTTTGGACAGTGAGGAGGGCGGTACGGGTGTCTGCTGCAAACACCAGTGCATCGGGTGGGTTGACACTAACCAGCTGAGAAGTCATTATGTCCAAAGGTGGAAACAACCTTCGACACTCCCTGTGGAGGATCTTCTGCGACTGCGGCTGGACGAAGCCTACGAAGAAGGCGGGGGAACAGTTCATGGGGGCGCCTGCGCCTCTGTGGGACAACCCCGCGCCTAAGTACTTCCTGTGGGGCGCGGTTATTGCTTTGATCATTTGGTTCGCTATGATCGGCACTATGATCCTGCGCATTGATTTCGACCTGGCCTGCGAAATCGAGCGAATTAACCTGATCAAGGACATCACAGTGATCGTGATGCTTTTCGATATCATATACATCTTCCGCATGGCCACTTTTGACCGAACAGACGACCGACACTGGAGCCGAGTCATCATTATAATGTTCGTATTCACATGTTTTTACCTGATAATGGCCTGCTTGCTGATCCTGATAAAGGCAGAGTTGTTGGATGACTTGCCTTCCAGTAGCTGTGAGAGTGTGAATGACCAGGCGAGAGAAGTGATAGCGCCCCTGGCAGCCATGGTGCTGCTGTACGTAGTGCTCAAGGTGGTGATTATACTGAAGGTGACGATGAGTCTCTACTTCAAGACTCAGACGTTTTTATCGAGAAATAGGGATTTGCCAGGCTCAACATAATGAGTTTAACGGTAGGTCTGTGGATCGGGGCATGGCTAGGCTGGGCTCTGACCTGTCCACAGGTGACATGCAGCGACTCTGAGAACCATGTATGTGCTCAATACACCCCCGGCCAAGTACAACTTTCCGTGTGTCCAGACTTCTACTGGTGTGACCTGGACCAGCTCTACTCCTCCTACTTCTCCCAGCAGCCAGTCCTAGTCTGCACTCACGAGGAAGAAGCAGCCATCAAGCCAGGCTACTTGCGAATCCTCATGGAAGAAGTGTGTGTGCAGCGGCAAAATAACGACAACCGGCGACTTGCACAGGGCAGTCAGCCTCACCGCTGTGAAAGCAAGGAAGACTGTATGTTGGAGGACGGGTCCTATACAGAATGTGTATGTGGTCTGGGCGCTAGTGGATCTTCCTATTGTGAACTTGCACCGAAGGATCCTCAAGTGCAGGCGTTATACTCAGCTGCGTGTGAGAAAGCCGGGGATGCCTTCTTGAAGGAGTTCCTGTACACACGGCATTTCGTGCATCTGCAGGAGCCGCTGCAGTGCAGGGCGCTGGTCTTCGCAGATATCGCAGTGTATGAATTCCTGCAAGCTGGTGGGAGCGTGACCGACTTCATCCAACGGCACTCCACTGCTGTCCTCAGCTTGGCCCTGTCCTCTCTCCTAGTCGCCTAACTCTAAGCTGTATAAAGAAATGGACGGAGAGGAGTCCATATACAACCTAATTCCCAAAGAGTACGTCCCGCCCCCCAAGCCCAAGCGCTACCACTCCAAGTTCCCGCCTGACACCAACCCCACAGCCAGCACTTTCTGCCTCAGGACATCGTCCAAGATCTTGAGCAATGTGCAGGGAGACTATGAGTACTTCCATGGACCGCACTTGTCCAAAAGCCTGAGTGCGACTTTCGGGCAGTTCAAAGGCGCAGGGAAGCCGGACCCCAGTGGTTTCGTGAAGAGAGGGACTGGCACTCTGAAGCTTCCAGAGGTGAGAAGATTTGTGAGGTCGGGTGAACGCAGGGCACCTGTGAGCACTCGGGACGAGCGCCCAATCATGGGTCTGCGGACCGAGAAAAACTTCATCGTCGCAAACGCAGTGGACGTAATTCTAAAGGCCCCCAAGAAACTGCCCGACCCCGAAGACCCACTAAAGCGGAAGTCCTACGGACAAGTGCCTCCCTACCTCGCCAAAATCAAGCAAGACCTCAACAGCGAGTACGAAACTCTCCAGCAGCTTCACCGTGAAGCCGAGGCTGAAAGCGACAAGCAGCGGTACTTGCTGCCTTCCGAGGAAGTGCAGGAGTTAGTGGCGGGACTGAAGAAGAAGTGGGAGGCAGTTAACAGGGAGTACCAAAATGGGACTCATATGGTGAAGGTGGACACGCAGGGACTGAAGAGACGGAAGGAGGGATGTGAAGCTCAGTTGGCACAGATAGAGAAGGACATTCAGACTCTCAGCAAGCCGTATGTCTTCGTGGACGCCACCTCTTAGCGTAAATGCACGCTTTCCACTAGCCAAGTCTGAAATCACCAACTGACTAGTATTAAATGGGAGACTTAGAGGCTGAGACCCTGCTCGAAGCCTGCCAGCGCTGTGCAGACTCCTTCGACCTCTCCCGAAAACGACTCACAGACCTGCACAAAGGCATTGAGGACACCCAGCTCTTTATCTCCGCTGACTACAAGGCAGTCGGCCTATTCGTCCCAAGGGAAGCAGAAGTCCGAACTCGCATGCAAGCCAAGTTGATCCTGAGACTGGAAGTGTTGGCGAAGGGGTACAGAGACGCAGCGACTCAGTTTGATAATCAGATTGGACTGTATGCGGAGAAACTGGCTGCATTGGAAAGACTGGCGAAGCAGCGATGGGAAGTACTGGGAGAGCTGGAAGGGTTGAGGCGGAAATTGGCTGCTGCTCAGATAGAGCAGGGGAAGTGTCGGCTGTTTCTAGCCTCGCTGCGCTACTTTGAGACTGGTTAGTGGGCAGAGTAGCCTGCTGGGAACCTAGTTAGCTAGGCAGATGTCGGACTGCGGACTTAATAAACCAGCTTCACTGGCTCCATCTTCCTGACGTTTGGCTGGAATGGCATGGGGTGGAATGGCACATCCCGGTTGTATCGAGTGCGGTACTCCGTCTTGCGGTTATCCCCATGCATCTCCTTGATAGGCAGCCAGCCATGTCCATCAAACAAAGTAGAGTTCTGCACGAAGCCTGAAGCCTGGGTAGAGGGCCGCTGGCTGGCCTTCGTACTCTTCCAAAACTCCAAGTCCGTGGATCTGAAGATGCGCGGCCGCTCTGGCTCTTGGCTGGTGAAGGTGGCGCGGTTGGTGGTTTCCCAGTGGTGAGTGATGTTGGGGTGTTCTTTGGGAATGGTGGGGCCGCCGTGGAAGCGAGAAACGGTGTGGTACTCGTCGTCCAGGCCGCCTCCTAAGCGTCCAAGTGTCCTTCCGACCACGGAAGTGGTGAAGGGACGGGAAGGGAAGAACTCCGTGACTCTGGGCGGCAGGTAGACCTGGCGGTTAAATTGCTCCCTGCTGATCCTCGTAAAGGTCTTCGCGAAGTTGTTGTCCGGGACTTCGCCTGGGATGTAGCCCTGGTAGCCCGGCTTTGCCTCCTTCTTCGGCTTCTGAGGCCACTACATGGAACTCACCTTCTTGGACATGTCTCGATAGGACGTGCGGTACATGTTAACCCCAGTCCAGACCTTGAAGTCTTTGTTCTGCATGTTCACATCAGTCGTTGGCTGCATCGACTCTGAGCGAGTCTTATAGGGAGCATTCAAATTCCCCAGCATCTGAAATTACTATGGCCAACCATGGGTCTTCAAAGGGAAACTGCTACTGGAATAAGCCCGTCACCAGGCAAGTGCTTCTATCTACTAGCCATTTGAGCGTGCTCAGCGACTCTATTTTTAACTGAAACGATGAGATTTCAGAGACGTATCGATCCAATCAATATAGAGATATGAAGTCGGGAGGGAGTTGAATATAGGCAGGCTGGAAAAGCGCTAGATTGCCCTTTTATCGACTGACGGTTATATGCCTGTCTAGGCGTGATTTCCCCAACACTGCAATAGTCAATGGAGAGCTTGCCTCGCTTACCGTCCTTCTCCCAGTCTCGTCTACTGTCTCCCCTGGACATGCGAGAAGCACTAACTCCCAAGTCCGTCCAGCAGTCTATGCGCCTTACTGATGCTCAAAACCTATGGCGATGCATGCACTCTCTGAGTCTCAAGGAACCCACCCTGCCCCGACATCAGCACGCCCAGTCCCTGACTTCTCTCAGCGTCCTGACCAAACAGGCGAACTCCATGCTAGGCAGCTGCAAGCGGGGAGAGGAACATAGCCTGCAGACTGCTTTGAATGCCACTCAGTTTCACTCCACCAAGTTCCCTTCTGACTCAGACTTCAAGCGGATTATTGAAAAACTGGACCGGGTCTATTCTCAGGGCGGAGTGGATTCGCTGAAAGTGGCTCTTCAAGAAGGCAAAAGCCACGAAATCATCCTGGAAGCGCAAGAAAAGGCATTCGGCCGCATCGCACTTCAAAACCACTTATGTCCCCTAGTGGTGTTATTAGCCCGGACACGCGGGCGCCTGGTCTGCTACGTGTCCAGGACTGAGCAAGAGCCGTTGGAAGTGAACTGTGACGCTCGAGTCACTGGGGATCGGATTTGGGTCTCTGACCCTAGTACTCGTTTCCGAGGCGGCAGCCTGTATATCGGTTTTCACGCTTTTGAGGAAACTGCCTTCACAGTCACTGTTCAATTCGGCCAAAAGAAGAAAATGACGAGAGAGAAGGCGAAAAGTGAAGCGGTTGGATTGGATGAGTGGGAGGAGTGGCTAGGGACTTTGCCCGACCACAAGCCTCGATACGAAAAGGACTTCATAGCCCGCAATAGACTGGTGCAGCGACTTGACTCCCCTGAAAGCATCGCCTACCAACTGGCTAAAATGGGCACTGTGGACCTGCGCAGGAAGGAAGCAGTGCGGAAGTGGAGAGAACTGCAGACGAGGAAGAAGCAGAAAGCCTTGGATTTGCTCAATCGCCAGCAAATCAAAGAGCAAGAGAGACAGAAGCAGCTGGAAAGGGACCGGGAAAAGGCTGCTATCGAAGGCGTCAAGGCACGCTGGCTGACGTTGATTTGGGCGGTACACGGCTTTGACTGTCTGTTGGACAAGTTCACGAGGAGGAAAGTTGCACGGGCGGTAGAGAACACGCGAGTGGCAGCGGCTCAAAGACTTCAAAGAGCCTTTAGACGGACTACAGGCCGGGCGACCAGAACTCGCTTGGCCCTGATACGCTGCTCGGGCTCTCTGCGCCTGGCTGTACGGCATTGGGCAGTACTGGAAGACGGAGAGATACAAACTGCTTTGAAGACTTTGATGTGTGAAAGTGGAAAATTAGCCCGAGTGCCAGTTCAGTTTAGAGAGTTCTATCGAAAAGTGGTAAAGCTGCAGACTGAATGGCGGCTGGTCTTGCACACCCACAAACAACTCCAAGAGCAATTAGTAGCGGCTTGGAACATGTGTCTGTCTCAACTACTCAGTCAAGCCTCGAAGAAGAAACCCGCCATAGTCCGCGGGAAGAAAGTCAAGGAAAACCTTACAGTCCGCTACCTCAATGTCACCTCAGTGACTCGCAATCAAGTCCTTCAGGCTCATTTCCAGGCTGCGAAGCGGAAGCTATGGACCGACTGCAAAGTCTATGTCCAAGGCACAGGCCCGAAGCCAGCCTTCCACTGCCTCCCCAGCAACGACGAAATCACCCGCATGATCGAGCGGGCAGCAGACCAAGCCGAAGCCCTGTAGTAGATAAATGGTGAAGGTGGATGTGCTCGCCCAGGTGAAGCAGGCGCAGAGTGTGAACGGCATCCGCCACAGTGATTACCTGAGGTACAGGCGCTTTTGCTGTCGCAAGATGAGGAGACTGCGCACCGCTGCCCGCTTCACCTATGGCCGAGGCAGGACTTTCGAGAAGCGGCAATTCTCCTCAGAGGAGTGTGCGGAGCCGAAGGTGACCGCCTTGCTGCTGTTTAATGCGGAGCGGGCCTGGAGCAGCGCTATGCAACTCCGCCAACACCTGATGCTGAAGCCCAGTTCCCACACCCGCAACCACTTGCTACGGAGACTTCGCAAGGCTGTGAAGTGGAGTGAACGTCTGCACGCCGTCTCATCTGCAGACACAAAGACCAACCTTGAGGCTTCTGCGTACCACAGCATTATGTGTGCTTATTTGGAACTGGAGTTGAAGCATGCGGAGCAAGCGCATTTGCATCTGCAGCAGGCCAAGAGTGTGCTGGAGCGACTGAGAGACGTGAGTGACAGTTTGGAAGCGGTGAAGTATGCTGACAAACTGCAAAGTATTGCTCCGATGCTGTCGCTTTGTCGAAGTCTGCTGCATCACTCGGTGTCGGACTCGGAACTGCTGCAACTCAAGTTCTCCAGCAATGCGGATGAACTGATTACTGCGCAGATTGAAGCGCTGCTGGCTGAGGGCCGCCAACAGCGTCTAGAAGCAGCAGGAGACGTCGAAATCTACGGCAAACGCTTCACTATCAAGAACGAAAAAGCTCGAGAAGCCCTCCGAAAGGCCGAAGAAGCAGCTTCCGCAATGGAACAAGCCGCAGACCGACTCGAAGTGTACACAGTCATGTTCTCTCATTACGACGAAGCCGCCAGGCTGATAAAGAAGGAAAAGGACGAGAAGCAGGCGCAAGGGGAAGTCAGTGAAGCGGAACTATGGGCACAGGTCTTACAGAGTGTCCTGGAATTGAAGAAGGCGAAAGTGTTGGAAAGGAACTTGGAACTGGCAAGACAAGCAGAGCAGAAGTTCGAGGACGACAGCGACACAGTCTTCCGTGGGGGAAAAGCACGTCCAGGCCGTCTGAACGACATAATCAAAATCTACGATACAGTGCTCGCCAGTGTGCGCGCAGTCGGCGACACCACCCAAGAACTAGAACTCCGAGGCAAGCGTGCCTACTACGTCAGTCTCTCCCTCCTCTACTCCGAGCGCTACCTAGAAAGCTACGCCCTGCTCCAGCGCTGTGAAGAACTGCACCACACCCCTCCCCAGGTAGTCAAGTTGATGGTCAAGTTGAAGGCCTTCCTGCAGGCGAGCACGAGTGTGCCGGATATAGGAGGACTGAGTTTGACTGGGAAGGAGGAGGACTTCCCACCGAGACTGGAGCCTTTGCCGCCGAAACCAGTCTTCTTCGACCTGGCCTGGGACTCTATTCAGTACCCGGACCTCACTTCCCACTTCAAGTCGCAGGCGAAGGGACTGCTTTCCAGGCTGTTCTGGCGGTAAGTGAGATAGGCTAGTCTTAGACAGGACTACTAGACATGGTCAGTTCCTTTCACAAGTATCGCTGTTTCAGGGGCAGTGTAAAGTTGAAAGGACTGCCTAGCTGCGTAGTTACAGGTATAAGCAAACAGTCTCAGACTTGACTTAGAAGCACTGCTGCTAGTCTATGCAGAGGGCAGGAGTTTATGATTGAAGGAGGCCCTCTCGTGGTTACTCATCAGTCTGCTTAGACATTTAAGTTGCCTGGGATGTTCACTTCTGAGGCAGATATCACTGGGAATACAGCGGGGAATAGTGCAGCTTCCAGAACTGCGTAAAGACTGAGGACAGTTTGGGCACAAAAGACAAATTACCGAATTCAGCAGATGGGAATACTCTCAGGTAAAGAGGCGATCTCGGACGCTAGAACAAAGACTAGGTAAAGCACAGGTCAACAGTACCGGGGAAGCCATAGCTTATCTAATCCTTAATGAACGCCTGTCCATTGCCTAACTGCGGGAAGACGCTTAGCACGCGCTACAAGCTGAAGCTGCACATCCAGCGACACCACTTCAACATCAAACGCTACCCTTGCGTGCACTGCCTGAAGAGTTTCAAGTCCAGCGACAGCCTCAAAAGACACCAGTTGCGCCATCAACCAAAGGAGCCGCAAATGCCCTTTAACCCATACGTTAGTCCTCTCACTGAGGGAAGAGTCGAAGTTCCGCTGCTTACTGAGATGGTGAAGAAGTCCAAAGACGTGGATTTGATGCCAGGAGTGCACGTGGACTACCTCTATCTCTTTAAAACGGACAATCGTCTGATTCTTCTTCCTGCCATTAGAGACCAATAACAGGCTAACTTAGACTGATTAGTCTCTCTAGCTAACGTTTAGTTGAGAAACGGAGTCGAGTGAGTTGTTACTTCCACTTCACAATTAGCACCGATAGCCCTAGAGAGTGGAGACATCACTGACCATTTTCTCCCGAGCTGGACACTTACCAGACACTGAAAAGAGGGAAATAGGAGAAACTCCCTTTCGACTGAAGCCTTAGCGAGAGCTCAAATGCAGAGAATACCTCTTTCCTGCAAAAGACACAAGCATGAAAAGAGTGGAGAGAACAAACTGCATCACTGTGAAATGCTAAGGATGCATTTGCGATTAAGACTTGGATATTGGGGAATAGCACTGAGATTGAGGCTGAAGGAAAGCATTTCGCCCACTTCCAGAAACGGGCTGAACTATATGAAAATCTCATATAGAAATTCCCACTGCGAGCTTTCAAATTCGATTAATTGACTATGTATTCCCGGCCCAAAGCTTTCCTTTCCGCTCAGTATGCCTAGCTCCAACCCATATTTCTCTCGAGTTTCCTCGAAATGGCCATATACTAGATGGATACACTAGCCCTCTCCACCCGAGTGAAAGAGCGGAAGAGCACATACTACCTGCCCCTGCGGCTTTGCGACATAGTCCTCATTTCCCAGACAGAAGATGAGAACTTCCAACTGTACGGCACTAGTGTAGAGTTGGTGGAAGTCGTATGTCTGGTGTTGGATATGAGACAGGTGCCTATGAAGTCGGTGCTAGAGCTGCAGGACTGTACTGGGAAGTTCTTGGGAGTCGTGTATACGAGGAGTGAAATTCAGGTGCCGGCCGCGCTCAAGGGATTTTCCAAGGAAGAGGGCTACGCTTCGATTTTCGGTCGTCTCATCAAATTCGCAGACGAGCCAGTGATTTCCATCATGAAGGCTCGCAATGTGGACTATTCCGAGGTAATGGCCTTCAGAGCCAGAGCCGCCCACACACTTTGCAGCCTTTCCCGCCTGCGCAAAGCCCAGGGCAATGAGCAGCTCCAGGCCCAGGTGCTGCAGATGCTGAGCCCTGCGGGAGTGCCGCTCACTGTGCTAGCGGAGAAGCTCAAGCTGCCCCAGGACGTCCTGAGATGTGAGGTCTTCGTCCTGCTGGAACAAGGCACCGTCACAATCAAGAACAACCGCGTCTACAAGACTAACGCTTAGTCTGTTTCCTCCCTATCTTCACTAAGCCCTAGCAGACTCTCTAACTTCCCCAGCGACAGGCCATTCAAGTCTTCCGCCTGCAGTTCTTCTATTAGGATGTTAAAAGCGGACTCCGGCAAATCCCACATTTCCAGTGCATTCAACCCTGCTCTGAAGTGTGCAACTGAGATAAGTCCGTCCACACTTGCAGCGAAGACTCGCCTAGGCTTTCTGCCCTGCAGGCCCTGCAGAATGGCCTGGGCTTGCTGCTGCAAGACAACGGATCGAGGGAGCATCGGTCCGTTTTCAGATATATAGGCGTTGAGGAAGGTCGCAAAAGGCACTCTGTCCAGTTCCTGGTCCAGGGAGTAAAACAGCAATTTCAGGTACTGAAGCATATTGTCCGAAAAGTGAATGTGCAGATTTGAGAGGATTTCTAGGAAAGTGGACTCGGATATGTACCCGCAGGACTCCGAGTCTCGCAGTTCACACTGTGTCTTTAGCTCTGCTGACACTGGCGCTAGTGCCGCTACAATTTCCTGGTCGAATTCCGCCTCTTTTTCCTGTGTGAAAGTCTCCCAGTCGCCTAATCTACTATGTAATACTTCTCGAATTCGCTGGGCTCCCACCCACTCCTGCTCCACCGACTCTTGCAAAGTGGTGCATGTGAGTGGTCTTTTGAGACAGGCAAGGACTAGCATATGCTGCAGTTGAGGGTCGGAGAGGGATATCGGAGCCTTGCGGAGTTGACGCTTGAGTTGGTCCGCTTCTACAGCTCTGCTGTCTGGGCAGAGGCTAAGGACGAGTTGGGGAGTGGTCATTCTGCTCATTTGTAAGCGGAGGCGGATATGTCGAAATAGAGTGTCCATTTCAGTACTTAGCGAAGGATCATCGAAAACCTGCTTTTCCTTTATATAACAATCAGTCGATTTCTCCTCATTTGAAGCCTGAGTCAGTATTTCCGCCAATTTCGCCCTTGATACCTTCCCTGAGTCTTCACACGCCCAAGCCTTGATAACTCTAACTGCAAAGCTGGATATATGGGCCTCCGATAGTGCTTCTTCTAAATTCTCTTCCATACAGTCAGCCCATTTCCCTTCCAAGTTCTTCTTCACAGCTGCCATTTCCGTCCCTAGGGCGCTAATAAGCGCTTGCAAAAGTCGCTGCTGGGCCTGATTTTGAGTCAGTAAAAAAGTCTCTGAGACTATCAGTCGCTCTTTAAGGGACGCTATTTCCGCTGAAAATTGGGCCTCATTTTTCTTCAAATCGCTGTTATTTCGCTTCAAAACCGCTACTTCTCCTTTCAATTTCCCAATTTTCGTATTTAGCACTTGCACTTTTTCCGTCTTTTTCTGCGCATCCTTCTCCGCCGCTTTCAGCATCTTTGCAGTTTCGTACAACTGCACCGTAAATTCCGCCTTCGTGTGGTCCCAAGCCTCATTTCTCCTGGCGAAGTCCTCAGCATGAGTGTTGATCAGTTCTTGTTTGCGTCTGTCAGCCTCTGCTTCCCTGTTTTTGACGGTTTCGGTGAGTATGCGCACCTGCTCTTCTAGTTGCATTTGTCTCTGCTCCAAGTCTCGAATTATGCTGGCTGCTGAATCAGCGGATTGCAGCGTGGCTACAAGTTGAGTCTCTAAGAAAAGGAGAGTTTCCTGGCGAGTATTCAATTGATCACGCAAAATCGCAATTTCTCGCTTTAATCCTTGTTCCTGAGTACTGCTTTCCGCTTTAGTATCCCCCTGCTGAACAGTTCTTTTCATCATTGCGATTTCCTCTTCTTTGAGTCGCAACTCTGCCTTTAAGTCCTTGACCCTCTGTCTCAGCCCTGTGTGCGGACTATTGGGCTGGTCTTCCTGCAGTGCTGTAGGACTCCTAGTCCTTGCATTCATCTCTACCAATAGACTTCTATCCAGCACAGTAGTGGAGGAGTCTTTCAAGGCTCTTTTCTTGGCTTTGCGTCTGCGAATACTGGTGTCTTTGCTGGTGTGGATGCGGACCCGGGGGACTAGACTGTGCAGACTGGATGTTCGAGAGGCTGAAAAGGGCCGTTTGGGGGAGGATTCAGTCCCAGGACGGATACTAATTGGTCTGCGCCTGTGCAGAAGCCAGGACTGCTGCATCGGCGTCCCCAGCTCCCTGCATAGTCCTTACTCACTCAGAAAGCTCATATTGACTGCATTACTTCCCAGGCAAAAGCCGCAATGCTGATTCCTAGGGGAGAACTAAGCTAAACGATTTCTGCGAGGAAGCCAAAGGCTGAGGAAATGGCGTCGTCCATCTTCTTCTTTGGGGTCTCTGCAGCCAGAATCCGCTCCCGCTCGAAGTTTGGCACTATCTCGGGGCCGTACTTCTCGACTAGGGCTTTCACGTGGTAATGCACTTTCTTGCGTTGGGTGTGCAGAGCGTGCAGTTCTGACCGAGAAAAGATGCTCTTCGTCCTCAAATACAGCCTCCGTCCATGCTTAAACGCAGTATCCCCAAACACGATGCAGGTATAGAAATAGACCGGCCAGACCACCGTCATCACAAAGCTCTTATAGAGTGCAGTGGCCAGGTCATTATCATAGTCTATAATAGTCCTTACAGTAGTTAACCGTGATAAAAGCACAGGCAATGAAGGCAGTCAGTAGTGGGAAAAGAGCCATTCCGCCTGTAACTTTGATAGAAGCCATTACGTCACTACCTGTAATTTTCACCAACGAGCCTGCTAGCGCCTTTTTCCTCTCTCGTTCCGCCTTAATCTTGAGATATAGTCCCGGAGGCAACGAAACCAACAAGCCAGGCAGCGCAGCCACTAGACTAACCGCCACCAACATCAACGAAACCAGGCTATACAACACGAACTTCATACTCGAAAAATGCACCAGCCGCAAGTCCGCATCCTGAATTCCGAAAGACTCCAGCATTGCACTATAGGTCTTCAACTGCTCAATACAGGCTTCGACCTCTACGGGCGACCCGTACTTTTCCCGCACATAGGCGTATCCCTTGCTGAAAAGATGGTTCAGCCGTAAGATCTGGTCCTCCGCGAGCGTCATATGCAGCGGGCGGTAGACTCTCCTCGCTAGGAATATCAGGGAAAGCTCTTCATAGGAAGGCGCGGTGGCCCACACATCCTTCATCCGGGTTTCAATTTCGCTCAGCAGTGTCGCAATAGCCTTCTTTTTATCGACTTTGTACAGCTCTGCTAGTCTTTGGGGGACGTTGTAGGTAGTGCCGAAGTTCACAGCCACCCGGGAGCGGAACTTGTGGCCTTGGAAGTAGTTGAGGCCGACGCATTGGATGGCGACTGGGATGTTGAATTTCATCATTGCGCCTAGAGCCATGATGCACACACCGGCTTTTAGAGGGAGGAGTTCGGGACGGTCGTGGGAACCGCCCTCTGGAAAGATCCCTACGCATCTCCCATAATGCAGTTGCTCATGCACAGCGTCGTATATCTCATTTTGGTCTATCTTCGGAAGGACTTTATAGGCGTGAGGCTCGAATGCTTCCAAAAAGAGGGTCTCCACTTGCACTTCCTGGTCGCTTAGGACTTTCAGCACTCGCACTGTGTCACTGTTCTATGTGAAATGTACAGGCAAACGCAGTGAATCCCCAGGCTGCACTTCCTTCAAAAAGACAGTCTCAATTCCGCCTATCAAGTCTCCTTCCCCTCTGCACAATATCTTCCCCGTCCCTCCAAACGCATAGTCTTGTGGTCGCTTGACTGGGATTGCTCTCATGCACTTCGCCAATTTGCCTACAACTGGCTTGTTCATGGACTAGATGGGACTCACACTTGCTGCTATGATGTAGGAAACCGGGCGGTTGAGGTTTGAAATGATGAGCGACGGGTCGATGAACTGATTGCTATGGTTGCCACACAGAATCAAAGCTCCAGTCTTCGGCGTATTTTCCTTGCCCACTACTTGGATGTCCTGGAAAAACACGTGAGTGACAAGTCTAAGGAGTTCTCACTTTAGCAGGTAGCGAACGAAACAATATATCATTACAAAGAGGCTTTCTAGCGGTGCTGCCATAGTATGATTTAGCAGTGTGAGGCCACTAACATGCGATTATATGTCGAAAGCAGCTACTCTGAAGAAAGACAACCAAGCTTCCCTGCCCCGTCTCCAACTCAACTCCCACTTCTCCATCACTCGCCAGGCCCTGAAGGCTTTTCTCGCCCGACAAACCGGCAACTCCGCCCCCGACCTCCCACATAGCCGCAAACCAGCCCCCCAGCCTTTGCCCAAACCCGCAGTCCGCCCTCCAATACACCGCAAACCCAACAGCTGCCTCTTCCCCCAGTCCTTCCCCAGAGTACAAGGCTGCAAGTCCATCCTAGTGGGCCGCAGCACTGCCGTGCCAGGGACCAGAATTGCGACTTTCAAGCAAAAACCGGGCTGGCAGCGAGGAAAAGGCCTGGAAAGTTCCTTTTCCTCCTCGGATTTCCTGCAGACTGCGCACCAGGGGCGACTCAGCCTGGGCGCCCAGGACTTCCCCTCGCCCTGGGCCGAGGGCGACAGCAGCCTCCCTAGCTAATGGCTCTATAATGAGTCTTTTCAACTACTTTAAGCGCACATCCAACGCGCCCACCGCCCAGCCCAAGGCGCAATCGATTGAACTGGACGATATCATGCCTGCGCCTTCCCCAGTCCGACCCCCACCCTCCGCCCCTGTGTCCATCGACCTAGAAACCCCTCCTCCAAAGCCGCCCAATCCCAAGAAAAAAGGACCCAAAATCTACCCCTTGCCTGCAAACCTGAAGGACGTGAAGCCCAGAGGGCTGTTCAACAAGGTGCGCGGAGGGGCGAAGGTGTCTGGGACGAAGGGCACTAAGAAGCAGAGTGAGAGTGTGGGGCCGCTAGGGGGGAAGACCTTTGTGATCACGGGAGTGCTGGAGGGCACGGAGAGGACGGAAATTGAGGCTTTGCTGAGGAGTTATGGGGCGAAAGTCACTGGGTCGGTCAGTAAAAAGACCAGTTTTTTGGTGTATGGGGAGAAGTTGGAGGACGGGAGGGACTACAAGGAAGGGAAGAAGTACCAAAAGGCCGTGCAGCTGCAAGTGAAGGTGATAAATCAACAAGAACTGGACGCCATTCTGCTGGAAGTCCGCAGTGGACAGATATCCGAGGCAATTCCAGAGCCTGTGGAGGCCTCTGAGCCCTCTGCACCCCCTGCCAAGCGACCCAGACCCTGTCCCTCCGCCTCCCCTCCTCCCTCCAAGCACCATCTTCCCTCAGACATGAGTATGTGGACTGAGAAATACGCTCCTCAGTCCTTGCAGGACGTCATAGGCAACCAGCCTGCAGTCGAAAAGCTCGTAGCCTGGGTGAAGGACTGGGAGTCGGTAGTCCTAAAGGGGAGTAAGAAGGAAGTGAAGGCTGCGAAGGGCGGACGGTTCAACCCTCAGGCGAATGTAAATGCCAAGGCAGTACTGATTTCGGGCCCGCCAGGGATCGGGAAAACGACCACCGCTAGACTGCTAGCCAAGGAACTGGGGTACCGGGCGGTCGAAATGAACGCTAGTGACGTGCGCAGTAAGAAGGCAATTCAGGATGCGATCAAGGCTTCGAGTGGGTGCACTGCGCTGTGCAGCACAGGCCTGGGCAAGACCTTGCTGATCATGGATGAAGTGGACGGGATGAGTGCGGGGGACAGAGGGGGCGTAGGGGCGCTTGCAGAGGTGATTCGCAATACCAAAGTCCCAATCATCTGCATCTGCAATGAGCGGAATGGACCCAAGTTGAAGCCTTTGGCGATGTCGTGCTACGACATCCGCTTCAACCGGCCCAACAAAACCCAGATTTCCAAGCGACTTCTAGCCATTACTGCACAAGAAGGACTAGTGATCGAGCCCAAAGCCCTCGACCTGCTCACCGAAGCCTCCGGCAACGACATCCGTCAAGTCTTCACTATGCTGGAAATGTGGACCCGCTCCTGCCACTCCTTCACCCTCTCCGACGCCAAGGTCTCGGAACACCTCCACCAGAAGGACAGCCAGGTGATGATCAACAACTTCGACGCTGCGAGCATGATTTTGAAGCGGGAGGAAATGGCGAAGCGGAGGTTCCGGGAAAGGATGAACTTGTTCTTCATAGACACGGACCTGATTCCACTGCTCATACATGAGAACTACCTCACTGCTATGGGGTGCAACACGGAAAGCAAGAACTTGGAAAGGATGGTGGAGGCGAGTGAATCCATAGCGTTTGGGGATGTTATTAGCAAGCATATACGCACACAGGGAGACTGGAGCATGGTGCAGGCCTACGGCCTGGCGTCCACCATCGACCCTGGCCTGAGGTCTGGCCTGGGAGTGCCGTTCCCCAAGTTTCCGGAGTGGTTCGGCAGGAACTCCGGTCAAAAGAAAGTGGAAAGGATGCTGCAAGAGGTGCGAGCAGCCACCGCCACTTCCATATGTGCAGAAAACGAAGACCTCATGACGGAGTCAATGAGAGTGTGAAGGTCCTAGAGGCCTACAGCCTCACTCCTGACCACCTAAAGGAACACCTGGTTCAGCTGCAGTTGGACTCGGCTGCAAGGGAGGAAGAGTTTAAGTCGCTGCCGACTCAGGTCAAAACGGCTCTCACGCGAGTCTACAACGCCAGTCGAGCAGTCACTCAGCAGTCCAAAGGCCGGAAAAAACAACTTTTGGCCGAAGCGCCCGAGCAAAAAGCCGACTCAGATGCAGAAAACGCAGACGCGGAGGCGGACATGGAGACAGATTTGCCCGGCTTCGACTAGTAGTTCTGCTTAAATCGCTTGGAGAAATGTCCCTTGAACTGTCGCTTTACGTTTTTGAGCTGTTTGCGCACACTCGTGAGTTCCGTCTTCATGTTTTTCCTGATCTTCGGGAGCAGCATCATCGTGGGTTTGTGCTTGTCGTGCTCCTGCTGTGTCGGCGCCCCGCCCTTCACCCGCTGCTTGAACTGCTGTTTTTCCAGTCGTTTTTCCTCGATCCGTTCAGTCTGCGGCCTGCGGAAGGTGTGGATGTCTTCGTCTTCTACGAAGTGGTGGGGATGTTCCTCGTCTGAGTCTGACTCCAGCATGTCGGCGGGGATTTCCGCTCTTCGCTTTTTGGCTTCGACCATGCGCTGGAGAGTGTGGATTTTGCGGAAGTCTTGTTGGGTGAGGATGTGCTCGCATTCGAAGGGGAGGGACTGGGGCGGGGGGAGGAAGGGGTTGGGAGGGGGTTGCTCCATTGCGGCTTCCTCGCTTTCTTCGGAACTGGCGGCTTCTTGCTCACTCAGGTCTGAGGCCTCTTCCTCCTCCCCAGACTCCTCACTGCTTCCCTCTTCCTGTTCAAATTCATCACTGACTTCCTCCACTTCCACCTCCTCATCTGCGCCTTCGTGCAGCACTGGCTCCTGACTTGCCAAGTCTTTGAGTTTCTCCTTGTGCTTCATCAGCTTCACGAAGTTGTCGGAGACTGCCATTTGTTGTCTGAGGAACACCGTCTGTTTGCTATAGTTCTGATGTATTTCATCCGACTTCTCCAGCAACTCCGCCCCCGCAACTCTCGTAGCAGGCCGCTGCTCCGCATACTCCTGCGGCAGAAAGCCCTTCAGCGACCCTCGATCCTTGCCTTGCAGCACTGTAGGGTTCAAGTCCTTATACAGGTTTATCAGCGCTTTCGCCGCCTCTACCACTGCCCTGTTGCGAAACGCACGGAAACCACTCAAATCCTGCATGATGTCTTTGGTCATAATGAGTGGCTGCCGCTTGCACATCTCCCTAGCTGTATTAAGTCCCATAGTTATTGTCTCTTCCGTGCAGTTATCACTGATAAACTCATGCAGAATCTTCCTAAACAAAGGCGCTAAGTCGTCCGGCGGCACTAAGTCATGCACAGACTCACTCACAATTACCAACATTTGCCCGACGTAGTTCGTTTTCGGCTTTATGTACTTCAGCAGGTAGGCGTAGAGGTCCATGAGGAAGAGCTTGTGGCGGCCGATCATGCGGGCGACTAGGTGCAGCAGGGTCATTCTGGCCTTGAATTTGCCCTTGTTGAAGTGCTTTTGGATGTTGAGGAAGACTTTTTCTGCGAAGTCTTGCGGGTTGTGGACTAAATCGATGCACAGAAAGGTCGGATTTCGGGTCGATTTTTCCCTTTCTTTGCGTCTTTGTCGCTTTTCAAACGCATTCATTTCCTTTTCTTTCTTATTCAGTGTGCCTTTCGTCTTCTTCTTCCCCACTACCTTCGGATTCGGCTTTTCCTCCTCCGACTCCGAGTCACTCTCAAACGTATTATCATCCGCCGCAATCATAAAGCAAGCTCCCGCAGTCGCAACTTTCGCTTCCGGACTCATACACGCCAAAGCAATTGTATTCACGATCGTCACATCTCTCAGAATGCAGCGTTTGTATAGAGTCATTAGGACATGCAGAGATTTCTTGGCGGCGTTGACGTTGGAGTCGCTGAGCATGGAGGAAATGAAGGCGAGGAGCTTGTGGTTGAGACGGGATTGGAGGTTGGGAGTGTTGACTCGCTTGATGTCGCTCACGATGAAGGCGAAGGCTTGGGCGCGGAGAGGCTTGTCAGCACAGCGAAACATCCGAAAAGCAGTCGGCAGCACAGACATCGGGGTGACCTGCTCTCGACTACGCATTAAAACAAGTGCTGAAAAGACGGCTTTCCGCAGTTCTGGGTGGAGGGCAGAGTAGTAGTTATCCAGGATATTCAGCAGCTCGCTTGGGAACTGTCGGAGCAAGGCTACGAAGTAGGGAGAGACCTGGGCGAGGAATGTGGCCAGAGCTCCCAAAACTTCATGTCTGCCGGAAGGCTCCTGAGTGAATAGCTCCAGCTGAGTGTGGAAGAGGTGATAGGCCTGGGAGACATCAGCAGCGTACAGGTCAGGACTCTTCTTGATCGCGCTCTGCAGCTCTGGCAGCCGCTGAATATCCATTGCAATGCTAAGTGTGGTGCGCAGAGGCTTTACCTCCACTCCACTGCTGGAGTTATCTGCAACGGCAATGGTGCCTCCCGCTGACTTTGCCTCTCTAGGGAACGTGGGGCTGCTAAGTGGCTGCTACGAGGCTATTAGAGATGTATGTGTGGTAGGGGCTAGGCAGGACATTGTGACGCAGGGGGATTATAGTGTGGGGACTGGAGTAGTGCTGTGCTCGCTGGGTCTGAGGTTTATATATGCGCCGGCGATTCTTTATGCGCAAGTAGCAGGCCGGAAGATGCAAAAGCTAGGGCCGGAAATCAAAGAAATCAACTTCGGCTATCGGAAATGTATGGTGGATAAGGACCTACCAGGCTTTCTGCACCTTCGTCGCAGTCTAAACGTTCTCCGACACCGCTACGGCATAAAGTCCTCGTTCCAGTTCCTCTCCTTCACGCAAATCCCCTTTATCCTGTCCTTCTACTATGCTTTAATGGAGATGACTTCGAAGATTGGACTACTGCCAGGACTGGAAGACGGAGGTTTCCTCTGGTTCTCAAACCTAGCAGTCCCCGACCCCTACTACGGCCTATCCCTGATCCTCGCCTCCAGTGCTTCTCTGAACATCCACGTAAGAGGGAAATAGAGAAACATGCAGAACGTAGCACCAGAGCAAGTCAATGTCATGAAGCTGCTGAAATGGGGAATTTTCCTGGGTATTCCCTTCACTGGGATGTTCCCTGCGGTAGGGAATAGACAGGCTGTTGTCCTTAATTGGGCCACTATGTCCGTTTTCCAGATGGGACTTACGTATGCGTTTATGTCGAAGTTGGGGAAAAGGCTGGTGCCGGAGATGCTGCCTGGAAGTCAGATGGAGCGGTTGGAGGAAATTAGGGTGAAGAGAGCACTGAAAGAAGCAGAAACGAAGGAAAATCAAGCTAGTTAGGAACTTAGACAGATTCTTAGCGCGGAAGTATGTACTGAACCCAAAAACATCCAAATCGCAAAACACTTCCAGCAGTTCCGATATACCCGTTACGATAGTTGGAACTGACAATTACACACCATATATGGGCGGAACCTGCTGCAGCGCCACAGACCGCAAAGACTTCTCAGAGGAAAACCGACCTGCAGCCCCAGTCCTCGTCCCAGTCCCAATTCAAGCCTTTTACGACCAATATAAGGACCAAATGCAAACTGATGTTAAAAGACTTTTCGAGTTGCAGCTGAAGTCTGCGAATTTGATTGAGTTTCGGATCATTAGAAAGCCGCTGGACTTGAAAGCGGCGGAGCACTTGGCGGTGCTGATGCCCAGTTTGACGGGGTTGGCGGAAGTGTCTTTGGTGTGGACATCTCTAACCGGAGACGCCTGCAAACTGCTAGTGCCCGCCCTAGAACAGCGCGGAGACACTCTGGACAGTCTCTGTCTCAACTGCAACGACCTGGGCGACAGCGGCGCAGAGTCCATCGCCGCGTGCTTACCCCGACTTCGCAGACTGCGGAAACTACTACTGGACAACAACCACATAGGTGTAAGGGGAGGAGAGGCTTTGGCGAGGGGCATGAGTCAAGCTGTGCAGCTCAATGTGCTCAGTCTTCAAGGCAACAAAATCCTCGCGAAGACTCAAATCGCGATAATCACTGCTGCGTCTGGCCATGGGAAAATGCATGAATTGAACCTGCAGGGCAATAAGGATAGAGTTGTGCTACCTGCGGATGTGCGGGCGGACTTGAGAGTAAGTGCAGATTTAGTCAAGTAGGTTTTATACACTTCACTTAAATTTAGTCGCTCTATGCACTGTGGTAGAAAAGACCTGGTTGGGTATAGAATGCGAAACTCCACATCTTTATTATATATACGATTTTGGACTTATTGACTTTGCCATCTGTTTTACCCTTTAGATTGGCAGGTGAATTCAGCGGAGTATACAAGGCAAGTAAAGATCGAAGCCGCACCAATATCCGGCTCTATGGTCAAATGTATATAAATCCGTGCAATTTCCCCAGGGCCGTTCTCTGCAACCCTAGCGTCAAGGACACGAAAGGAAAGGGAACTATGAAGGCTAGCCCTGGCCTAGAGTCAGGGCTGAAGGACTGGGCGGGAAAGCTACAGGCTGAGGAAATCTGAAGGTTTCCTTTATAGCGCGTAGCAAAGAAGCCATTAGGCTTTACCATATTGCTCGGACTAGCCTAGGATCTACCATGGCCGAAATGAAACAGCGCCAACCATCCCCCTTTGCCACCCAAAAGTAGCCTCAACAGACCGCCAGACCCGCTGCCGCTGCCAAGGACAGCGCAGGCCTCTCTGCCGCGCAGACAGTGCGCTTTATAATAAGCGGATATGCGCGAAGGGCCTAGTTAGCGGGATGTTCGAAAGCGGACAGATGCCACGCACAGAAGGTCCGCGACTGCTTCCCGGCCTGTGCCCAGAAGTGGGTTGCAGGCACACACTCGTGGCTGCTCTCTGGGTCGTCATCCTGGCTATCACCAGCAGTCTCAGGCAGCGAACTCTCTTCATACGGCAGTGGCGAGTCCTCCTCTACGTCCATGTCCTCCTGCTCCGGCTCTCCAGGGCGACTCGTGACAGGCCGAGCTACGAGTGCCATTTGACGCTTGGAAGACAGCAACTTGACCACGACAGGGTCTGTTGCGATATACTTGGTGAGTTCGGGCTGCAGTAGGTTCCGGAAGGCTTCCAGCAGCCCAGGGGTGGACACTCGGATGGACACACCCAAGCGCTCACAGATTTCGTCTTGCTGCTCAGTGGTGAGATCCATCTCGAGACTTCCTTCAAATCCAAACACAATGTTCAAGAAGACCGGAACAAGTGTAGCCTCAAGGCGACGCTGCACCTGCGCAGGAGACCGGCCAAGGGTCTGCTTGAGCTCTAGTCGAAAGACCTGCTTGAAGTAGCGGCGCTGGACGTCATTCCGCCGTGTGCGCACCAACATGTTGATCCGGCCTTGGTGCTTCGCCACTCGATTCACGTGCGCTCTGAAGGTCTTTGATAACTTCTTGATGAAATTCTGCCTGCGAAGACAATTGCCTTTCTTGGAGCTGAGGAAATGCACTAGGACGAAACTCAAAACGTCCTTCACTTTGACTCCTGGTCTGGCCTCCGTACTGTAAAGAGACCAGTTTTCAAGCAGGGCCGTCTCCTGGGCCCCTGTTTCTCTATTTTTCAAAAGACTTTCACATCCGGTCAGCATCCAGACTTTATAACCATGGCGTCCCTGTTGACCCGAGTCCAAATGCCCCTAAGTCTCTAACGTTAGTGTCTACCATGTCTGTCTGTCCCCACTGCAGATTTGGTATATAGATATATTCACACAGTGATTTGCCATAGTAGGCGGCATGCGGGGTTGATATGTCGGAGTATCGGGAAATGATAGATTTAAGGGAGTATTGGGTCTATTGGGCTGGGTGGTTGGACTGGGATAGTAGCAGTAGCGCCATTTTCATTTCAGGGATTTGCAGGTAGAGACTGCAAGGCGTTCTGTCTCTATTATGGCTTTCCGGCTATCGACAGGTCGCTCACGGACTCGACTTCTTTCCGTTTTATCGAAGTTTTAGATGTAAATCGCTGCCGATAAGCGCAGAAACCAGCCCTAATGCTTCTTCTGTGGCCAGGCTATTGGCCTGCTGTGTCGTTTGATAGGGAAAACGGAGGAAAGTGCTTGGTTTATTCGCAAAAGTCGAAAAATACTTAAAGATTTACTGATGTATGTATTGAGTCTAAGCGGTTTTCTGTATCTGTGGATCGATATAGAGGGAAATAGCCAATTAGTGGACTTGGGAAAAGAAGTAGAAAATTAGTAAATCGCTTGAAATCTGAAGTGCGCAATTTTTCATACTAACCGTAGTAAATTACTAGTAAAAACAGGAAATATCTCCAATTAGTTCCCATGACAGTACCAAAAAGTCTCCTAGAACCACCTCACTTCCCTCCGCCAATTCCCTCCATCCATATATTAACTGCTTTCTACCCTAGCACAAGCCTCCCTCACTACTAGCCACACTCTCTCTAGGGCTCGGGTCGCCCGGCTCCTGCAGAAACGACCTCAGTGCATAGGCCTCCGACACATACGGAACTCTCAGCAACTCTTGAACATATATCTGCAAAGCCTTGCGTCTTTGCTCGAGTTCTTGGTGGGAGCTGAGGGCGACAAGACCTTTGCGGGGCAGAGGCGGCAGGACTGGGAGAGGACGGCTGAGCACTAAGTAGTACTGGAGGTAGGCCGTGCTTTTGGAACGGCTGAGGAGTTGTTGGTGCAGTTTACTGAATTCGCGGAAGCGACGGCTGACTTTCCACTGGAGATTTGAACCGGTTTCAATGTCTTTTCTCAGGAAAGTAAGTATATAGACTGTATAGTGCAGCTGCTGGTCATCCACTTCCCCTTCCCAGCTCACAGGCGGAAAGAGCGAGTACTCAAATCGCTCAGTTCCGTTGTGCCACAAGTCCAGCCGAGACACAGGACAGCCTAGGAAGCGCAGGGTTGTTTCACTGAGAAAAGCAGGGTCGTTACATACAGCGCGCAGGTAGGTCTCTAGAGCGGATTTCCGAGTGCTTAGAGCAGTCTGATCGAGTGCTTTTCCGAACCCGGCGAGGTAGTTTTTCTTAGGAAAGGAGGGCAACTCGCATCCTAATTCGCTCCTGAGGGCCTGGTGGAGACTGTAGAAGTCGTTGAAGCGCTTGATGCACTTACCTTGGCTTGTGAAGTGCGCACATTGCCAGTTGAGTGTGTAGTTTACATGTCCGTCTGGGTCACTACTTTGCTCCCAGCTCTCAATATACACAGAGAAGTAAAGCGCCCTAGTAAGAGCCGGCAGTGCGCTTAACTCCGGCTGCGTAAATCTGAAAGACTCATGTCTCGACCCCGCCTCAAAAAAGCCCAAAGCCTTCATCGCCTGGTTATGCAAAGCCGCCAGTTCCACACGAGCTGCATCCTTTATATCGAGAAAGTCAAGAAGTTGGTCCGTCATCAACTCCGGGACTAGTAGAGCTGCGAGGTACTCATTCAGTTGAGCGATTTTCGCCTCGATTTCCAAGGAAGGGACATTCGGCAAGTTGGGAAATGCCAAGTTTGGGAAGCTTTCTTCGTTGAAGTTGGTGCGAAGGGCTTCGTGCAGAGTCCGGAATTCGCTGAATTGGCGCTTGACGGAGTGCTCGCTTTCTCCCCTTTTCACTGTAATTCGGAAAAGGACGAGACCTTGCTTGGCCTGCATAGCGGTGATGCTTGCTGCAAGTTGATTGTCCACAGTACCTTTTCTCTGTCTGAATATGTGTGCGATTTTTGGTGAGAGCGGATTCACACTGCCCGTCCAAAAGAAGTCATTAGGGTGCTGCACTGCCAAGTAGCTCAGTCCTGCAGTCATCGCGATAGCGCAGGAGTAGAGTGTGCAGCGGGACACTAGGAAGAAGGTCTCTGTTTCAGGACTGCTGGAGGGCAGCATAATCGTAGCTTTGAGCTGGAAAGTGAAGCAGAGACTCAGGCAAAGGCAGCTCAGGGGCCAGAAGCCGCGCTGGCCGAGCCAAGTCTGCTCAAGCTGCCGAGCTGCATCGAAGGAGACTAATAGGAAACTGGCAATCCAGGCAAAAACACTAAGAGTGAAGTAGATTGTGCGGGACAGTAGGTCGAAGAAAGGCCACTGGTAAGGGTCTAAGTCGAATAGAAGGACCAGGTGGATTAGCACTAACAGGACTGTGAGGAACTGCTTGGAGCGGGAGTATTTTCTATAGGCCGTTTTGCCGTGTTCTCTACTGTCCTTGTAGTGCCCTACCACTCTCACAGCCGAACTTACCAAAAACCCTGCAGGCACTGCGCAGAGTGGCGCAAAGAAGCAATAGGCCGCGACCATATTTGCAGCATTAGAAAGACTTCTTTGGGCCTTGTTGTATCCGCTGTTGTATTTGGATAGGGAAATATGACGGATCTTCGGAAGTTGAGCGGTTTGGGTAGAAGTTATGGAAATTTGTGGGAAATGATAGGGGAAATAGCGATATTTTGCACAAATCCACACGACTTTTTCTAAATCTTGCGGAAAATCTGGCCTTAAAAGCCTTTTCCAGCTCTATTTCCAGTTCATTATCTGCAAAACCTCCCATTTCCCCAGTCCCCTATTCTCCCTCTAAATCTACGCTATTTATGCCTCCAAAGCCCACTAATTCCGCCTATTCAAGCCCTACTTCCCTGCTTTTTATAGATTTGTAATGGAAAAAAGCGTCTATTGCTACTGCAAGGCTGAAATCCCCCTCAGTGCCTTCCCAGCCCACTTCGCCACCTGCCCAGGCATGGAAGAATCACCACTAAATCAGCTGATTTCCAGCTATTTCCCCTACTTCTCGGACCAGTCCGGAGCCGAGTTTTTCCAATTAGAGCTCGAATTCCACCTAAATCGGGTGAAAGCAGCCCGCGAGCAGAGCCACAGCCCTGCAGCCGACCCTGAAATACCGTCTATTCCTAAGGATATCTGCGAATTATGCGGAAATACGAGTATCAGCCTTGTGGTTTTGGGCTGCAAGCACCGGTTTTGCCTTTCTCATGTACAGGAAAGCCTGCTTTCTGACTTTCTGCAGTGGGGGGAACTGAAGTGTTGGAACTGCCAGAGGCCGGTTCTGCATGTGGAGATTAGGAAGGCGGTTGGGGAGGAGTGCTTTGATGAGGTTTTGGAGCGGATGGCGGGGCCGGATGTCTTTTCTCAGGGAGAAAAGGTCCTCTGTCCCTGCGGAATCGAAGGCGTCTTCCAAAAGCGTCCTTTAGACCTAACCCTACAAGACCAATTCGGCGAAGTATGCACTCCCGAAGCCTGCGAAAGCCACCATCTCTCCTGCTACCTCTGTCCCAAGTGCAAGTGCACCCACTGTCTCCAGTGCCAGCGGAGTCCTTACCACACTGGCTGGACCTGTGCAGAGGCAGAGCGCATGGCTGCAGGGGAGGTATGTCGCTACTGTGAGCGGCTGGCTGAGGCTGGGTCTGACCATTGTGGGAGGAAAGAGTGTGGAGTTCTGCTTGCACAGTCCTGCAGGCAGGTGTTGCACTGCGGACATCGCTGTTTTGGAGGTGTGGAAGACAGCGTGTGCAGTCCTTGTTTGGTATGTGCGGCTCCTAGTGAGCAGTTAGAGTGCATGATCTGTCTGGAGAAACTGAGCAGTGCACCGATAGCGAATTTACGCTGTGGACATCTGTTTCACCATAGCTGTATCGGGGCAAAGCTGGCAAAGCGCTGGACTGGCTTTCGCATTAGTTTCGGATTCGCCCAGTGTCCAATTTGCAACGACTGGGCAGTCTCTGAGACCAGTCCTCAACTCTGTGAAGCCATCTCCAAGGTGTACCAACTCTACCAAAGCATCACTGCAAAGGCTGTGCAGCTGCTGCAAGAGGACTTGGAGGAGCTGAGTCAGGTCTCAGACCCTTCCAGCGACTACTTCCAGCAGCACGAAAAATACGCCTTGGACCGGTTCTGCTTCTACGAATGCACAAGGTGCAAAGAGCCGTACTTCGGCGGCAAGAAGCAATGCAACATCGACGAAGACCCAATGCACTTCCAAGAAGAGGAAATGATCTGTCTCAACTGTATGGTGCAGGCCGGAGCACACGAATGCACTCGCCACGGCAACCAATTCATGGAGTACAAATGTCGCTTTTGCTGCTCCATTGCGACTTGGTACTGCTCCGGCAGTTCCCATTACTGCGAAAAATGCCATGATAGGATGGACCGCGGGGATGATTTGACGAAGAAAAGGCCGGAGCAGCTGCCGAGGTGCAGGGGGAGGCTCACTTGTCCGTTGGAACTCGACCATGCGGAGAATGGCAAGGAGTTCTTGATTGGGTGCGGACTGTGCAGGAGGGAGCAGGGGTTTAGGCGTGATTAGGACTCGCTTTATTTAGACCTTTGAGGATTTTTCTTATAGGCATTGCTAACTGCCAATACAGCCTATTTATAAAAGCCTCTTTTCGTCATATAGTAATCAGCCTGTTGAATATAGTCCGAATTAGCTATGTTCTCTGTACACCATCCAGCTTTCCCTCGAATTCTCAATTTCTCTGTTCTTGCAGTCCCTAAGTCGCAAATCCCAAGTTATTTCCAATAATGTCTTTTCCCTGTCTGCTGTTTCTTCACTTCTTGTCTCAGCCTGCCTTTTCCCTCTTCAGTCTTCCCTGCCAAGACTGCCCGGACGGCTGGGTAAAAGCCACATAGGTGGGTGACGGCTGGTGCGATTCGACGTACGGCTGTATCAGTGGACCTTGCAACTACGACCAGTTAGCGCCGGGAGTGAGTGACTGCGACTGGGACTGTAAGAATGCAGGCTGCGATTTGACCAAGCGAGGAGATGGGACTTGTGATGCTGAGTGCGACTTGGCAGAGTGCGGAAACGACTTCGGGGACTGCGGCTACTGCGCCCCGGGCTGCACCCAAATCATGCTAGGCAATGGAGTGTGTGAGGCGGCCTGTAACTTAGCGGGTTGCCTACTTGATGGGTACGACTGCGGCTTCTGTGTCGATGGCTGTTTCGAAGGAATGCTGGGAGATGGCAATTGTGACAATGAGTGCTTAAACGCGGAATGTGCCAACGACCACGGAGACTGCGACTCCCTAGCCTGCAGCCCTGGCTGTTTCCCCTACCTAATCAACAATAACATCTGCAATTCGGAGTGTAACCTCGCTGCCTGTTCCTATGACGGAGACGACTGCTTCTGCTCGCCAGGATGCAACCCAGCCCTACAGGCGAATTCCGACTGTGACAGTATCTGCGCCACTGAGGCTTGTCAGTTCGATAATCACCTTTGCGTAAGTGCTACATAGGGAGATTGCGCCTCGGGGTGCTTTACGAGTATGGTGGAGGATGGGAATTGTGATATGGAGTGCTATGTGGAGGCGTGTGGGTATGATGGGACTGATTGCGGGTGTGCGCCTGGGTGCAGGATGGATATGTATGGGTATGGGTATTTGCAGTGTTATGTGCCTGACTGTAACTACGATAACGCCAATACCTTATATGAAATGAACTACGAACAAATAATGGCCTTCGCCTGGCAAACTACTTCCGGGATTCTGGATAAGGCTTTCGACTTTGGAACCAGCTGTATGTCTGTTGAGCCGAGTTGCAACCCACAGAATGTTCTCGATGGCTTCAACTACGGCTCTTGTGACCGTTCCTGCGAACAGTGCACCCACTCCTTCGGTATGTGTTACTTTGGACCTTCCCCCGACCACTGCGACTGGTCATTTGGTCCAGACCCCGGCCAATGTGTCATTTGCAACAATATAAGTCTATTTACCTTCTGTGTGGATTCCTGTCCGAGGAATTTCCCAATACATCCGATTTCCCCTCGCATCTGCTACCCCGCCCAGGACACTTCTTCCCTCAGTAGTCCCGGCTCTTCCTACGTCACTAACACTGGCCTAGGCACCAACATCGGCACATGGACTGATCCCTACTATGCACTCGCCAGTGCATTTGCGCAGAACTACGAATCCTATGCTACTATCTATATACTCAAAGGCACTCACGAGCTTTCCCCGCTCGACATCCACACTTACGACGGAAAGCGACTTGGCCACCCTGAAGACGTGCTAAACAACGGCTACTCAAATACGCATCTTTTGGTCACTACAATGATGTGCACTGGGACTGGAGACCACCCGGAATGTGCATCCTCAAGAGCTACAATTCACATAGCGGACTTCACTGTGAAAATAACTATTGCGTCTCAAGTTACATTCAGTGACCTTATTATCAATGGAGGAAAGCAATTGCCGCCTGGATGTCCCGAGGATGTGTGCTCCTATTGTCCCTCTGTGGAAGTCAATGAAGAGGGGGTGTTGGTGGACGATAGAGGGAAAACAGTCACAGCAGGGACTTATACAGAGCAAACGGAGTGCAATAAGTACCAAAGTAGTGTGCTTTTTTCCATCAAATCCACTGCAGTTTTCACCCTTTCCAACATTGAAATCGCCGATTTCCGGTATCAGCCGAAGGCGATCATATCCAATAATGGAGGAAATATCATTCTTTCGGCGGTGATTTTCACAAATATCATCCCAAGTCCAAAGAATGGAGCCGTAATTCTGCAGGAAACGTGCTCCTCTCCGCCCTACAACTGCGGCAGTCTGACCTATACCTCCGGTACCGTCTCCTACCTCAATAACGGCTACGAAGTCACTGAAGGTCTGACGTTGGGAGGCTTCCTGTATGCAGACGGACTGAAAGACATCACATTTAGAGATGTGAAATTCGAGAAAAACATCGCAGTGAACCCGAAAGAAGGCTCTGCTACTGGACTAATCAGCCTACAAAGCTTCCGCACAGTCCTATTCGACTCCTGCACCTTCCAAAACAACATAGTCACCACTCTAATCGGGGTAAAGGCGCCTTCCCTGTCTCTCGCTCGCAGCGTCGACGCCTCCAACAACGTAATCGACTTCGGAATCGACCACATTTACCTAAAAAACACACTAATCGACCAAAACCTCGCAGAATCTTCCATCCTTTCCACCTCTCACGGGAAAGACATGCAGAACATCCACCTGGAGTCCTGCACTTGCACGAACAATGTAGCTATGAAAGCTGCTGTTTTGGCTATGAGCTATGATGGGAAAGTGACCACGGATATCCCGGATGGCTGGACGAAGGCGGTGGTCTTGCCCAATGGCAGTAAGGTGCAGGGCTACTTCGCTCCTCGCTATGTCTATATAGAAAGCACGGAATTTAGAGGGAATT
>Ga0247837_1001867_pt1 | contig 42034 bp, 18 predicted proteins | sample LaCtaG_2_FD_187115 | JGI IMG/M metagenome (GOLD analysis project Ga0247837, IMG submission 187115) | Freshwater microbial communities from meromictic Lake La Cruz, Castile-La Mancha, Spain - LaCruzMarch2015_14.5m | ecosystem: Environmental > Aquatic > Freshwater > Lake | place: Spain: Castile-La...
CATGGAAGGCGTCCGATCCCAACTCAAGGAAGGCCTGCCCCGTTTGGCTACCGATCACGCTAGAATCCGAGGGATATGTGCTTGGCCGTGGATTATTAACCTCATCTTGAACGCGAATTAGAATTACACCCTGCATTTAGCCAAATGAACCTCTCGGTTTTTGGGCCGTGTTTTGTTAATGTGCGCACAAATAATGTCCTGGCACCGGTTGTTCCTCCTGCTGTATCTGGCCCCTGCGCTCGCCGCCGGGGGGCAGGAGGCATTGACGACGGTGGTGGCGGTGCGGACGCTGTCGCCGGAGGAGGGGGCGCAGTCCAAGCCGGTGCGACTGGAGGCGGTGGTGACGTATTATCATCCGGCCTGGGGGGTGATGTTTGTACATGATGGGCAGGAAGGGATTTGTGTGGGCATCGCTGAGGAGAAGCGGCCTGCCCTGCCCTACCGCCCAGGTTTGCAGGTGCGGGTGGAGGGGGTGTCAGGTCCGGGGGAGTTCCTGCCGGTGGTGCTGCCGGTGAAGATCACGGTGCTGGGGCCGGGGACGCTGCCGGTGTATGCGCGGGTGAGCGCGGCGGACCTGTTCACCCCGGCGCTGGATGCCCGCCCGGTGGAGGTGGCGGCAGTGGTGAAAGGCACGTCTTTTGATGACCAAAGCCTGGTGGTGGACCTGCTGGTGGAGGGCTGGGCGGTGCGGGCGATCCTGCCGCAAGATGAGGCACTGAAGCAACCGCCGTGGCAACTGGTGGAGCGGCGCGTACGGGTGCAGGGGGTGGCAGGGACGCATTTCAATGACCAGCGCCAGATGTCTGGCAGGCTGCTGTTTGTGCAGGGGCTGGAGTCCTTCATCCCTGATGAGGCGGAGCGGCCCGTGACGGCAGCGCCACTGCTGCCGGTGGATGGGCTGCTGCGGGTGGACTCCCCCCTGCGCCAGCGGGTGCGGGTGCGCGGACGGGTGACGCATGTGGTGGCGGGTCGTGGACTCTATCTGCGGGGGGAGGGCGGTAGCATGTTTGTGCAAACGGCGCAGCCGATCACGGTGATGCGCGGCGATGAAGTGGAGGCGGAGGGCTACCCTGCGGTGACACCTTTCCGCCCCAGCCTGAGCGCACTGGATGTGCAAAAGGTCGGCACGACGGCGCTGCTGGAGCCAGTGGCCTTCCACCCGGCGGACACGCGCCACAGCCGGGAGCAATGCGAGCTGGTGCGGCTGCAGGCGGACCTCCTGGAACTGATGCGCAGCCGCGAGGCGGTGACGCTGGTATGCCGCGCAGAGGGGCAGATATTTGAGGCGCAATTGGCAGATTCGGCCCTGCCGACGGAGGAGCTAATGCCTGGGATGAAACTGGGCCTGACGGGCGTGTGCGAGTTCATCACGACACGACCCCTGGTGATCCCGCGCAATGCCACGGGCTTCCGCCTGCTGCTGCGCACGCCAGAGGACATCGTGGTCCTGGCCCGCCAGCCCTGGTGGAATGAACGGCGCGCGCTGTGGATGCTGGGCAGTCTGGTAGCGCTGGCCTTAGCTGTAGGGGCATGGGCGGTGACGCTACAGGTCATGGTAAGCGCACAAGCAGGAGTAATCCGCCGCCAGTCCCGCCAACAGGCGACGCTAGAGGAGAGGCAACGCATCGCGCGCGACCTGCATGATACCTTGGAGCAGGAACTGGTGGGCGTGACGATGCTGCTGGATGATACTAGCCGCCGTCTGAATGGCGCGCACCCACAGGCCGGGGAGCCACTGGGCCTGGCGCGGCGGCTGCTGCGGCGCGCGCGGGATGAGTCGCGCAGCACGATCCGTGAGCTGCGCAGTGTGGCGCTGGAGCAGCGCGGACTGCCCGCCGCTTTGGAGGAACTTTTACGCCCGCTGGCAGCAGTGAGCGGGGCGGACTTTGCTATGGAGGTGCAGGGCACTCCCCTGCGCCTAGCTGGCACACTGGAGACGGCGCTGCTGCGCATCGCCCAAGAAGCAGTAGCAAACGCGGCGCATCATGCTGGGGCACTACGGATCAGTGTGCGGCTGGAGTATGCAGTGGCGCGCGTGTGTCTGGAGGTGCGGGATGATGGCTGCGGCTTTGATCCGGCGAGCATCACCGTCGGCGCGGGCCACTTTGGCCTCAGTGGCATGAAGGAGCGCGCGCAGAAAATCGCCGGAGAGTTGCGTATCCTCAGCCACCCTGGCAGCGGCACCACCATCGCTGTCAGCGCGCCGCTAGTGACCTCCCAGACCCCGCTTTCCTCTGACGATGCCTGACACCCGCATGAAACCCACCACGCCCATCCGCGTCTTAATCGTGGACGACCACTTCGCCACCCGGCTAGGCTTGGCACTGCCAATCGGCAACGAGGAGGGCATGACCGTGGTGGCAGAGGCCGGCACTGGCGCGCAGGCGGTGGCGATGTACCGGCAGCACCTGCCGGATGTAGTGCTCATGGATTATCATCTACCGGACCAGACCGGTGTGGAGAGCCTGGAGGCCATTCGTGCGGAGTTCCCAGAAGCGCGTGTGCTGATGCTGACGATCTTTGACGGTGAGGAGGACATCTACCGCGCCGTAACCGCTGGAGCGCGCGGCTACCTGACGAAGTCCTCCCAGTGCGAGGATGTACTGCGCGCGATCCGCCGCGTAGCAGCCGGGGCCACCTGCTTCCCGCCAGAGATCGCAGCAAAGGTGAAGGCGCGTGAGAAGCGCAAACCGCTGACCCCACGCGAGCTGGAGATACTGCGCCTGCTGGTGAAGGGCCACTCGACCAAAGAGATCGTGGACTTGCTAAAGCTGAGCATGGGCACCATCCGCCTTCACATCAGCCTCATCCTGGAAAAGCTGGACGCCTTTGACCGCACGAGCGCAGTGGCCGTCGCCATTGAGCGCGGCATCGTGCATCTAGGGGACTGAGGGCGAGAGCGCACGCGCCACTGCCTTGGTGGTTGCGTTCAGTCCCTGCTGTGCTTGTTTCGCCCCCTCAAAACCCAGTCCCATGTCCGCCCCTATCTCTCATTCCTCTGACGCGAACGGCACCTCCTTTTGGTCCATCGCCAATATCGTACTCGCCGTCTGCATGAGCGCTTTCACCCTCTTTTGGGGAGTGGCGCTACTGAGCGGGGCCATCCGGGAAAGCACCCGCGATGAAAAGGCGGAGTCCGCAGCCGCCTCAGCAACCGCCAGCGCAGCCCCGGCAGCAGTCACCACCGCACCTGCTACTGCCGCCCCCACAGCCTTAGCGGAAGTCACGCTGAAGCCTGATCTAGCAAACCCCCTTGCTTATGACATCAAAGAATTCAAGGTAAAGGCTGGGCAGAAGGTCAAGATCACCTTCAACAACACCCACCCCGCCGTACCGCAGCCGCACAACATCGTCATCAGTAAGCCCGGCACCAAGGACAAACTCCTGGCCGCCGCCATGCAGATGGCCACTTCCCCGGACGGTATGGCAAAGGGCTTCATCCCTGAGTCCACAGACATTCTTTTCCACACGAAGCTCCTCCAGCCAAATACGACTGAGATACTCGAGTTCACCGCCCCAGCCGCTGGCGATTACCCTTACCTCTGCACCTTCCCCGGTCACGGCATTCTCATGAGTGGCGTCATGCATGTGGAATAACCCGCTGGGATCAGTCCTGATGCCGTCGGCGCGGTGGCATAGCCGACGAGGCGCTTCGGTGTTCAAATCCCCCCGATGAACCCTGTGACGAATGTGAATGACGGTGCTGGAGAGCAAGGGCTTTTGCTCCCGACCGCGCGATCTTTGTCCCCTGGCATTGCGCAGGACATGGCGAAGCTCAGGGAGCTGCTGCGCGAGGGCATCCGCCCGCATCTGCCATCGGCCAAAGGGATGCGCATCCTGAACCTGGCCTGCGGACGCTGTGACGAGGCGGAGACGCTCGTCTCCGTGGCCAACGAGCTAGCGCAGGGAGACACGGTGGAGATGATCGGCGCGGACATCCGCATCCGAGAAATCCGCCAGGCGCGGGAGCAGCACGCGCATCTGCCCGCGAAGTTCCTGATCGAGGACGCCACGAAGCTCTCCCAGCACAAGGAGCTGGGGGACGACTTCCACCTCGTCTTCATGCGCCACCAGAACTTCTGGCACGGACAGGATCTGTGGAAGCGCATCTTTGACGAAGGCATCGCCAAACTGCGCACGGACGGCATGCTCGTCATCACAAGCTACTTCGATGTGGAGCACCGGCTGGCGCTGCGCGCTCTGGAAGCACTGGGCATGGAGGTGGTGAGCAACCGGCGTAACAAGGCGAGCCGCGCACTCAAGGACGCGCCCGGCAAGTCCGTGGACCGCTGGGTGGCCGTGCTGCGGCGCAGACAGGGGTGATGAAGCTCCGTTTCCCGCTGGCGCAGACCACCTCCGCACTCCAGTATCCTCGCGCAATGGCCCTCCTCGAAGTACGCAACCTCACCAAGCGCTGGCGCAGCGACCGCCTGGCGCTGGATGATGTGAGCTTCGAGCTGCGACAGGGGGAGATTCTCGGCCTGCTGGGCCACAACGGTGCGGGCAAGAGCACCGTGCTCGGCATCACGCTCGGCATGGTGCGGCCGGACGGCGGTGAGGTGCGGGTGAACGGCCACTCCGTCCAGCAGTCGCGCGCGCAGGCTCTGAGCTCCATCGGTGCCATCTATGAGGCCGCGCATTTCTACGACTACCTCACCGGCTGGCAGAACCTGCGCGTGCTGTGCTCCCTCTCCGGTTGGTGGGATGAGGCGGAGGCGCGGCGCATCCTGAAACTGGTGAACCTGGGCGAGCGCGCGGACCACAAGACGAAAACCTACAGCCACGGCATGAGGCAGCGGCTCGCGCTAGCCCAAGCGCTACTGCCTTTGCCCAAGTGCCTGCTGCTCGACGAGCCGACCGACGGACTGGACCCGGAGGGCATCCGCGAGTTCCGCGAGTTCGTGCTGAAGCTGCGCTCCGACTTCGGCATGACCATCCTCATCAACTCTCACCTGCTGGCCGAGGTTGAGCAGATGTGCGACCGCTGCGTCATCCTCAAGCAGGGCCGCAAGATGTATGAAGGGCCTGTGCCCTCGCAGGAGAAAAAACAGGGCGTCTTCCTCCTGGCCACCCGCGACCTGCCGAAGGCGAGCGAGGTCATCGCCCGCGCCGGAGCCATGCTGGACCCGGTGACCAGCCTCATCGAGCTGCCGCCGCACATCGCCGGGCATGAGCTACTGCGGCAGCTTGTGGAGGCTGGCGTGCGTGTGGACTCCTGGCAGCCGCACCGGCCGACGCTAGAGGAATTTTATCTGGGCATGACGGGCAAATGATCCTCTTTCTCCGCCAGTGGCAGGGTGAACTGCTGAAGCTCTTCGCGCGCCGCCGCACCTACATCGGCTTTGGCGCGTTCCTGCTGCTGGAGATCGTGCTCCTCATCGTCTTCCGGCTGCAGGGGGTGGAAAAGATCTTTGAGCGCATGATTTCCCGGCAAGGGCAGGCCTTTGAGCACTACTACTCCGCGCTCACGCTTGCGCAGATCATCCTCGGTTTCTCCGTGCTCATCCTCGGTGCCATCTACCTCGCCCTCGTCGCGGGGGACATCGTGGCAAAGGAGGGGGAGGACGGCCACTACCGCCTGCTGCTTGTGCGACCCATCAGCCGCGTGCGGCTGCTCTTCATCAAGTATCTCACCTGCCTGGGCTACACCGTGGCGCTGATCCAGTTCATCACCTGGACCTCCTTTCTCCTGGGTGTGGCGCTCAAGGGCTGGGGCGGCGGCTTCTTCGCCATGGCACCGGAGGTGGGCCTTATTGTCTTCTACGACTGGGTACCGGGGCTGCGGCACTTCGCCCTCGCCTCCATCTTCCTCTCCGTCAGCATGACCGTGGTCAGCAGCATCGGCTTCTTCCTCTCCTGCTTTCCCATCAAGCCGGCGGCGGCCACCATCGGCGCGCTGTCCTATGTGCTCATTGACATGATCCTGCGAAACACCGGCTTCATGGAGAGCTACGACCACCTCCTGCTCACCAAGCACATGGCAAGCTGGGCACGCCTGCTGGCAGAGGACATCCCCTGGCCCATCATCATCCGTAGTTTCACCGTCGTGCTGGCGGTGAATGCCACGCTTTTCATCGCTGGCGCGGCCGTGTTTGAATCCCGAGACCTGAAATCATGACCCTGATCGAGACCGTCAAAGAACTGCGCGCCTGGCGGAAGGCTGCGGGCCGCGTCGTCTTCGTCCCCACCATGGGTGCCCTACACGAGGGCCACGCCACGCTCGTGCGGGAGGCGCGCAGGCTCGTCGGCCCCGGTGCGCAGGTCGCCGCCAGCATCTTCGTCAACCCGCTCCAGTTCGGCCCCGGTGAGGACTTCGACCGCTACCCGCGCACCTTGGAAAGCGACCTCGCCCTGTGCCAGGAAGCCGGGGCCGACATCGTCTTCGCCCCCGGTATGGCGGAGGTTTATCACGCCGACAGCAGCATCCAGATCCGTGAAAGCAGCCTCTCCACCGTGCTCTGCGGTGCCAGCAGGCCGGGGCACTTCGACGGCGTTTGCACCGTCGTGGCGAAGCTCTTCAACCTGGTGCAGCCCGACGAAGCTATCTTTGGCAAAAAGGACTACCAGCAGCTCGCCATCATCCGTCGCATGGCCCGTGATCTCGACATCCCGGTCACCCTGCATGGCGTGGAAACGGTGCGTGAGCCAGACGGCCTGGCGCTGAGCTCGCGCAACCGTTACCTCACAGCCGCCGAGCGCGCCCAGGCCCCCGCCCTGCGCGCCGCCCTCCTCGCCGCCCATGCCGCGTGGGGCACAGGCGTCACTGGTGCCCGCAAGCTGCTCGACCTCATCCACCGCCACCTCGCCGACCACGCCAGCCTGGGCCGGAAGGACTACATCGCCCTCGTGGACCGCCACACGCTCCAGCCCCTCAACATCGCACATGCCCCCGGCCTCATCGCCCTGGCCGTCTTTTTCGACAAAGCACGGTTGATAGATAACATCGAACTTGGTTAGGCTTGGGGGTCGAGCTAGCGCAATCAAGCACGCTCGTTCCGAGCACTGTAGTCCCTCCTTCAGGCGGTTCCGGGAACCCTATTACCACCTAAAGGCTGGACTCCAGAACGGCATTATTTCTGGCTGTCGCTCCACCATAGAGATTGAGGAGAGGCAGATCAAACAACGCATTGAGGAGTCCACGTCATGAGAAGCCAGACACAACAAACCGCTGAACCTAAAAACGGAGTTGCGAGACTGATAATCAGCCGAATTCTTCTGATGCGATCATTCACCCCAAAGGTGAGTGCTTTAATCCTCTGAGCCGCCTCAATTTCAGACACTCAACTCTGGTATATAGATTCATACGCGATTTTTGATCCTTGCGGACCATTTGCTTTGATGACGGGAAGGTGACAGGCTCGTACCATTCTCAATGAACGACTACGACTTCATCATCGTCGGCAGCGGCGCAGGCGGGCTGAGCGCGGCGCTTCACGCTGCGGAGCATGGGCGGGTGGCCATGATTACCAAACGCGGGGCGCTGGACTCGAACTCGAACTGGGCGCAGGGCGGCATCGCCTGTGTGACAAGTGAAGTGGACAGCATCGAACAGCATGTGAACGACACGCTCATCGCCGGGGCGGGACTGTGCAATGAGGCCGCCGTGCGCACCATCGTGACCGAGGGGCCGGCGCGGATCGCGGAGCTGGTGAAGTGGGGGGTGGACTTTGACCAGCGGGAGGCGCAGGACGGGCACCTGGAGTTTGATTTAACGAAAGAGGGTGGTCACTCACGACGGCGCGTCTTGCATGCGGCGGATGCCACGGGGCGGGAGCTGACGGAGAAGCTGCTGGCGGCGGTGCGGGCGCGGCCAACCATCACGATCTATGAGAACCACTTTGCCATTGATCTCATCACGACAGCGAAGCTAGGCTTTGTCACAGAGGACCGGGTGCTGGGGCTATATGTGCTCAATGAAGAGACGCGAGAGGTGCAGACCTTCCGCAGTGACCGCGTGATCCTGGCCACGGGCGGCTGTGGGCGCGTCTATCTGTACACGACGAACCCGCGCATCGCCACGGGGGACGGGGTGGCGATGGCCTGGCGCGCGGGGGCGGGGATCGCGAACATGGAGTTCATCCAGTTTCACCCCACCTGCCTCTACCACCCGGAGAAGCGATCCTTTCTCATCACGGAGGCAATGCGCGGCGAGGGGGCGCGGCTGATTGACAATAAGGGCGATGAGTTCATGCACCGCTACGACTCACGCGGCTCATTGGCCCCGCGCGACATCGTAGCGCGAGCGATTGACCACGAGATCAAGCGCACCGGCGGCCCTTGCGTGTACCTCGACATCTCGCACAAGCCCGCCGAATTCATCACCGGCCACTTCCCCAACATCCACCGCGCCTGCCTGGAGGTGGACATTGACATCACCAAGCAGCCCATCCCCGTCGTGCCCGCCGCGCATTACCAGTGCGGCGGCGTAGTCACAGATGTGAACGGAGCCACGCGCATCCGCGGCCTGTGCGCCGTGGGGGAGGTCGGCTGCACGGGCCTGCACGGGGCGAACCGACTGGCCAGCAACTCGCTGCTGGAGTGCCTCGTCATCTCCCACCGCGCGGTAGAGCACCTGCTAAAAAAGCTGCCCCTGGGCATGCAAGCCGAGCAGACCTACGATGTACCGACATGGCAGAGCGGCGAGGCGGTGGATAATGACGAGCTGGTGGTCATCTACCACAACTGGGATGAAATCCGCCGCCTGATGTGGGACTACGTCTCCATCCTGCGCACGACAAAACGCCTGCAACGCGCCGCCGCCCGGCTGCGCAATCTGAAGCGTGAGGTGCAGGAGTTTTACTGGAACTTCCGCATCACCAACGAACTGCTGGAACTGCGTAACCTCGTCGAAACCGCCTCTCTCATCGTCGAGTGCGCCATCCGCCGCCACGAGAGCCGGGGGCTGCACTTCACGCTAGATTATCCTGAGAAGGACGAATCACGCCCCTCGGCAGACACCTCGCTACGGCGTTACTGAGAATCCCGCCCTCCAGACGCCTCTTGCCGCAGGCCACCAGAACGGATATAAATCCCACTTTAACGCGCCGCAACAGCGCGCACGCCACACTGACATGGACCTCCAGCAATTCCTCTACCTCGCCGCGACGGTTGTGTTCGCGGTGGCGTGCCGCACATTTAACAACCGCTTCATCCAAAAGCTCGGCTGGCTCGCGCTGCTCGGTGCCTCCTACATCGGCGGCTACTTCCTCACTGGCAGCCATGTGGCCGGGGCTATGGGCATCGCGCTGTGGTTCATGCTACCGTGGGTGGAGATCGTGGGCCGCGTGCGCAGACTGCGTTTCCCAATCAGGAGCGAGGTGAAGCACCGATTCCCACCTTCACGAGAAATCTTTCCTAACCTCGACGAACTGAGCCGGGAAACCGAAGCCGTCGGCTTTGCAGAGGCGGGTGACACAGGCTGGAAGTGGAGCGAGACGGACCACTTCATGCGCCTGTTCTTCCATCACGATCTGCGCACGCAGGCATCCATCGCGCTAGCCCAGCAGGGGGAGTTTTCCTTTTCCTATGTGACGCTGACCTCGCGCACGAAGTCCGGCGTGACATGCACCACCACAAACTACCCCTTTGCACCGACCATGCAGTTTTCCCCCGCCCACCGTGTGAACCGCCATACACATGCTGAGTCCATGCAGGATCTGCTAACGGAGCACTGCGCCTTTTTGAAAGGCATGGGCATCGCGACCGAGGAACTCATGCTTGTGGATGCCGAGCAACTCCCCGCCTACATCGAACGCGACATGAGCGCACAGATTGACCACAACATCACAGCGGGCCTGATCGAGCCGACCGGGGACGGCGAGTTCCGCTATTCATGGCGCGGTTGCTTTTTCCTCTGGTTCCAGGTCGTGAAAGACATGGTGCGGGTGTGATGCCCTCATGCAGCAGAAGCGCGTGAGCCTTCCGCTGGATTGTGCCTTGGCAAAGTGGGCCGCGCTGTGCTAAGGCCGCACATGCCTCGCATTGACGGTCGCTCCGCCGACCAGCTCCGACCCGTTGAGTTCGTACTCGACATCGCCCCCCACGCCACCGCCTCCGTGCTCATCGCGTTTGGAAACACGCGCGTCATCTGCGCCGCCACCATCCAGGAGGAGGTGCCACGCTGGATGAAGATGCAAAACGTCCCCGGCGGCTGGCTCACTGCGGAGTACTCCATGCTCCCCTACTCCACCCTCGATCGCAAAGAGCGCGACAGCTCCAAGGGCCGACCCGACGGGCGCAGCATCGAGATCCAGCGCCTCATTGGCCGCAGCCTCCGCGCTGTCGTGGACCTGAAAAAACTCGGCCAACGCACTCTCAGCATTGATTGCGACGTACTCCAGGCCGACGGCGGCACCCGCACCGCCTCGATCACTGGTGCGTGCATCGCCTCAGCCATTGCCTTCAACCGGCTCCTGGAAAAAGGCAAACTCACCCAGCAGCCCCTAACCCGCAATGTCGCCGCCATCAGTGTCGGCATCTACAAAGGCGAAACGCTCTTGGACCTCTGTTATGAGGAGGACCGCGATGCCGACGTGGACGCCAATCTGGTCCTCACCGACACCGGCGACTTTGTCGAAATCCAGGCCAGCGGCGAGGAGGCCACCTTCACCCAAGCCCAACTCGACTCCATGCTAATGAGCGGCCGCAAAGGCATCACCGAACTCTGCTCCCTCCAGCAGCAGGCCATCGCAAGCGCAATGAAGCCCGCACAAATCAAAGACCTGCAAAAGCTGGCGAACTTCTTCGGGAAAAAGTAGCTCGATTTTCCGAAATCGAGATCGGTGAAGTCAGTGTCGGCTCAGGAGTCGTTCACCACGAGCTTGGAAGATCGGGCTACGGCCCACAGCACTTTCACCACCTGCGCCGCCGCACGCACGTTGTGAACACGGAATATCTGCGACCCTCTCCGCATCCCAGCCGCGATGCAGGCCACTGTTCCTGCATCCCGGTCATTCGCCGCCGACAGATCGAGCACCTGACCAATCACCGTCTTGCGAGACACCGGTAGCAGCACTGGACGACTCCACTTTTGCAGAAGCTCTGCATGGCGGTAGATCGCCAGATTGTCCCCCCGCTGCTTCGCGAAATCAATACCAGGGTCCAGGATGATATGCTCCGCTGCCAAACCAACGCTTTGCACCAGCGCCAGCTTTAACTCAAAGAACGCCTCCAGCGTCGCCATCACATCCGCATACCCCACATGCGTATGCGGCACCTTCGGCTGGCCCACGCTGTGCATGATGAGCAGGCTCGCCCCATGCGCAGCGCACAGCCGCGCATTCGTCGCATCCGGCAGCGCACTGATGTCATTGATCAAATCCCCACCATGCGCCAACACCGCCTCGATCACGACAGAGCGCCAGGTATTGATGGAAAGCAGCGGCGGCCAGAGTTGCGCAGCATCCCACGGGGCGTTTTCAAGCTTCGCCACCAGCCCCGGCCAAGCTTTCAGGAAGGGCATCAGCCGTGCGACCTCCTCGTCTTCCGTGATCGCCTCCCGGTTTGTCCGCGCGCTCTCCGCGCCGATGTCAATGATGTCCGCCCCCTGACAAAGCTGCGTCTCCGCCAGCGCCAGCGCCTTCTCAGGATCAAGCGTGCCATCGCCGCAGAACGAGTCGTCATTGATGTTCACGATCCCCATCACCAACGGGCGGCGGGGGAACCTGATAACGTGGTCTCGTGCGCGCCAGATCATGACAACGGCCATTTCTCCGGCAGCGGCATCTCCACCTTGCAGCGCTTCTCAAACCTCACCGTCGTCGTGTAACCGACACTGCGAACGAGTTCGAGAGCCTTGTCGAAATCCACGGCGACATCCGTGGGCTTGTGCGCATCCGAATTGATCACGATGGGCACCTGCGCACTGAAGGCCATCTCCAGCATCTCGAGTGCTGGATAGATCTCGCGCACATCCTTTCTCAAGCCTGCTGTGCTGACCTCCAGCACACCGCCTGTGTCCACCAGCGCCTGGATCACCGGCTCATAGTAGTACCGCAGGTCACCCGCTGGTCGCAGGCCAAAGCGCTTCGCCAGATCTGGATGCGCAAAGATATCAAACTGCCGGGTGCGGATCATCTGCTCATACAATTTCCAATACATCCCCCACATGTGCTCAATGTCGGCGGCAGTCTTCCAGCGCGAGACATGCTTTGGATCATCCACCGCGATGCCATCGTGGATGTAATGCACGCTGCCGATGAGGTAATCCCAGTCCGCCATACCTGCTGTCTCGTCTATCCACTTCCCGCTGCCTTCGAGATGGTCGCACTCCAGCGCTACGCGAATGGGAAAGTCCGGCAAAGCCTCCCGCGCTTCCTGCACCAGCTTAAAGTAACGCGGAAGATCGGAAAGCGGCATCCGCCAATCGTCGTAGCGCTCCGGCATCGGATTGTGATCCGACAGCCCGATCTCCGCGAGGCCGATACTCTGCGCATGCCTGGCGTAATCAATGGGATTCCCCTCAGCGTGCAGGCAGAGCGGCGTGTGCATGTGGTAGTCGGTGAGCATGCGCCTCTGTCGCCGCACCCACCCGCTGTGCAAGGGCCGTGTGCTCACACCATCCTGCTCCCCGTGAAGGCGGCTACCCCGCGTGAATGTCCAGATTTCTCCGGGCTGGCCTCATGGCCTGGCGCGTCTGCTGTTTGAAATCTGGTCTAAACCTACCCACTTCGTCCGTTATTCCTCCCCAATGAACCCTTCCCCCGCCCAGCAAGAACACCTGATCCGCCGCGACTTTTTGAAGCAGCTTTCCGCAGCCGGCACCGCCGCATGGATGACGGGTGCGCCGCGTGCCATCTGGGCAAAGACAGGCGAGAAAGTCACGCATCCTCCGGCGAAGGCTGATGCGTGTATTTTGCTGTGGATGGCGGGCGGCATGGCGGCACCGGACACGTTTGATCCCAAGCGTTACCTGCCTTTCGAAAAGGGGCTGGAGGTGAAACGGATGCTCAGTACCTTCCCCGCGATCACCACCAAGTTGGACGGCGTGAAAATCTGCCAGGGGCTGGAAAACATCGCCCAGGTGATGGACCGGGCCACGCTGATCCGCAGCGCAGTGCAGCCGGATCTGGGCAGCATTTTGCACAGCCGCCATCAGTACCACTGGCACACCGGCTATGTGCCGCCGCAGACGGTGGCCTGTCCGCACATAGGCGCATGGATGGCGAAAGTGCTCGGCCCGCGCAATCCGGTGATGCCGGCCTTTATCAACATCGGCCAGCGTTTGGAAGGCATCGGCGAAAGCGAGGAGCTGAAGGCATTCACGACAGCGGGCTTCTTTGGCAGCGAGTTCGGGCCGATGAACCTGCCGTATCCCGAGGATGCCGCCCAGTCGGTGAAGCCGCCGAAAGGCATGGACGCGAACCGCTTTGCCAGCCGTGACAAGCTCTTCCGCAAGCTGGTGGATCAAAGCCCGCACCGGGAGTACATGAGCGACCACCAGCAGCAGTCCATGCTACGCAGCCTGGACAATGCGCACCGCCTGCTCAGCGCAAAGGAACGCGCTGCATTCGACATCACCTTGGAGTCCAAAGAGAGCCAGGCCACGTATGACACGGGCCGGTTTGGCCGCGGCTGCCTGCTGGCACGCAGGCTTGTCGAGGCCGGGGCGCGTTTTGTCGAAGTGACCACGGAGTATGTGCCCTTTCTCCACTGGGACACACATAAAAGCGGCCACGAAACCGTGGACAGCCTGCACAAGGAAATAGACCGCCCCATCGCCCAGCTCGTGCTCGACCTGGAGGCCAAGGGATTGCTCGACCGCACGCTGATCATCATCGCCAGTGAGTTCAGCCGCGATGCCATCATGGAAGGTAAGCCCGGCTCCAACGCCAACGACCAGGCCACATTCAAGGTGGACCGCATCCAGGAAATGCAGCACTACGGCCTGCACCGCCACTTCACCGCCGGCACCAGTGTCGTGATGTTCGGCGGCGGGACCAAGAAAGGCTTCTTGCATGGCGAGACGGCGGATGAACGGCCTTTGCTCGCAACGAAGAACCCCGTCAGCATCATGGACCTACACGGCACGATCATGACAGCAATGGGCATCAGCCCGAAGACGGAGTTCGATATCGAGGGACGGCCTTTCTATGTGACGGAGGATGGCAAAGGCAAGCCGGTGATGGAACTGTTCGCGTAACCATGTTGCGCCCTGCCATCGGTCTGCTCGTCTGCAGCTTCCTCGCCAAAGCGTGTGCTTTGGAGTTGTCGCTGCCGACTGACAATGCGGCGCTGTTTGAGAAGCAGCCGCCGGAACCCTTTTACATGGGCGTGGACCGTGAAGATCGGCGCGTGTGGCAGGGCGGGACGTTTGGGTTCGTGCGGTCGCCGCTGGTCTGGCTGGGCGGAACGGTGTTCACGCAGTTTCATGAGGGCATAGACATCGCTCCGGTGAGGCGGGATGCGAATGGGATGCCCGCCGATGAGGTGCGTGCGATCTCGGAAGGCACCGTGGTGCTGTGCGAGACGCGCGGACTAACCCAGTATGGGAATCAGGTCGTGCTGCGGCATGACTGGGGCGACGGGCCGGTTTACAGCCGGTATGCCCATCTGAGATCGGTGACGGTGGCGCTTGGCGACAAGGTTCAGCGCGGTAGGGCACTGGGGATCATGGGCTACACGGGCGGCGCACTGACCGTGCAGCGCGCGCATCTGCATCTGGAGGTGGATTTGATGCTCCAGCAAAAGGCCGACCTTTCCTGGTTGCCCGAGCGTGCCGGAGATGTGCGCTATCATCCGGCGAACATGAAGGGCGTGGATGCGGCGACGTTGTTTCTGGCCTTGCGGACAAAGCCGGAGCTGACGATGGCGGAGTTCGTCAAAGCCCAGACACCTTACTTTAGCGTCGCCACCAAGGCGGATGAACCGGTGGATCTGCTGCGCAGGTGCGGATGGTTGTCCACAGGCAAACTAGAAGCGCCGGGATGGAAGATGAGCTTTACTGAATGGGGGCTGCCGGTGCATTTTGAGGCGATCCTTGATCCACCAGCCACACCCCAGGTGGTGTGGGTGCGGGCCTTTGAGGGCAAGCACGTCTGGACAACCGGCGGGCTGCTTTCGGGCACGGGCGAGTCAGCGGTGCTGAGCACGAGCGGACTGGCGCTGCTGCGGCTGATCCTGGGGGAGTAAAAACGAATTTGGAAATTCGTTTTACATCACTGCGTCACACGCACGCTGGCGAAGACCTTGGCAAGACCTGCGGCAGGCACGCGCACGCGCACGCGCTGGAAGGCACCGACGGTCTCGACCACCACCTGGCTGACGATGTCCGTGCGCCACAAAGACAAGTTTTCGGACCAGATCGGCATGGCCGTGATGCCGGGTGTCATACGGGAACGCCAGAAGTCGAAAACGAAGTCTGTCCCGTCCATATCTGGCTCACTCAACGGCGAGGCCTCGAAGATGGTGGGATTCATGCCGAAGAAGTACTCCAGGCCATTGGGGAAGCCATCGCGGTCCCAGTCCACATCGAAGCCTGAGATGGCGTTGTTGCCTGAGTTCGCGCCGAAGTAACGGTCACGCCAGCTTGTCAGGGTCAGGACGGCGAAGTTGAATAACTGGCTGCCAGTCTCGAATCCGCAAGGGCGTGTTGCAGTCAGGCTGACATTGCCACTGACGGCGGGGATGACCTCATAGCTGGCAAGCACGCCGTTGACAAAGGCTGGTGTCGCGCCAACGCCTTCAAACAAGTCCCCTGCCCCGCCGCTGGTGAGATCTACGTTGCCATTGTAGCTGGTGAGGACGGTGCCGTTAGCGGCGCGGGCGGTGATGTTAAAGACAAAGGGGATGCCCTGCACAGGGGAACTGACGGCCTCCATCGAGAAGTAGGCGAGGCCGGGGAAGCTCACAAGGAAGACCGTGTCCGTGAGCTGGGCGACGATGTGAGTGCTGCTGAAAGGCACATCGGTCAGGTTGGTCCCAGGGGGCGCGGTCGGGCCGATGAGTTCCAGCGTGAACTGCGGTGTTCCGGTCAGTGAAGCGTTCGTGGTACCTCCGGCATTGAGCAGGCGGGAGAGATCAAACAACGCCTGCTCGGTGAGGCCAAAGTCGCCGACCACGGACAGCAGCGGATACGGCGCACCAGTCATGGAGAGCTTCATCACAAGTCCCTGACTACCCGCAAAGCAGCCGCCAAAGCTGACACGCAACTGCCGTGACTCGACGATGAACGCCGTCTTCTGAGCCGTGGTCACGGCCTGAAGAGCGGCAAGCTCCGCCTCATTTGGGGTGCCCCCTGCGCTGTAGGAACGCGGACGCACATGGTAGGTGGTGCCTGGCTGGGCACCTGTGACCTTGGCGAGCACGATACCCTTGCTCTGCGTCAGCCCTTGCAGTGTGCGGCGGTCCGCGCGCTGGGCCACAGTTTGAGCGATAGTCACGTCGTTCATCTCCAGAGGGAAGAACTCGACCCCGAGCTGGCCGTTGAGCGAGGTGGCACCGCCTGCATCGGAAAAGATGTCGAGGCGGGGCACGCTGGCTCCGTTCACCTGCCAGAACACATGAAACTGACCGGCGTCCACATTGCCCACTGTCGCCTGGGAGATGGTGATCTGGGCGGATGCGCCTGTGGAGATGAAGGCCAGGGCCGTGAGATGGAGAAGGAGAGATTTCATGACAGAACTTTGGGTTAGGAATCGCAGATCACTTCGTGGGCAGAGGCTGGGGTTTGAGCGCAGGATCAAGTGTCACCGGTGCGGCGGCACCCTGACGTGCCAGGCCGGACCTGCCGCCCCGGCGGATGATCTCCTCACCGCCAGCGAGCACGACGACACGCTTGTAGCCTGACTGCTGAATGCGATGGGCGGTGTTCATGGCGGACTCATTGTCATTGTCAATCACCACGATCAGCGAGGGCGCGCCATTGAAGCGCTGGCTACGGCCTTTGAGCCGCGCGAGCTGGCCAAAAGCATCCGTTGTCATGGTGGCCCGTGGCAGGGATTGCTGGCGGAAGGCGGCGAGATTGAGCTTCTCCTTCAGAGCCTCCCCCTTCGCCTGTGCCAGAACGGCGGGTTCACGGCGAACATCCACGATGACGACGTTCTGCCCCTGCGTGGCCTGTAGCTCCTCATAAGTGATGGTACGAGGGGTTTCCTTGTGAACACTCGCCGCCTCTGCTGTGACATTGGTGAAGGTTTCCCAGGCGGCGTAGCCACCCTCCAGAGTCTCCGCTTGAATGCCGGGCTTGGCGTTCAGCGCTGCCACACACTCGGCAGCATAGGTCGAGCCGAGACCATCGCAATAGGCCACGATCTTGCCCAGCGGGGGCAGGCGCTTTTCGGCGATGATCCGATGCGGGATGTTGATGGCACCGGTGATGTGACCGCGCTGATAGTCGTCGGTGGAACGCAGGTCCACGATGGTCACAGGCTGGCCGGATTTGACCAGCGTATCAAGCTGGGCAGGCGTGGCCGCAAAGGCAGACAGGGAAGTGCAGGCAAGGAGGAGAGCAACTTTCATGGCGGTAAAGAAGTGTTGAGGTTGTCGGATCAGGGCTGCCAACCATTGACGGCATTTTTCATGTCCACGAGCAGGGCAGTGACACGGGGGATGGCGAAGTTGGCACCGACGCGCGCGCCGTCCTTGAGTTCAATCGTGCGCCAGACACCGGCCAGGGCGTCCAGCATTCTGACCGCGCCGACATTGGCGTCGCCGACATCATTGAGGAAATCATAGGCCGTGTAGCCGACGGGGAAGGCGCTGTAGCTGAGCACGTTTTTGCCGGAGGCGAGATTGACCGGCGCGGTGGAGGCTACACCGAGTTCCAGAAGGCGTGCCTGATCAAACTCGATCCACAGGAAGTCACCCGCAGCGAGGGCGAAGTCCGTGCCAGTGGCGGCCCCGCCGCTCCACGTTGCGGTCTGCGTGACAGGCGGCACGGCGATGGACTGGTAGCGCGTGACGGCCACGACATTGGCCGCGCTGTGCCATGCGGTGAGCAGGTCAAAGGCGCTGTCGTAACGCGCCACAAGATCGGCAGTGAGGACGACGGTGTTGTGGTTGCGCATCACCGGCTGCAGGCTGGGCAGGAAGGAGGCGACGATGCGCTGGGCACCTACGGGGCCTTCACCCCAGACAGCGTAGCCATTGCCCAGGGCTCCTGGCGAGTGCGCGCCTTCGGACTGGGTGACAGGCACGCTTTCACGGCTGTCGAGATCCATGAGGCGGAGGTTCTCGGTGGTCGCACCGAGGGAGTCTTCGAGATAGGTCAGCCAATTGCTGGAGATGACGGGATTGACCTCGTTAAACGAAGTGTAGGTCAGCCGCTCCTCGTTGCCTTTGCGTAGATCAAAGCGATACAAGTCGAGCTGGGTGTTGCGATTATCCTGCCAGACGATGGTGTGCCCAAAGATGACCGGGTTGTACTGTCCGGCGGGCTGCGTGGTGATGCGGCGGCGCTCACCGGTCTCCAGATCGGCGAAATAGATCTCGCCAGGACCGACATCGCGCCAGTCCTGCCAGACGACACGTCCCGCATGGATGGCTGGCGTGAGCTGGTCCTGAGTGGTGGCATCCACACGGACAACCGCATTGGTCTGCAAATTCTTCGCCTCAAGCTGCCACGGCGCGGTTTCGCTGGCGGTGGGTTTGAACTGATAGACGACCCAGGGCCATTGGACGGAGGCATTGATCTCGTTGCGGATCGAGGTGTTGGTGACTTTCACCGGGGTGATCGGACCCGCTGTGAGATCGGCGATCATGATGTCAAAGATGCCGTTTGCCTGACGTGCCTGCCAGGTGACGTAACGGCCATCGGTGCGCGGCTTTTCCTGGGTGAGCACTGAGTTCGTCAATTCGACGACGGGCGTGCCTGCGGCGAGGTTGCGGGCGCGGATGGATCCGACTCCTGAGACCTGCTCCTGCCATACAGCCCAGTCGCCGCTGGCATGTGGCAGCGAACCACCTCCAGCGGCCAACTCTGTCTCGCCGGAGGAGAGTTTTTCGATGAATACCAGCTCGGAGCGATAAGAGACGCGGCCCAGGGCATCGGTGAGTTTCAAGCGCACGGTATAGACGCCTGGAAGCTGCGGCACGCCTGCGCCGTTTCTGCCGTCCCAAATGTTGGTCAGCGTCTGCCCGGCGATGTTCGGGTAGTTCTGCGTCTTCACGAGAGTGAGGTCGCTTAAGTCCGCTCCATAAGCCGGATCGTACTTCCAGGTGACGTTCGTCGGCGAGGCCGTGGGCTGCCAAACGCCGCCGCGTTTGCCGACGACTGCAACATTGTGTACGCCTGGATCAAGCGCGGTCAGAGCCAGCGGTGTGGCGATGGGAGCCTCAGCCTGAAAGAACGTGTTGTCGAGGTTCCAGCGATAGTGGGTGAGGTCAACGCCACCACCGAAGTTCAGCGTCACGTTCGCATCCGTGGGCGATGGCGTTGGCGGCACGCCTGTGACTGTGAGCAAGGGAGCCGCGCCGTCCACAGTCCAGGTGACGGTGGTGGCGTCCGCCTCTGGCAGATAACCGCCGTGCGTGCTGCGGGCGAGCACACTGACGGTGACGGCACCGCTCAGACCACTGAGCGAGATGGGTGTTGCAACGGGGATTTCAGGTGTCCAGGAACCGGCATTGATCTTGTAGCGGTAGAAGTTCACGTTCTGACCGCTCACCATCAGCGTGGCCGCGTTGTTCGGTGTCGGTGAAGGCGGCACACCTGCAATGCGCGGCCAGGCGGCGACTCCACGAAAGATGTCTATCACGCCATCCACATTGATGGCGCTGGGACTGACACTGAACTGCACCTGGGAAGCACCAGGGCGGACCGAGATGACATTGGCGGAACCTGGCAGGAAGAGGTTGCCCACATTCACATTGTAGCTGCCGATGACCGGCCCCTGGCCGCCGATGATGCTGACCTGGGCGGTCTTGTTCGCCTCGACATTGTTGGCGCTGTCGGTGGCACGGAAGGTGATCGTGTAGGTGCCGGGCACCGTGATGGTGAACGGCAGCGCCGGGGCAAAGGTGCCGCCATCAATCTTGTACTCAATGGCCACCGGATTGTCGTCCTCCGAGGTGAAGTAAATCTGCGTGTCCCGCGTGATGTGGTTGACTCCCGCGACTTCAGAATTCTCGCCGGAGAAGCGGATGCGCGTGACCGGCGCGGTAATGTCCACCAGGTCCGGTGTGTAGGTCAGCGAGTAGGTGTAAGCCGTGTCATCGGCGACCTTGTCAAAGATGTTGAGCCAGTCGAGCCGGTTGTTGCCGATCTCAGTGTACTTGGTGTGCGTCCAGTAGTTGTGGGCACTGAGCACCTTGCCGTCGCTGCGGACGATGCGTGAGATGGGCACCTTGTTTTGACCGGGGTCGGGCACACGGATGTAAATCCAGTTTTCAAAGTTTGAGAGGATGTCCACATGGAAGTCATTGGCCGCAAGCGTGCCGCCGGTGACGGCGAGCGTCTGATGGTTCACCGGCAGGATGTTGCCTTCCTGGGTCTCGTAGAGTGCGTCTGGAATCTCGTCTGCGTCACGGTCCACATCAGCCAGGAAATCTTTGATCGCATCCCGACCCGGATCGTCGTTGATCGCCTCGCGGGCAATGAAGTGGGCATCGAGAGCGGTGATGATGGAGGTGGCCGTGCCGCCAAGTTCAGGAGCGTGCGTATAGGAGGCCTTGAACTCAATAAAGGTGCCGTTTAGCGAGGTGATCATGTCCCACGCGCCCTTTGCCGTGCCGGTGGGCGGCAGGGTGCCAAAGTTCACCAGCAGGTTCGACTCGTTCAGCGCTGAATCATTGACCCGGGTGCCAAGCAGCCGTGCCACCAGCAGCAGGCCGTTGAGGTTTTCGACGATCTTTGGTTGCTGCGAATTGATGCGCAGATTGTTGGCCGGGCCGTGACCGTGGTTGTGAACCAGCACCCCGAGCGTGAAGGGAATGGGCGATTCCACCTGCGGGGTAAAAGGATCGTCCCCATGTACATCACGCGGCTGGAAGTAGGTGATGCGGAGCTGCGGCTCCGGCTTCACCGTGATGGTGTCCGGGATGGCAAACATGTTCGAGACCGGGATTTCCACGCCCTGGAGCTTGCCGCCGAGATTACAGCCAACACTAAACTTTCTGCCCTGGGGCGCCGAACCGCCAGCACCGATGGTGGGGATGATGAACCATTTCACGATGGCGGTCTTTGTCGGGGCGATGACACCGGTGCCGTCAATCTTGTTGATGTTCTCCAGCGTGGGCTGGCGGACGAAGAACAGGCTGGAGGCATCATTGTCCGCACCGGGCGCAGTAATGGTGGGATCTTCAAAGAACAGCTCCGCGCTGAAATCAGTGATGGCGTCCGCTCCGTCGTTGTTGGTGACGGTAAGGGTGGCCTCGAAACCGATGCGCTCCAGCGCCAGCTCCTGCTCGATCTGGATTTTCACAAGCGAGCACCAGCCCTGAAACTGGGTCTGCGCCTGGGCGGACGCGCCAAGCAAAACGAGCGTGGCAACTATCAACCGGGAAGCAAGGGTGGGGAAAAGTGTTTTCATGGCCGTCATGAGGTGGTGGGATGAATGGAACAAGTTCATTTCCCGATGGGTTTGAGGTTTCGAACGGCTGTCTCATCAAGGTAAAGCCCGCCGCAAAGATCCTGCACGAGCACGCCGCCCGCGTAGAAGGTACTGTTGCCCTTTAGCTGGAGCGTGAAGACCGGATGCCGTCCCGGCAAAGGCTGGACGGAGACGATCTCAAGGATGCGGCCCTCCTTGCTGTGCAACCAGTCGCCCGGCTTCAAATCCTGCGCATGAACCCAGCCGGTGCCGTCCCTCCAGATGAGATGCTCGCCAGTCACACGCAAGTCCGTGGTCTTCACATCTTCGGAGGCAAGGCCAAACTCGCGCAGCCGAATGAGGCGCACATCCTCGGAATCGAGTTCATATACCTCACGGACCACAGCGGTCTCCCGCGAGTCAAGGCCGGTCCGCACCACATCCCCCCGTCTCACAGAGGCCAGGGAAACGGACGTTCCATCTGCCAGCAGAACCTGAGTGTCTGCGGTGAAACAACCAGCGCCGCCCGGGCCGTAACCGCCGCTGCCATTATTGTTATTATTACCTCCACCGCTGCCGCTGTTACTGCCACCATTACTTCCGCTCCCCCATGTAGCAGCGGCACACTGGCCCAGGGCCGAGGCTATCTGACCCACAATACTGATGACACCTTTCCACCCGGCGCCGGGGATGCTCGTCACCGTTTCATAAACCACCGCAGCCGCCAGGGCGACCGCCAGCACCGTGCCCAAGGAGCCGCTGCTCTGGCTCTGGTAGCAGCCGTTGGCACCGAGGGAGGCGATTGCAGCGATGCCATTGAGGAAGTCAGCAAGATTGGGTGTGGGGCAGAAGCCGCCGATGGCATTACCGATGGTCGGGGCGGGGCCGCCAAAGGTGTACCCGTCGCTTGGCTTGATGGGTGGGGTGAAGCCGCCGAAACCACCATCACCGCAACCGCCGGACTCCGCCGCGTAGATGTTCTCCGCCAATCGGATGCGGGTCGGAATCTGAACGACCTGCTGCGGCAGCAGTTCCGGGATGAAATCAATCAGCGGCTCGACAGTGAAAATACCCCCGACGGTGCCTTTGACAGTCACGTCAAAGGTCTTGATCAGGCCATGGTTTTTGAGTTCGTAGATCACCGTGGTTTCAAAGCCTGGTGTGATGTTGCCAAAATCATACTGCGGCGGCGTCATGACCAGCACGGGGGCGGGCACGAAGGTCAGGAATGTCTGCTCAATGACAATCTCGTAGCGGTCGGTGAAAGGCACGGGTTTCACCTGGAAGGTCACGGTCACCAGACTTCGTGTAAGCTCCACTTCCACGGGCACGGTTTGATCCGGCACGATGTCCACCGTACCCGCAGCCGTGCTATGGCCGGAGGCGATGACCTGCCAGGCCCAGGTGCCTTCGGTCAGGCCATTGAAGCTGACGTCACCACTGGCATTCGTGTTGAAGGGTCCGATCTCACTGCCGGTGATCGTGTTCTTCATGCGAACCGAGGCGCTGGGCACATCCTGGCCCAGGAAATTGCCTATATGGAAGGAGGCATTGCCAGTGGCTGTGGAACTGACCAGGGCGAAGAGGTTGAACTCGAATCCGGCCATCGCATTGGAGCCGCGAATTTTGACCTTGTCCTGCACATAACCCAGCGGCGTGCCCTCTGGTGGCACAAAGGCAACCGTGAATGTCGTGCTGGCGCCCACCTCAAGGTCGGGCAGCTCAATGTTGCCCTCGGCATTGGTGGGAAGATTAAGCTGCATCCATGGGATGATCTGCGGCGGAACCAACTCCACATCCAGCAGCGCCCGGGTTCCGAGGTTTTTCACCGTGATCTGGCGGCTGACGATCTGGCCGCGGTTGACGGTGACATCCACAAAGCCCTGGCGCGGATCCGTCATGGAGAGGATTGGAACGGCGGGCAGCAGTTCGACATCGCCGAGGAACTTCACAGAGGCACCTTCTGCCGTGGTGTAGGTCACCTCAATGTGCGCCTGGTCGGGCGCGTCGGCGGTGGCCACCAATCGCATGTTGGCGTTGACGCGGCCGGAGGAAGCGATGCCACCCGGCCCCATGCCGTCCTGGAAGTCACAGGTGATCTGCGGCACAGGAATCTGAGTCACACCATCCACAGCAAGCTGGTAGGCTGTGAAAGTCATGTCCAGTCCGGTGAGCGGCAGGTTGGCCGGATTGATGAGGCCGAGGGTGAAGTCAAGATGGTCGTTCTTCGACATGCGGATGTCACCAAACGAGGGCGTGGCGTAGAGGCGGTAGATGCGGATGGTGCGCTGGGCCAGAACGTCAAAAACATCTGGGTGTGCAGCCCAGATGGTCAGCTCACCCGCGAAGCCGGAGAAGGGCGTGTAGCTGTAGGAGAAGTTGCCGTTTGCATCGGAGGTGATGTCCTGGAACCAGACCGCACCTCGTGCGGAGAAGCCGATCTTCATGGTTAGTCCACCCTGCGGATTGCCACTGCTGCGGTCGATGGACTGGCCGTTGATAACGATGGCCTCATTGCCGGAATAGTTTTCCTGGGCGGTGCTGACGGTGCCGAAATAGGGCGTTTGAATCACGCTACTGTTCAGGACGCCAGTCAGCGGGCCGGAGACGCGCTCATTTGGCGTTCCCAAACCGGTGCGTATCTGGCTGAGTTCGGCGTAGAACCGAGCACTGCCGCCTTCCGCCAGTGCAGCGGGCACCAGCAGGTCATCCACGGAAACCTCAATGGACGCGCCGACCGCCAGCGTGACATAGGCATCCCCATTGGGGCGGATGATCAGCCCCGGCGCGCCGATGCCATGGTAGGCTCTGCGGCTGACCTCGACCCCCGCCTGATTGCGCACCTGGACGAAAAGGTCGCCTGGCAGCTGCCCGTTCTGACGGCCAAGAATGATGTCAGCAGGTGTGAAGCCGCGGTTGTGTATGCGCACCTTTACATCCGCGAGACCGCCGGCGAAGGGAGCCTCAGCCAGGCGCAGCTCCAGCGTCAGCGCAGGCTCAATGGCACCCGACAAGGAGCCACCACGGACATAGCTGACCGTGGAGCCACCTTCGTTCGGTGCGGTGATGACGGCCATTTCGAGATTCTGTGTCTGCACGGGCTGCTGCGCCCCAGGGACCGGCACACTGACCTCGGCGCTGGCTCCGGCGGCGATGTTCGTTGTGGTTTGATGCGTGAGCAACGTGGTCGCCCCGCCGCTGAGGGTGCGGCTAACCTCGACACCTGCGATATTGAGGACGTTGGTCGCGTCGTTGTTGATGATCGTGACGGCGTAATTGTCAAAGTAACGCGTCAGCGGCAGGTTCGTGTTCCCCAAAGCATCCACGTTGAGCAGGAAGTTCCACGCCACCGGCAGCACGCGCACAGTGCGGGGCGCTCCTTCTCGGCTCTGGTTGTCCACTCCTGTCACTCGATATTCCACGGCCTCATTCGGTGGCAGCGGCAGGTTGTCGGTGAAGCTCTTGGTGCCGACCGGTATCAATTGGCCGTTTTGCTTCACGCCATTGCGATAGACGTTGTAGCCGACACCCGCAGGGTCGTTGAACTGCCATTGCAGGCCGGTCGGCTGGCCTTCACGAACGGTGGCCTTCAGGTTGTCCACGGCGTCCACAAAGAACTCGAAGGGGATCGGCGCAGTGCGCGACTCGTTGTCGTAGTTGTCGGCAGCGGCGATCTCATACTGATGCAGACCGCGTGGAGGGAAATCGAGCACTGGCTGCGGTGTGGTGACCGTGCGAATCTTCGTGCCATTTCGATAGACATGGTAGCGATGAGGCACGGGACCGGTGGAGGGGGCAGTCCAGGTGATCTGCACGCCGCTGCTGGTCAGCACCACAGCGGGATTCAGCGGCGCGTTCGGCCCCAAGCGGTCACTGAGTGCATTGAGCGTGCCGGAGGGGCCACCTTCGATGCTCACACGGAATGCACGCACTGCATAACGATAAATGCCGTCTGCGGGTACGGTCTGGTCGGTGAACTGGGTGGTGAGGATGTTGTCGGCCACAAGCACCGTGGGTGTGACGCCAGTGTTGCCCGGCTCACGATAGAGGCGGTAGCTCTGCGCATCCGAAACCGCGTCCCATTCGATCTTGATGTGTCCGCCGGACAGCGTGGTGGCGCGCAGGTTGACCGGGATGCCTGGTGCGTTCGGATGCTCGGTGTTGTAAATCTCGATCTGGTTGGGCGTGATGGATGAGCCGGTGTTGTCGCGCGTGTCGAGCGCTCCGAAGACGAACTGGCCCATGCCCTTGCCCATGGAGGAGGTGAGCAGGATGGAGCCGGTCCAGTTTAAACCTGAGCCGGAGAGAGTCGGGGTGATGACCGCGCCGATGGGCGGAGTGAAGGTCAGTGAGGGCGTGGTTCCCGGTTTCGGCAGCTCGCTAAGAGTGAGGGTGAAGCTCAGGCTCACATCCACTGGCACGTTCGGATCGGCATTGCTGACCGTCTTGATCGGCAGGGCGCGGTCAAAGGCCAACGCACCGGTCGGGGGAGTGACATCAAAGCTCAGCGCCGTGCCGCCGGGCGTGCCGGTGAAGGTGTTGCCCGTGAGATCGGAACCTGTGACCGTCATTGTCGCGGCACCAGTACGGGCGCTGAGGTTGGTGACATTGTAGGAGGCGGTATAAGTGGTGGAACTGACCTGGGTGAGAGGCACGGAGATGGGGGTGGCCAGGCCGTTTGGGCGGATGGTCAGCAGCGGTGTTGCAGCCAGCGGTTCATTTGAGTTCAGGACGATCTCGAGCGCTCCGGGACCGGCTGGCATGGCCTTGTCATAGGCAATGGTAAAGATGGGCGCAGCACGATCTAGAGTATAGGCGCTGAGGTTGGACAGCGGGCTGGCATTGCCGGCATTGTCATAACCAACGACACCTACATATAAAGGACCGTCCGGCGCAGCAGTGAGAGTGTAGGACTGCAAATCAAGCAGCGCGCTTTGTCCGCTAGCCTGGGCTATGTTGGCAAAGGACGCATTGTGCCAGAAGACCCTGTATTTGACCGGGCGCTCACCGCTAGGGCCGAAACTCCAAGCCAGCAGCAGACCGCGGAAGGGATCATAAACAGGCGGCTCCTCCAGCACCACGGCAGCAGGCGGACCGGAGTCGAGTGTGATATTGACGGGCATGGACTGCCGTGAGCCAATACTGTCGGAGGCGATGGCGATGAGTTCGTTTGCACCTTCTACCAGCGGCACGCCCGCGAAGCTGAAGGCACCACCACCCGACGCGGTCGTGGTGCCCTGCGAGTTGCCATTGCGCGTGAGGCGCACAGTCACACCTGGCTCCGCAGTCCCCGTCACTGTGGTGGGTGTCACAGCAAGAATGCTGCTGTTTGCAGGCACGGTGATGACCGGCGCAGGCGGCGGCGCAGGGGCCACGTTCACATTGACTTCGCGGGTGGAAAGGTTGCCCGCGTTGTCGCGCGCCAGCAGTTTCGCGCGATACGGCCCCGGATTTAACGTGCGGATGTCCCACTGGAAGTTCAGCGTGCCGCCGGTGGCACCGGCAAAAAGAACGTCATCCACGAAGAACTGGAGGTTCTGCATCCCCAGCGGCGCACTGGCGGTGCCGCTGACGGAGATGGGCCGCGTGATGGTCTGTCCGTCAGTGAGACTGAAAGTGTTGATGGTCGGACCGTCGGTGATCAGCGTGATATTGACCGGAATCGCCGCGCTGGTCAGACCGGTGATGCTACGGAACTGGGCATACACCGTTTTCAAACCACCGCCCGCAGAGAGCAGATGCGTGGTGCTAAAGGGATACGGGCTGAAGGTGTTGACCTCGCCCACCGGGAAGATGTCCGTCCACAACACTCCGGGGAAGAGTGAGTTTTCGCTGAGCCGGTAAGCTGTGGCATTCGCCGAGGCCAGGACGACAGAGAAATTGCGCGAACCGGTGGTGGTGATGCCACCTGTGGCTGCAAAGCCGGTGGCAAGCACAGGCTCGCTGGCAAGCGGTGTGCCGGTGCCGACCGTGCCCTGGACGGAGGCAAGGATTTCCGAGCTATCCGTGGTGCCCCACCAGTTGCTGGCAAGGTTGAGCGTGGCCGTGCCCGACTGCGCGGCGGCAAAGTTGGTGTTCGTCTTGAGCACCGACTGGCTCAGCGTCACCTGGGCAGTGTCCGCAGCAGAAACGCCGAGGTCATTGAGCGAGAAGAAGCTATTAGCGATTGTGATGTTCGCATTGCCAGTGGCTCCTAGACCCTGGTTCTGATTCCACACTGCAAACAAGGATGCGATCACAGGCTGCCCACCAGCGACCACGACACCGCGACCATAACGCACCCATAGATGGCCCAGTCGTGTGGCATTGGTGACACCGCTGAGGGTGACGCCATTCCAGTTGCCACGAGCTGGCGAGCCGCCGGGAACATCCGCCGCAGAAGTGAGGTTGATTGGGCGCAGTGGCGTGCCTTCAGCCAGTAGCGTGCCTTCGATTGTCAGGCCGGTGGCATTGGCAAACTTGATCGTGGTGCCGGGCAGGACGTTCAGAGTCGCCCCTGGCTTCACCGTCATGGATTGCAGAACATTCACGGTCGAATCCACACCCGCCGTGCCAATGGTGAGATCAGAGGTGATGTCCCCGGCTAGCGGATCGGTCCACACCAAAGGCGTGACGGCTGGGTTGAACTCATTGAGCCGGTTGTAGCCGACCACGGCGATGTAATAGGTCTTCGTGCGGTCCAGCGGTGTCAGATCATGCTGTGTCACATTGGCCGCGAGCTGGGCCACATGCGTCAGGCCGGTGAGATTGATAAAGGGCGTTTCCTCGCGATACAGACGGAAGCCATGGAAGCCGACGAGTCCGCTGGTGTTGTAGCCCGTCCAGTTCAGCCTCGCGGTGTTGGGAGTCGGGCGGGTGAGTGTGAAGGCCACTGGCGGCGGAACGGTGCTGTCCAGGAAGATGGGCAGCGTGGTCACTAGCGGGTTCGCATTGCCCGCGAGGTCAACGGCAACGACAGCCGCGTAGTAGTTTGTGTCCGGTTGCAGGCCGTTGAAGGTGAAGCTGCGCCCACCACCCGTAGTGCCGCCGACCGAAAGCAGCACCGCCGGGGTGGTGATGCTGGTGTAGTCCGTGGTCTGGAGATACAGGCGGAAACCATTGATGTCGGCGGGTGCCGCGTAGCCGTTCCAGTTCACGGTAGCGGAGCTGCCGGTCAAGGTGGTCAGGGCCAGCACAGGTGCGGGTGGTGGTGTGACATCCACATCGAAGGAATGCACATTTGCCGCTGCCATGACTCGTCCGTTCGTATCGGCAGCGACACTCGCATTCAATGTGTAGGCACCACCATTGCCGGTGGTGAAGGTGGCTGCAGCGGACTGGAACTGCGTGCTGGTCAACCAGGTGCCGCCAGGAGGCATTGTGGCCGCAGTCGGGGCATTCGCGCTGCTGAGAGCGAGCACCGGATTGATGGCCGTGTTCATCGGCCGGTCAAAGGTGAGCGTGAAGCGCACATCGTTCGCTGCGCGCACGGGATTGGCGTAGTTGATCGCTACGCCTGTGACTTCCGGCTTCAGTGACCGGCTCGTGTAGTGCGCCACGAAGGCCATGCTGGCATTGTCCAGAGTGCTGAAGGTCTTCGAGAAGACACGCTGGTTGCCAAAGAACACGCCGTTGAGTTTCCACTCACTGAAAAGGTACTCGGTGTCACCCTGGATCACACTGGCAGGCGCGGAGAAGTTGGCCGTCTGGCCGTTGTTGAAGGTACCGTCTCCCGTGGTCGCGCCGAGGCCCAGCGGATTCGTGGCGGTGGTGACGATGTGGGTCGGATTGGCCTCATTGAAGATGGCCTGCACCGTGCGCGGACCGGTGACGGTGAGATTCAGCGTGGCATTGGTGCCGATGTTGGAGCCGCTTTCCTCCCAGCGTGCGAAAAGGTAGCCCGGTCCCGCTGTGGCAGTCAGTGCGGCATTGGAACCATGCTGGTAAAATCCACCGCCTGATACCGTGCCCGCTCCGACTGGCGAAACGGTGGCTGCAACCTGATAGGTGGCGAGCGTGAACTCGGCGACGAGACTGCGGTCCGCATTCGCCGTAAAGGTGTAGGTGGCATTGGCGCTGACGAAGCTACCGCCGCTGGTCCAGCGCACGAACTGGTAGGGCAGTGTCGAGGTGTTTGGCGTGGCGGTCAGAGTGACCTGCGCCCCATTCAGGAAGGTACCGCCGCCGCTGACCGATCCCTTGGCCGCATCTGGCGTGGAGGCAGTGATGGTCCAGTATTGCAGGATGTTGAAGGTGGTGGTGGCCGTATTCACCTCCGCCGTGGCGTGGGAGATGCCGTCGTGCTCAAACAGGTCGTTGTTGGCATCGCCAATGATCGTGACCTGATAAGTGCCCGCCGCGCTGGTGCTGACCTGTGCCGTGCGCGCCAGATTGGCAGCGGCATTGATCACTCCCGGCGTGCGCAGCTCATCAAGCAGGGTGGCTCCGGTGGTCGTGTTGACGACACGCACGCGCTCCTTGAAGCCATCCGGCGCATTCGCATTGCCCGTGTTCGCCAATGTCCAGTTGAGGGTGAACACATTCGCCACTGGACCGGTAACACCGAGCCCCTGCACGACGATGTTTGGATACGGTGCCAGCGTGACGGGGAAAGTCGCGGAGGTGGGCATGGTGTTGTCGTTTTCCAGCACCAATTCATCCACCTGATCGGCGATGTCCGTTCGGGCGATCAGGTAATAATTGCCCACCAAGCCCTGCGGCAAAGCGGATGGCCCGCTGACTGTGTAGAAGGCTCCCGAGGCCAGTGCGGCATTGCGGGGGAAAACACCGACCTCAATGTCATCACCATCCCCATAGACCTGATTTTGTGAAAGCACGAGACGATCACTCCAAGGTTGTGCTGCAATGTCTGCACTGCCGACATTGGTGACGGTGAAGCTGTAGGTGTAGGCGGAGCCGCTTTGCAGACCCGACTCGGGTGGCACAGGCACGGCAGTGATCTGAAGATTCGGGATGGTCACCGAGGATGTTTCATGCACTTGCACCTCAGTCACATACTGGCTCATGTAGTTTCCAGTCAGGCCGGTGGAGCGAACCAGAAGGAAGTATGTGTCAGGACTGTTGATCCGCACCTCTGCGGAACCGTCGCCAGTCGAGCCATTGAACTCACTCATGAACACCCCTGCTGAATTGTACAAGGCAACCACCGGCAGAAAGGAACTGGTGGGTGGCAGTGCAGCGGAGAGGAAGACTGTCTTGCCAGCCGGGATGACGCCGAGGTTGAAGTAGTCGAGATCCGTTGTGTTGTGAACAAGGCCCGCCACTTTGGCCGAGGCGATGCCGCCCGCAGTGCTCAGCGTCACGGGGTCAGCCACGCTGATGGTGTTGTTGGCCTCAGATTCGAGCTGGAGCAGGGAGGGATTGATGAGCGAAAGACGGAAGCGGTATTCCTCCTGCCAGCCATAGTTCTGCGAAACCTGCAGCTTGTAGGTGCCTGTGGCGTTGAGTGTGATCGGGACAAATTCACCCTGCTCGTTGTAGCCGAGAGCGCCCTCGTAAAGCACGGAGTTATCCGGACGACGGATGGTCCAATAAAGACTGAAGTAATTTGGGGCACCTACCAACTCTGTGTCAAAGGTGAGATGCTGACCGGTGGTGCCGGTGAAGGACCAGTAATCCGTGTCACCCGATGAGGTGCGGCGTCCGCGTCCGGCACCTGTGATGAGGCCCGCAGGATTTTCCACCTGCACCAAAGGCGTAGCAGTTGCTGGTGTGCTGTTTCCTGCACTGGCGGTCGTCAATCCAGGAACCTGGGCGACACTGAAGTTGCGCACAAAAGGCGCGGACATCGTGGTGCCATAGGTGTCCTTCAACCCCGAAACCGTCAGGCGATAGCTGCCCGGCGGCAGAGGGTCTGAAAGTTCGTAGGTGCTGTTGAGGCCCGATGAATAGGCGTTCGGGATCACCGCAAAGATCACGTCATCGCTGGAGCCGGGGCCGATCACCGTGTCCGGCCCGGCTTCTCTCAATACATAGTTCGCCGCCGTGGTGACGGAGGACGGCAGCAGATCCTCATTGAAGGACAGCGAGAATCCATTGATGAAGTCCAGCGTGGACGTGCCTTCAGCAGGCAGATCGGTGTCTGTCACCTGTGGCGGCAGTACATCGGTCAGCGCGGCATTGATCTGATAAACGGAATTCAGGCTGCGCGCGCTGTGCCAGACCCTGAAGTAATAGGCATCCGCAACACCGATGATGTGATGTAGCGGCCCGGAGCCAGGCATCGCTGTAACAACCGGCGTGCCGTCAGATTCATAAAGTGTAAGCATGGGCAGCGCTGCGATGGGTGCAGGCGAAGCACTGGGAAGGCTGTCAGGTCCTGCGCTAAAGCTGGCAAGCGCCTCGGAATCCGTGAACGCGCCATCCCAGACGCGAAACTCGCTGTAAGCGCCGTTGAGGTTCTGCTGGGAGGTAAACTGGGCGCGGCCCAGCCAGTTGTTGTTGTCCACCAGGTCCGTTAATTTCCAGGATGTGGCCACCGAGGCCATGAGCTGACCGTTGCGGTAGTAACGCAAGAGCGGCGAGCCGCCGCTCCCATCCGCATCATAGACGACTGCAAAATGAAAGACCTGCCCCGCCGCGTAAGGCACGGTCGGGTCGGCATAGTGGCTGGTGCTGCTGTTAAGGCGTAGTTCAACACGGTTTTGCGTCTGGGTGCCGCCAATCTGCGCCGTGAGGAGCAGGTAATCAGTGCCCGAAGCGGAGCCGCCAGGTGCGGTGATCTCTCCAGCACTGCCGGTGCCAAAGTCAAAAAGACGCGACCAGTCGGCCGGGCCATTGATGGCCACCCAGCCCTCAAAAGTCGCATCGCCCGTGCGTGATGATGCAATGCCATTGGGCAGGTCAATGTAGGCGGCGGTGCCCGGGCTGCCGCCTGGGAGCACGACGGAGCCGCCTCCCACGACGGCTCCAGCGCCGCGCAAATGAGCATTGGAAGCACCGACGGAATCCGCAAACTGAGTGGTGCCTGCCGCTTCACCAAAGCTCCAGCGATGGCGCAGCATCAGGGACTGACGGCCTGCCGCAGCATCAATGGCTGCCTGCGGCGCGATCGCGGTCAGATTGACATCAGTGCCGGTGGCCAGATTGCCCAGGCGGAACCAATCCCCGCTGCCGTCATTGGGCGCATGATGACCGAAAACTTTCGCTGAGCGAGTGCCTACGCCGGCCGTGAGGGAAAGTGTATTGGCCTGGCCTAGGCTGTTGTTGTCCTCGGCCTCGATCTGAGTCTGGGCATCCACAATACTGACGCGAAAGCGATACTCGGCCGTGCTCCAGTAATATGGGCTGACGCGCAGGAAGAAACGACCGTCATAAGGCACCGTAAATGGCTGCGTCAGCGCGAACCCATTGCCATAAATGTGGGAAGAACCCAGCAGGACCGAACCTTGATGATTCAGTATCTCATACTGAAATCCACTGCTGCCTGGAGCACCGGGAGATTCTGCCGCCACGACGACGCGTTCACCCCCGCGTGCCGAGAAGGTGAAATAGTCGTTCTCACCATTCACATCCAATTGGCCGCGCCCATAACCATGCCTCATGCCTGCAATGGCTCCGTCGGGATTGAGGGAGAAGCTCCCCTGACCGAGATAGACCCATGCCTGATTCTGGTCATGCGAAAGCACCACCATGTCACGTTTGCCATCGCCATTTAGATCCGAAACAGCGGCATCGATAGCGAGATAAGATTCAGACCATGTGGATGGGCTGTTGAAACTTAGCGCTGGAGTTGCCTTGTTCTGCCGCGCCACCATCATCCCCCACCGTGGAGCCAACAGGTCTGGATACCCGTCTGCATTCAAGTCACCCACACGCATGTTATACTGGTTTCGATAGCCATCCAGGAACCAGTTCACATAGGGTTGGAAGGTGCCATCACCATTGCCCGAGAGAATGTTGACCCGGTCATAATAATCGTAGGACACAACGAGATCCGACTTGAAGTCGCCGTTGAAATCCGCAACCGCGATGCCAGTCGGGTTCGAACGATCTGTGGCATAGCGCACAGGCGCAGCAAAGCTGCCCGCTCCTGTGGAAAGGAAGATCAGCACATCATTGCCATCATAATTCACTGCCGCGATGTCATCCAGGTTGTTGCCATCAAAATCAGCCACCGTCACATGATAGGTGCGCCATGAAGGACTGAGTCCCGCGCCGACAAAACTGTGAACGAACCCTCCCAGACCATCACCGAGGTAAAGGCTGAGGCAGCGCCCTGTGGCACTGGTATTATGATTGGTCACCACGAAGTCAGGATTGTCATCACCATTAAAGTCGCCAGTGGCTGAGCCCAGAGGATGATCACCTGCGGGCAGCAATGCGAGAGCTGTGAGTGTTCCGTCACCGTTGTTCCGAAGCACCCGTACATTGTCAGAATTGGCGATCGGCACGACGACGTCTTCATCACCATCCTTATCCATATCGAGTTTACTGATGTAATGCGGCCCGTCTCCCACCGGGTAAGTCACCACAGAACCAAAAACTCCTGATCCGTTGTTTAACCGTGTGGTCACCGAGTCGGAGTCCCGGTTGCTGATGACCATGTCCAGGTGCTCATCGTCATTGAGGTCGATGAGCAGCACCCCGATGGGCGCATTCCCCCCGGTGGCCATGGCAGGCTGCACGGCATAAGAGCCATCAAAAGCCGCACCTGCCACTGCCGCGCCCGAGAGGACGTCCGCCGTCGCGAGGGAACCGTTGTCGCGGTCTTCGGTGACAAATCCGGGCACGCCCACGACCGTAAACTCGCGCACATGCGCAGTCGCCATCGGCTGGAGGAAAAGATCCTGAAGGCCGGTGCTGGCCGTGAATCTGTAGGCACCTGGCTGCAGCGGCCCATTCACGATATGGACTGAGTGCGAAAGGCCGCTGGTGTAGTTGCCGTGGCTCAGCGTGTAGAGGATGTCATCGCCGCCACCCAGGTCGAAGGTACCGTTGGCACCCGCGCAGCGGAGTTCATAGTTGGCGGCATTGCGCACCGTCGTTGCCAGCATGTCCTCGTTGAATCCAAGCGTGAAGTCAGGAAGAGGGAAAGTGACCGTCGAACCCTGGGCAGGGAGTGTGTTTGAGGTGACCACGGGTGGAGTCACGTCCGCGATACTCACTGCAACCTGATACTGGGCCGTGGCTGAAGGCTGATTGTTGTGAACCCGGAAGACATACGAGGCGGCATCTTCAGCAGCCAAAGTAAAGGTGAGCGGTCCTGAACCAGGAGCTGCCTGAGCCACCTGCGTGCCATCGGATTTGAACAAAGTCAGGTACGGCCGCGCCGCCAGAGCTGGACTGACCGCAGCAGGCAGTGCATCCGGTCCCGCAGCGGTACTGGCGATGGCCTGGGCATCTGAGAAAGCACCGTTCCACACACGAAATTCGCTGTAGGCACCATTCAGACATGGGTCAGTGTATTGCCCACGACCAAGCCAGTTGTTCACATCATCCAGATCAGACAGTTTTTTCGAGACCGGCACGTTCGCCATCAGGAGTCCGTTGCGGTAGTAACGCATCGTTGGAGTGTTGCCGTTGGTGTCATAGGCCACGGCAAAATGAAACATTTGTCCTGCATTGTAGGGCACGACAGGATCCGCATACTGACTGGAACCACCCATGCGAAACTCGACTCGGTTATTCGTGAGCGTCCCCCCGTATTGAGCCGTCAGAAGTAGGTAGTCGGTGCCTGACGGTGATCCCCCAGGCCCGGTGATTTCTCCAGAAGTCCCTGTTCCGAAATCAAACAGCCTCGACCAGGATTGTGAGCCATTGATTGCCGCCCATCCCTCAAAGGTAGCGCTAGCAGTGCGGCTGGAAACGATGCCATTCGGCAGATCAATGTAGGCTGCCGTGGCTTGCGAGCCGCCGGGGAGAGTCACCTGCCCTCCCCCCACCGTGGCACCCGCACCTCGAAGCACGGCACTCGTCAGGCCCGTGACAGTGTCTGTAAACTGCGTGGCCCCTCCTGACTCACCAAAACTCCAGCGATGCTGGAGTTCCAATGCCTGACGCGCTGCGATGGAGTCCACCGCAAGTTGCGTTGGCGTAACGGTCAACGTGACCTGGGTGCCTGGGGAAAGATTGCCCAGACTGAAGTAGTCGCCAGCAGCATCATTCACAATGCTGGCACCGAGAACTGTGGCCGAGAGCTGCCCGGCCCCCAGCACCAGCGGCGGCGTGTTCGTCTGCGTCAGGGAATCATTGTCCTCTTGTTCTACAAAGGTCGGCGGACGCGCCAGCGTGACACGGACACGGTACTCTTGGACGCCGCCATAGTAGGCAACCACTCGAAGATAGTAGCGTCCTGGCTGGCTCAAAGTGGTGCTCCACTGTCCATAGCCAACGGTGTCGGTGTAGAAGTTTCCGATGTTTTGTCCACGGCTATTATAAAGGATGTACTGCCTCCCTGAACCGCTTGGAGCACCTTGATTTTCTGTGGTGACCAGAAGGCGGTCCAGATCCTGGGCGGTGAAGGTGTACCAGTCCTCATCAGAGTCTGTCGTCAGAAAGCCTCGGAACGCACCCTGCCGCATTCCGGTAATGCTTCCGTCAGCGGCGAGCGGCAGGCTGGAGTTGCCGGTCCAGACAAAAATCTGGTTCAGGTTGTATGAATTCGCCACCAGATCAATCCGGCCATCGTGGTTCACGTCGTCCCAGGCGATTCCACTGCCATTTGAGTTTTCCGTATGGCGAGTCGGGCCGCTGAAGTTCAGCGTGCCGTCACCCCGGTTGTAGAGAACGATGACCCCGTTGTAGCTGGAAACCATCACGTCCGCCCAGCCGTCACTGTTCAGGTCGGGAGTCTCGACAAAGTACATGTTGACACTACCTTCGACAGAGAAGCGCACGAAGGGCTGGAAAGAGCCATCACCATTACCTCTCAAGACGCTGAAGTAGTTGTGACCATCAGTGACGGCAATGATGTCCAGATTCCCATCATGGTCAAAGTCAGCCACGGCAGCGCCCGTGGGTTCCGTGTCATCAACCGGAAAGAATGCTGGCGCGGCGAAAGTGCCACCCGTGTTCAGGAACACCGCCATGTCATCCGTGACATAATCTCCGGCCGCGAGGTCATCGAGATTGTTCGCGTCTTCATCGAAATTGCCTGCCGTTAGACCGTAAAAGTCCACAGTCTGTCCGCTGACCGTAATCTTCGTCTCGGTGAAGCCGCCTGCGCCATTCCCAAGAAGCAGGCTGATGCTGCGTCCACCTGTGCTGGTGCCTTGATTCGCCACAGCAAGATCGGGGATGGCATCGTTGTTAAAACGTCCGGTCACCATGTGAATGGGGCCGTCTCCCACGGCAATGACTGCTCCTGCCACCAGAGTACCGTTCCCTGGATTGCTGAACAGCCGCACCTGATCACTTCCATAGCAGGACACCGCCACATCCAGGTCACTGTCCCCATCAATGTCCAGCACCTCAATGTCCCAAGGATTGGCCCCGGTCGCGTAGTTAACCGCTGTCCCAAAGGTGCCGTCTGCATTGCCGGGGAAAACGGCGATCTGGCTGGTGTTATATTTGGCGGCGATGGCCTCTTTGTTGCCGTCACCGTTCAGGTCGAGCAGCTTCAGCCCCCAAAGGTTGGCACCCGCACTCGTAGAGCCCAGCAAGTTGAAAGAGCCGTCAAAGGCATTCGTGGGACTTAGGCTGATGGAATCAGCCGTCGCCGTGCCATCATTGGACCGGTCCTCCAGTACAAAACCCGGCACAGCGACCACTGTGAACAGCCGGACATAGGCAGTTGCAAGAGGGTTGGCAAACTTGTCCGTCAGGGTCGTCTTCGCCGTAAACCTGTAGTTCCCCGGTTGCAGCGGTCCATCCGGGATGTGGTAGCTGGCAGTCAGCCCCGAGGTGTAAGCCTGCGGCGTGACGGTGTAGAGCACGTCATCCCCGTTGTCGAAGGTGGTGCTGGCGTTCGGGCCTGCATAACGCAGTTCGTAGCTGGCCGGATTTGTGACCGTGGAGGCCAGCATGTCCTCACTATAGCTGATGGAGAAATTGGAGGACACATAGGACGTGCTTACACCCTCCTGGGGGAGGTTCAGCAGCGTGATCGTCGGTGCCACAGGATCGGCGATGGTGATGTCCACGAGGTATTCCGCGTGCAGGCCACGCGTGGTGGCGGCGTCATAAACACGGAAGGAGTAGGCACTTTCATTCCCGGCGGTGACAGCAAAGGTGAGCTGTGGATCACCAGCATTGCTGATCGCCATCTGGGTGCCGTTGGATTTGAAGATCGCCATCCGAGCCGACAGCGCGCTCGTGGCGGGGATTTTCAAGTCCAGGGTGATGTTTGCACCCGCTCCGAGATTTCCCAGGCTCCAATAATCGCCGTTGGTGTCGGTTTCAGAAATGTAGCCCGCGGAGGCTCCCGTGAGCGATCCCACGCCGAGCGTCAACGAGGTGGCGTCCGCAGCGCCGATGCTGTCATTGCCTTCGCTTTCGATGACTGTGGGCGCGTCAAAGAGGGACACACGGAACTGGTACTCACCCCGGTACCCATAGTTCTGCATCACCCGCACATAGTAGGTGCCGGGCGCATCCACGGTGATCTGATCGCTTTGCCCGCGTCCATTGGGGTCGGAGTAGAAATTGTAAAAATTGACTCCTGACGCATTGAACAGGGAAAAATAAAGGCCCGCGCTGCCAAACAATCCTGGATTCTCCACCGCCACGACCATGCGCTTCGCATCGTCCACGGAAAGGCTGAACCAGTCCTCATCACTGTCACTGCCGATCTGCCCGCGTCCGTAGCCATGACGCAGGCGGCCCAGCGCGGCATCCACGGCCAGCGGTTTTTGCGGATTGCCCAGCAGCGTGCGCAGGCGGCTGCTGTTCCATTCATTCACGACGATGTCCGGACGTGTGTCCCCGTTCACATCTGCCACCACCGCGCCCAGTGCGTAGCCGATGTCATAGCGGATCGGCGCGCTGAAGGTGGGAACAGTCGTGTTCTGGCGGTTGTAGCGGATCACCAGGCCGTTGGTGCGCGGGATCACTAAGTCCACCCAAGTGTCTCCGTCCAAATCCACCGCTTCAACAAAGTACTGAGAGGCAAAACCATCCATGCCCCAGCGGACAAAGGGCTGGAAGGTGCCGTCGCCATTGCCCTTCAGGATGCTTAGATAATCGTGATAGTCGGTGGCCACCAGGGCATCCAGTTTGCCGTCGTGGTCAAAGTCCGCCAAACTGACCGAAGTGGGGTCCAGGTCTTCGACATCAAATGAGGTCGGTGCGCCAAAGGTGCCGCTGCCAGTGCCGATAAACACGCGCATGTCGTCCGTGTCAAAGTCCCCCGCCACGAGATCGGCCTTGCCGTCGTTGTTCACATCCCCAGCGGCCAGTCCATAAGGACGAAAGACATTGCCTGCGACAGTGACTTTGCTTTCTGTAAATCCACCGGCACCATTGCCGATCAGGATGCTGAGACTGCGCCCCCCGGCACCGGTGCCATGGTTGGCAACGGCGAGATCGGGAATGAGATCGGCGTTGAAGGTGCCTTTCACGATATGCAAAGGCGAGTCGCCGACGGTGACGGAGCCAGCAGCGACCAGTGTGCCTGCGTCGTTGCGGTGAAGCCGTATCTGGTCACTGCCCAAGCAGGCAACAACTAGGTCCTGGTCGCCATCCGCGTCGAAATCTATGATTTCGATGTCCCACGGGTTATTGCCTGTGGAGTAATTCGTGCTCGTGGCGGCAAATGAACCGTCCGCATTGCCAGCAAACACCCTCAGCTGGTGTGTGTTATGGGCGGCGACAATGGCATCCAGCCTGCCATCGCCCGTCAGATCGAGCAACTTGAGACGATGTGGATTGGTCCCGACGGCGCTGTCATGGGTGTAATAGAAGGAACGATCAAAGGCCGTGCCGGGAGCCGTGCTGATGGTTCCCGCTGTAGCACGGGTGTTGTTGTCACGGGTCTCATTCACAAAGGAACCCTGGCCCAGAATGGTGAAGGTGGTGTCACTGATGGAGGCCAGATTGTTGCCAGACCTATCCTGAACGCCTGTCGTCACGCGCAGGCGATGCAAACCGGGCTGGAGCGGACCGTCCGTGATTTGAAAGTAAACCGACTGGGTGCCGCCGGAGTAGGTGGTGGTCAAGGAATGCACATAGTCGTTGGCATTCCCCAACACCCCATCTGGCCCGGCATGGCGCAGTTCCACATTCGCGGGGTTTTGCAGAGTTGCGGCCAGCATCCGCTCCGAAAAGATCACCTTCAGACTGGCATAGACCCCGTTCAGCGTGGGTGACGCGCCTGTGTAGGGAGCCAAGGAGTAGCTCCCAGGATGGCTGCCGTGGTTGCTCGAGTTCACCCCGTTGCGGGAAGTGCCCAGATAGCTCGACTGCCCTGCCTGAATGGTCACTGTGACGATGCCCGTTTCCCCGTCTGCCAGCAGGCCAGCATGAAGGGCGGCCACCGCCACGGAACTGTCATCCGTGTAAACATCCGTGCCCCAGATGGTGCCCCCTCCCGCTGTCACCTGCACATTGAAGCTGGAACCATTTTGGCCCCGATAGGCCGTCATGTTGCCAGGATTCACCAGCAGTCCCGGGATGCCTTCAAAGCTGGGGCCATAAGCCGCCAGCGGTGTCACACCCGTCACTGTCGGCGCAGTTGCATCGGTCACGGAGATTGCCGCCACATACTGGGCCAGTAGTCCCTGCCGCGCCGCACTGAAAGCCCCCACGCCTTCATTGCCTGTCCAGTCCGGGCTGCCTTCGATGGTGCCATCCAGTGAATTGGCTGTGGCATCGTCCAGGGTTGTTCCGCCGCCTTCGGCGAACTTGTAGTAGCCCACCAGTCCGCTTTCGCTGCCGGTCAGCACGTTGTCCAGGTTGGCGGCGATCTCCGCCCCCGTGCGTGCTACGTTCCAGATGCGCAGCTCGTCCATCTCACCCTTGAGCCGACTGGTATAGCCGTTGCCGATCAGTGCATTGAGCGCCCCGGCGACGGCGGGGAAGTAGCTCGCGTCCGCTTGATTGACCAACTGCCCGTTGATGTACCAGTAGAGCTTCCGCGGTGCCGCACCCAACTGCCGCACCAACGCGATGTGCTGCCAATGGCCGGGGCGCAACTCTTTCTGCGAGTTGAAGGTCTGGTAGGGGCTGTTGTTGCCGCCGCCAGTACCATAAAGATAGTTGATGTCCCCACCTGTCTCGATGGTCATCGTGCCCTCGCCCGCATAGGCCTTACTCCAGGGAGTTCGCCGCGTGGAAACCTCATCCAGCCGGAGCCACATCTCGATGGTCTGATCCCCGGTAATCCGGAGCGCGGCGGGATTGCCCAGGCTCACCCCGTCATTCGTCCCATCAAAACGCAACGCCCGGCCCGACAGCGCCTCATTCCCGCGAATCCGTAGCAGGTATTCACCCGCATCCACGATCGTCGCATTCAGCGTGCTGGTCGTCGTCGTGGCCAGCGGCGCGCCCTCAGAGCCCTTTTTGAAAACCGCCATCTCCGCGTCGCCGACCAGGAGGGTCGAGCTAGCAGGCAGTCCCAGGCTGATGTTCACCGCATTGCCCGCACCCAGGGTGCCCAGGTCAAAATAATCAAAGTCCTGCCGCAGCGCCCCCGCCGCCTTCGCTGTGAACCCGCCACCAGTGGTCGTCAATGTCAACGCAGACGGCGCGTAAGCAGAGTCATTGCCCTCCGACTCCAGCAAAAAGCCGCGTCCCAGGTCCACCCTCATGCGCAGGCCCGTGGCACGATGGTCGCTATAGACAAAGAGATTGTAGGTGCCAGGCGTCGTGATCGTGAAGTTCTGAACCCACGATTCCCCCTGCTGTGTACCGTCATGCGAGGCCAGGACGGTGTTGACAGAGTTCCTCAAGCGCAAGCGCGGATAGGTACCGATAGCGTCGGTTACTACCCAAACCGTCACGCGGTCGCCGCCCTCCGCCTCGAAGAGCCAGGTCTTGGCATTGCCCGACCCCGTGCCCGTGAGGCTGTCCTGAATGCTAGTGGAAAGGAAGCCGCTAGAGGCGGGACTCTCCGTGAGTCCGAGCTGTGTCTGCGCCTCCGCCGGGGTTGCTTGAAGGACCAGGCTCATTCCGAGTGGTAGCATCCATTTTGAAAATCGTGGCATGTCCATAAAAGTAATCTCCGGTTAAGGTTGGTGCGGAGTTTGAGGGATTTGTTGTGGTATAAAGATTGCGGCGGAAAAATTCAATCCAAAAACCCAGCCGCAAGGGAATGCCTAGCAGCTTTGTGGACTCGTAATGGGGATGTGCTGCTTATGCCCACAGGTTTCACCAAAACTTTTCGTGACAGTAGAGCCTCTTGCAAAACCTTCAAGATGCAAGGTCGCGATTTGTTGTGGTATAAAGATTGCGGCGGAAAAATTCAATCCAAAAACCCAGCCGCAAGGGAATGCCTAGCAGCTTTGTGGACTCGTAATGGGGATGTGCTGCTTATGCCCACAGGTTTCACCAAAACTTTTCGTGACAGTAGAGCCTCTTGCAAAACCTTCAAGATGCAAGGTCGCGGAGAGTTTTTTCATCTCACGATGGCGGAGCTTTCATCGCATCGGATCACCCTTGGCTCTGAGTGCTCGGCATTGGCTTTCACGAGT
>Ga0247837_1001870_pt1 | contig 41988 bp, 29 predicted proteins | sample LaCtaG_2_FD_187115 | JGI IMG/M metagenome (GOLD analysis project Ga0247837, IMG submission 187115) | Freshwater microbial communities from meromictic Lake La Cruz, Castile-La Mancha, Spain - LaCruzMarch2015_14.5m | ecosystem: Environmental > Aquatic > Freshwater > Lake | place: Spain: Castile-La...
TAGTTCGACTTCATAGCTATTATAGCCTAGAGACCTATTAGGACTTGGACTTTGCCCAAACTGGGTTAAAGCCATGGACTCGAAACTGCTTTGCCACCATTTCCGCTTCAGTTACTGTACTGATGTAGTGACTAGCGCACGTGGAGGTACTCAAAAGTGCAGTTGCTGCCTTTGTATGTACTCAAGGGAGTACACAGATTTCAATAGCTGCTTATAGTCGCTGGAAAGTGACTGACCTAGTGCAGCCTAAGGTTCTAATCCCGTCTTTCCATTGGCAACAAGGTAGAAACTGTATTACTAGTATAGAAAAGACCTGGAACTGGCTAGAAGGCTGCAGACTTACTGACTCGCAGTACATGGAAATCAGACTAGCGGAGTAATCAGACCTAATAGCGCTTCTTTTAGCCGGCTCTTTACCAGCTTTCCTGGGCTTAGGTCCTAAATAGAGGCTCGAAACACTGAATAGAGAGTGGGGAAACCTAGTATTACATGCACAGGGAGGAAAGCCTGTGAACCATGCAATCAATATACTGTTTCAGCTCTGTTCGGCCTGCTACGCTGGCTGCATGAGACCCTCAAGTACTCCCGCCTGCCCAATCCAGTCCCTTATCACCAACCTTCGCGTGGCTACCGAAGCCACCCAGTCTCCCTCGTCCATGCATCGCTGATTGTCCAAGTCAGCACTAGGAATGAAAGCATGTCCATTTCCTTATTTGAAGCATCAAGGGAGAGAGGAGTCTGGCGGATGTGGGCGGACAGGTCTGGATCGAGTCAGGACATGTCCTTAGACTTACCATTTGGAAGTACTGAAGGAAGGATTTGGGCATTGCGTGGGAAACGAATGGTCCTAGTGGACACCCTGACCTCGCCCACCAGACCCTAATCCACCTGGGCCACTTTCCAAAGCAGTAGGGGAATAAGCAGCGAAGACACGCCTTATTAACTGGGTTTCAGGTGGCTATCCGGGACGATGTGGAATTGGCTCACTGCGGGTCTTTTTCCAGGCGCCTTCTTTCGCACACGAGGACTTCTTCGCCTTTATGGTCCTCAAGCGTCTAATAGCGCCCTTTGTCCCAAGCGGGACGGACTGATAAACCACCCGCAGCTGCAGTATAACTGGCTGTTGGGAGAAATCGAGCACCAGTCCCTATAGAGATGTGGCGCTTTTCAGACACTATATAAGTGTTACGGACTTAGGAGTCTATGGCTGAAGGCTTCCAGGACTATGTCTGATATGAAGGATTAGGAACTGTACAGTGACCTACTGGAGTTGCAAAGTCCTGCCTGCGTAGCTACTGAGGCAGCCAAGCAGCTGCTCTACGCCAATAGCCCATTCCCCGGTCAGAAATCGCGAAAAGAGTGTCTTTGATGGATAATCGGTACCTGGAAATCTGTGAAGTGGGTGTGGGAACTGGCCTTCCATGGGCCGATTTTCTTCCTGGGAGGGACTACATGTCTACCGCTCCTACCCTAATGCCCAGATCCTTATGGTTAAGATAGGGAACTAGCGCCATTTGAAGCTGTCGCGTCTATCTTTGACAGCAGTACTAAGCAGTTTGAACTCCTCCTGGTACTCCTGCGGTATGAGCGCGCACATGCTCCACGCATTCTTCGTGTCTTGGCCTATTTTCCGTATCATCGGGTTGTACACCAGGAAGAAAAAGACTATCGCGAACACGGAGTACAGGCTGATTAGCAGATTTTGCCACATTGCCATTTGGGTCTGCGTGGCTTTGTAGTCACTTTCGTACAGCTGAGAGCTGTAGTCCAGAGGGTCGTAGAGGTAGTGCTCGTCCAGGAGTCGTATGAGCTGCATTTCCTCGGACATGTAGAGGCGCTTGGCGGAGTCCCAGGTCATATTCGCAGCGTTCAGCCCAATTGTCTGCATTACAGTTCTGCCTAGTGTCACATACATCCCCAAAGCACTATGCAGGCCCTGCATTAGTGCTCGGTTCCCCACCGTTTCGCAGTTCTCCAGACTCCTGGCCTTCGGCGCACTGCACCCTGTCACGAACATCAACTCATCATGTGTCGTCCCCCTCATCTCATTAAACGACAGTCCCTCCTCCGCATTCCCAAATATGAGCGAATTCTCCACATACTCCAACTCATTGATGCTCCAATAGGCCTGGCGAGAGGGCCAGGCCAGGTTCTGCCCAGCCGGCACAATGAACTTGTACCCAATTCCAGTCACATTCTGTATCAGCGCTTCCAGGGTCCACAGGTTAATAGCTCTGGACAAGGCTCTTCTCCGACTCGCCCAATTGATAGTAACAGGCTCTTCCTCTAGTGCACCACCCACAGTTTCGAAACCAGTGTAGTAGATGAGGTAGAAGTAGACCAGACTGATGAGGAAGAAACAGCACAGTTTGAGTAGGACGACTTTCCGCTGGCGAGGGTCGAAACTGAGCAATTTGCGGGTTTCTGGGGACGGTTTGGAGTTCTTTTTGCTGGGTTTGTCGAGAGATTTGGTGGTTTCGGCCTTGCTTTCCTCTATCTTTTCCTTGTCGTCTTCCCTGCCTTCTTCCTTTAGTTCCTCCAACTCTATGCTTGCGGATTCATTGAGTGCACCCAGGCGTTCATTGCACCTGCCTTTCATGATTCTGCAGACGTAGGCAGGGATTTCGAAGAAAATGTCCCACACTTCCCTCTTCGACTTCTCCAGGGTCCGAATTGCAGGGATAATCGCAAATCCCGCACAGAAAAGGAGCACTAAAACAGAGGCCATTATGAGCAAAATCGCTGTTAATCGCTGTTTATCGACATCTCTCAGCGCTGAATTCACATAAAACTTCGCACTTTTGTTGAGATAGGACAACAACTCGCCTTCTCCATTCCGATACACATAAAAGGCCCTGCGATTGCTGATATTCAATGGCGGATTCGATAGTTCCTGTGTGATTAGGAAGGACTGAAGCACTACATTGGAAGTCGCATCGAACAGATTCGTCTGGATCCTGCGTACATTTTGGCCCTCCATAAGCCAGGTAGGGATGCTTTCTCGAATATACACATCTCTGTCTGAGTCGCTTATTAGGTCGTAGTTGCGGTAGAGACGCAGGTTGATGGCGTGCATATCGGCGGAGTCCAGCGTCATCCATTGGTAGTACTGGGCGCGGGAGTCGCTGGGGAGGAAGCCGAGGTCCATGAGAGAAACCACGCGGATATAATAGGCCAAAGAGAGGGAATAGAGGCGCAAATTGCCCACTAAATTGACAAAGTGGGAAAGGTTTTCATTGTAACTGGCCGCAGACTGTATGACTTTGAAGGTGAGAATGGAGGTGATAATCAGCAGAACGATAGTGCTGATCAGCGTCAACTTGAAGCGCCACTCATACTTCTTAGTCCTCGCGAATTCAAAGGAGATCAGCGCCTTGATGTGCTTGTTGAAGTAGGCCAGCGAAGCCATAGAAGACCCCATGCTTTTGGAGGAAGACAGGGCACTGCGGGCGTCATTAGCTTCCTCCCTTTCCCCTTCTTCCCTGGAGGAACTGGCTGACTTGCTCACTGACTCTGAGACTTCCTCGGAGGACCCGATTAGGGGCTTGCTTTGGTCCTCGGAGCTTCGCTTTGCGCCTGCACTCACGGAGGAGGCAGATTGAGAGGCTGCGGGGGCTTTTTGGCTGGAGGTAGAGTGACTTTGCGACTCCGACTGACTCTCTGAGCCTGAAGAAGACTCACTCGAGTCCTCAGACCCGCTTTCCTCCTCACTTTCCGAGGAAGACACTTCCTCTTCCTGGGCTACTACCTGACTGAAGGCAATGCGCACATCTTTGGCAGAGGTGGGGTTCTTGAGAGTACTGACTGCCCTGCCAGGGTCGCTAGTGTCCTTCAAAGCATCGTTCACTTGCGATTTCTCGAACTCGTCCGCCTCCTCTGCTCGCCTTTTGCCGGTTTCTATCCTCATCACAAAGGCAGTTTTGGCGCCTATTAGCAGCTTTCCCAGTCTGCATTTCACATCCGTCTCTCCACCTGCCTTCCCCATTCTCACCTCAATCAACTCCTCCAAGTCCACTTTCGCCCGAATTGCACTGAAATTCGCAATTACAGCCTCCGCTTTCAACTCCGTGTTTTTGGCTGCGTTCAGGTCGAACAGCTTATCTGCCTCCTCTGAAGCTGCAGTTATATGGTATTCACTGGTGAGCATTAGAAGCTCGTAGGTCTGCTTCGTGGGAATTATCACTGCCATTAGGTAAGGCGGCTTTTCAGCACTGGGAACCACTTTGACGAGGGTGCGGGCTTCGAAGAGGTAGTTGCGTTTGTTGAGGAAGTAGAGAGTTAAAGAGGAATTGTCCACTATGGAGTACTGCCCAGACTCGTGGAATTTCCGCATATAGTCGTCATGCGCTTCCGCAAACGGCGAAGGTATCAACAGGGAAACATTTCTCCCCACTAACTCAGCCTGATAGTACCCAAACAGCGAAATCGACTGAGGGTTCGCCTTCTGAATCTCTCCCAAAGTCTCAAAATCGCCCGATATGCTCAAAATCGAGTTCTCCGCATCAAAAAACGACAGCGGCTGCGTAAGTGCATTTAACACAGTTGCATTCACATTCTTGCCCTGAGCCTCAGCCTGCATTTCCGCCTTCTGGATGTACCGGTCTCCCACGTCTGAGAAGTTGTTGAGGCTTTTGAGGAAGCCGCCGTACATGAGGAGCGCTTGGGTGGACTTGGAGTTGAGCTTGATGAGGAGTTGGTAGTTGCTCTTGGCCACTCCGATCATGTTGGAGGTTTCGCCGGAGAGGGTGGTGAGTTTGGGCAGCTTTGGAGACTTGGACTCGAGTTCGGACCAGAAGAAAAACTGGGAGCGGGTCACAGACTCGTCATTCTTTTGGGCTGCTGCGAGACACTTTTCGAATAAGACATAGTCATAAGCGTCGTCCTTCATATGGTGCTTGTAGCACCCCTCAGCAGTCCTACTAAAGTGATAAAACGCATACTGCGAGTCCAGCTTATTGGCTATCACCATTCCCTTATAGCACTGCACCATTGCCAATATGTAGCTCTCAAAGAGGTGCAGCTGCAGCAGGCCTGACCACAGGTACAGGAACTCCGAGTTGGGGAACTTCTTGAATGCCTCTGCGTATAGAGTCTCTATTTCCTGTAGCGAACGGTCATGCACCAACTTGAAATTATCATCCGGCCGCTCCTCCTCACTGTACAGCGACTTCGCACTCTTACTCCGAGCTTCTTCCAGCTCTAAAAGGTGCATCCTGCCCTTCATCTCCACCTGGTAAATATTCGCTATATGTTGGATCTTCCGGTTTCTGAGCGCTTTCCCGCGCTTAGCCAGTGCCAACTGAGTGATCTGGACTAGACAGGGAGTGAGGAAGTAGAACAGCATCGTCACGGAACTGTTGGTTTGGTCTGTTGTTTTGAAGAACTCGCCGATCAGCATGCAGAATATAGCGGAAGTGAAGGCGATTAGCGAGCCTTGGCGCATTTTACATATACTGGAGTGAAAGTAGGGGATGTACTGGGTGTGTATATAGCTCAGGAGTGCACCGACAGCCAGGGAAATGAGCAGAAACAGTACTACTTTGGCAGAGGAAGTGGTGAAGTAGTAGGCGAAGATGACAATTGAGTAGCCCAGCAGACGCAATAGCTTGATCCGGGGGTGCGGCTTGGCCATCACTCCCCCACACACAAAGCACATGTCGTAGTACAGCACAGAACACACCAACACCACCGCTGCAAACACACAGGCAGCCGCAATAAAGGCCACCAGGTAGCCGTAGCCCTGGCCTAGGTCCAAACACTCTCCACTGGGACTCACAGCGCACTTCATCCCAAAGGCCAGTGAGTCCATCACAGGGATATACAGTAGGTCACAGTGGAGAGTCGCTAGCACTTTGACGCCCTTCACTAGGAAGTTGGTGAAGGAGGAGGTCTGTTGGAGGAAGGAAAGAGCCACTATGAGGACTACGGTGAGGACCAGCAGGGAGGCGCTGAGGGATACTAGCACGATGTAGCCGATATAGGAGGTGCGGAAGTAACGATCGATGCGAAACACCCAGCAGACGTCAATTAGCCACTGCGTTTGAGAGAGATTCCAAGGACTTTCGCTCTGATAGGGCCCGGTAGTCGAGTAGGAGCCGTCCACCAGCGCCAAAGAAAGCAGCTGAAAGGTCTCTACGAGCAGCATTAGCAGGTGGTAGTGACTTGCAGTTGCGAACTTCAGCGTATTCATGCGGAAAAACACACTAAACAGCCTAGATTTGACCTGTTTCAGTAGTGAGCCTTGGAACTCGTCCTGGTCCAGCAGGATGATTTCGTCTTCTGAGTGGCGATTGCGAATGAACTCCGCCTCATCTATATGTCCCTGCATATTAGATAGTAATTCCGTTACTATGAGGACTAGCGACTTGTCCGTTCACTCTGATGGGGAAGTGCAGCCGCTGAAGAAGTGGTTTCAAGACACCTACTCCCGGGACTACTTGGCTCACCCGCAACAGACGTTTGAACTCGCGTCCATGAGTGTTCACTCCCCTTTCAAATCCTTCAAACACACTCCCCACTCCGCCACTCCCCACCGTCGCTTCCGAGCCACTAGTCTGTCCCCTCGCTACCTCTCTCCCATAGCAAACGGGTCGAAAAGAGCCCTCGAGGAAGAGTTCGTTATGGGCTGTTCAGTGTGTGGGACGAAGGCAATAGAGGGAGTTGCGTGGACTTACCATGGCTCTCCGCCTAGGCTGAGACCTAGCAACAGGCCGGAACTGGTGGATATGGACCAGGAGAACTCTGGGGCGTACTCGGAAATCCTCAGCTGCAGACTGCACAGAGCCTACTCCTACCTGTCCGAGGCAGTCAACATGAAGGAACTGAGGCTGCTGGAGGGGAAATTGGACGCTGAGAACAGTCCTTTTGCTGTGCAGGTGGAAACCAACGGCGCAGGTGCGCAGACAACTGTGGTGAAAGAGGTGTTCCCTGCACCCACAGTACCACTCACTCCTCTGAATTACGAGGAATCCAGTCTTCTCAAGGACTCCTTCTTCCACAACTCTGTAGCGCAGAAGTATGTGAAGGAGGAAGAGCGGCAGCGAGTGGCCATCAGACGAGCGGAGTACTCGAATCGTGTGAAAGGCTTTACACGCATAGTGGAGACCACTAGGCTGAAGTCAGGGGAAGTAGAGGCCTTGGGGGAGCCGGTGTACACCACGAGTTCGCTGGAAGTCGTGCAGGTGCCGATGGACACAGCGAGTAGTGGGGAGGAACGGAAGGAGGAGGCAGTGAGGGCTGTTTCCACTGGGGAGTTCGAAGTTGTGAGTGGGGAGGAACTGAGGGAGCTGCAAATGGACGAAAGAAAAAGGGAGTTCGCAGTAAAGGCCCCATCCGCTTTCCGCACTCCTCAGCGGCACAATACCGCTGCAGTCCGCAGTGAGCGCGAACCTGCGCCGCCTCGATCTCCTGCCGCTGAATCAGAGGAAATGACGGAAAGCACTGGCCAAGTGCCTAGTTCCGAACTCGCCCGGAAGAAGTTGGAAGAAATAAAAAAGACCGTGAAGCAAAGACAAGACGAGCGAAAAGGCCAAAATGGTAAGCAAAGTTCCCTAGTCTCTGGGCAAAAAGGCAGCTTTTCAGGCAGAAACAGCCGCCGGCACCCTACAGGCGGCAGCACCAAAGAAGCCGCAACCCCCCATGACTCTGAGCCTATCCCCGGCCGGCCCAAATCCAGCAGCACTGCAGGTCCTGCGTCTAACACCACTCTTGTCCAGTCCAGCGAAGTGATAAGGACTCGGGAAGAACGCAAGTCGGCAGTAGTAGGGGCGGTCCGTCTGAAAGTAGAGGACCCAGCTGACCCTGTTCAGGACTCGAGTGAGGAGGAAGGACTGGTACCTCCGCAGCCTATGGCAGCGGAAGCGAGGCCAGGACTGGGGGATAGCGAGGGGAGTATGACATCGGAGGATTATCAGGAGTCCATTAGTCCGATTCCGCCTATTGAGACTTATGCGGGAGTGGGAGGGACTATGGAATCCTTCCCAGGACTACCAACAGAGGAAGGGCGAGACGACACAACTGAGGAAGGAAAACGAGGAGAACTGGCAGAGGGCGGGAAGAGCGTATTTGAGGACTACAAGAAACTCCCAACAGGCAAAAGCCCTCTTCTCAAGCCAACAGTCTCCCTAGGCACTCCTCACCCAGTCCCAGAGTCCGCACCTGAAGAGGAAGTCACTCCCGTGCCCTGCAGATCCAACCCCGCTCCTACCTTCCAAGCAGCTGCAAAGCCTTCCAAGTTGGCCTCACCCAGAGAGGTCCCTGGAGCTACTGTCAGAGACTATACGGAACAAGGCAAAAAAGACACTTTGACTGATATGACTCGTGGGAAAGGGAAGCCGGCCTCAAGTGGCTCTCCACTGCACAGAGAAGTCTCTGGGGAAGGGACTTCTAGTCAGGTTTCTCAGTCCCAAGTAGAGGGTGTGAAGGGCAAATCGGCTCAAGGGACGCCAGAACGGTCTCCGAATCTGACCCCTCGGCCTGCTACAGAGAGAGGCGCAAATCTCGCCTTCTTAGGCCACACCGGAGCCACTATCCACACCGGTCAAAGCCACTTTCGCGATAGTCGCCCGGCTCCAAGCCTTCCAGCCACCTTACCCCTAGGCCGAAATACTGAAATTTCCTCGAAAACAGCCAAATCCACTCTCACAAATACAGGCAAAACAATGCCCCAATCCGCCCCCCGCCAAAAGCTCTCCTCCACACGCACCTCCAAAGTCTCTTCCTTCCACCGACTCCAAGAAGAAGCCGCCATCCTAATCCAGCGCGCTGCCCGGCGCTTCCTTGTGCGAAGCAGCAGGAACAAGGCCTGCCAAAGCAGTGCACAGCAGTACACCAGACTGCATGCGGTGCTGGAGCTGTTGGAGGATAGTGACGTGCTGGCGGGACTGCGGATGCTGGGCGGGTTTGTGGAGTACTTGGAGGAGAGAGGGCTAAGAGAGATGTAGAGCTAATAGAGAAGACTGGAAAGGAGCAGTGCAGTAGCGGAGTTGGCGTATAGGTCGTATAGAGTCGTCAACTTCTGCATCTCATACAGTCGCTTAACACACTCCAAGTCAGTCTGCAGAAACACCCACATCTGCATATAATACACCCAGTAGTTATACTCCTCCCCCGAAGTAATCGTGTTATCATTCCCACACGACTCCCAATACCCCCGAAACGCATCACTGCTGACATCCGGACTGCATATTGCCTGGCCGTCCTTGCGAAGCCCACACACACAGGAGCCACTGCTAATTGTTCCATCTTCCAACACACAGTCACTGTCACTTCCACAGATCACCACAGTCAGTCCTCCTTTGAAATTTTTACCTTCTGATCGATTAATGCACTTCGCTTCTCCGGTGAATAGGGTGGAAACGGGGGTGGTGGTGGGCTCCTGGCAGTAGAATAGACTATTGCTGTCTCCGGAGTTGAGCCAGGTGAATAGGGATAAGGCCCTGCACTCCCGGGCTAGTGGGCAGCCGTCAAGGTTGAGAGAGAGCTGGAATGCGGAGGATCGCAAGGCGCATACTTGCACATCGAGGCTTTTGCAGGTGAATTCCGGACATTGCAGGGCTGAAATAGCTAAAGGCAGTAGAAATAGGACTAGTAGCATGCTTTATAGTTAGTTTCTATTGATTTCCCGGGTTCTTGGACCGGAACGCCCAGTAGTTCTTCGCATTTCCCTTGCAAGCCCTGGCAATCTTTCATGAATTTGACGACTTTCCGCTTCAGATAGGTGACTCGGCTGTAGTACGGCTCAGCAGGGTTGCTGAATACCTGCAGTGCCATTTCACAGTGCTGGAAAGTGTTATTAAGCAGAGTGCCGTACCTCTTCAATTCTTTCACATTTTCAGTGAGTTTGTTCGCTATTAGCTCCTTCGCTTGCTGTCGTTCCATGTCCTGCCCGATACTTCCCAGGCCGAAAACAGCTTGTAGTGTTTCCACACTGAACAGGTCTATAGACAGGGTGATTAGGCTGGATACAGGGCGGTTCCAGTCTCCATGTAGACGTATACATTCTCTGGTCTCTATGACTAAGTGGCGGATGTCCTTTTCGTGCTCTGTGAGTTCGGAGTGATGGATGTCGAATATGATTTTGGCCTTATGAGTAGAGATTTCGATGGATTCGGGGTTGGGGACGGCGGGGAGTTCTTCCCTTTGGGCAGCGACTTGGACTGTGTATTTCAATTGAGGGTAATCAGTCCCGAAGCTGTCTTCCCAGCGTTTTAGGTACTTTCTGCATATATCCGCCAGGTGAAAAATGTCCTTTTTCGGTAAATTCGCCCCTGGGACCGGACAACTCAGTCTCACAATTTCCCTCAACTCCCTCATCGCAAGTCTCCTAACCCCCTCACTGACCAGCACCATTTCCCCTATAACTCCCAACGCCCTGCCCCTCACTCTGCTGCTACTGCTCCTCAGGTACGCATACAGCTTCCCCCACAGGAACTCCTCCTGGCCCTGCATTTGCGTCTCCAACTCCTATGTGGCGGCTACCTGCACTTCGAAGGAGTGCTCAGGGTCCAAGCCTGCATTCCCCATCAGCTTCTTGAGGGAGAGGACTATAGGGGCCTCCCTGAGTTTGTCCATTATTGATATAGACAAAGGAACAGAACGGACTTACTAGTCTAAGTCTCCCTCGAGACTCTCTTCCCGACAGGGGTGAAGGACCCTTCGTTGTATGCGATTTTCCCCCGCAGATAGACACGATGGATAGTCCCGTCTAAGTCTGCGTCCACATAAGGACTCAGGGACGGCGAGGGTCCGCACTGCAGAATTCTCCCCTTTTTGAAGGGACTCCAAATGACGATGTCAGCGTATTTCCCCTTTTCTATAGTGCCGCGGTTCCCTGCGCCTATTAGCTTGGCCGGGGCCTGACTCAGCCACTTCGCCATGCGAGTCACGTAGCGGTCCAAGTTGTCTGCGTACCGAGACTTCAGTTGGGTCCAAATAGCCATTAGGCTGAAAGCCACGGAATTGATGCCACTTACAGCCTTTTTGAAACTGCCCAAGTCTTGGAACTTGAGTTCCTTCGCTACAGCTGCATGGTTGGAAGATATCACATCAATTACCTTCAACAGCAGGGAGTCCCATAGTAACTCGCGATTCTGGCCGTCTCGAATAGCTGGGAAAGCCTTGTAGCGGGTGTCACCGGGGGCGACTTGGCTGGCTGTGAAGAAGAGGTAGTGGGGACAGGTCTCGCAGGTGACGAGTTCTGAGTACTCTTTGATTTGGCGGACCCGGTTTACAGCTTCTGCGGAGGATAAGTTGGTGATGTGGATGCGGCAGGGAGCTTTCTGTGTGGAAGTTGCCTTTAAGTTCTTCGCAATGACGTCTATTCCCTTGGTTTCCCAGGCACCTGGACTATTTGCCAAGTGAATCATATAATTGCGATCTTTAGCCAAAGCCGAAGGCGAGGGTTTATGCGTCTTCCCCAAAGCCAGCGAAATCGGCCTCGTGCCCTTCACCCGTTCCTGGTACAAGTTCGCCTCAGTCTGTCCTTCCGCAGCCTTCAAAGGCGACACATCCCTCGACCCTGGCCCCGGAGACTCACTTTCCGTGATGACCAATTCAAACTGAGCCAACTGCAGCGACTGACTTCTCTTCCTCACAGCCACAGCCTCCGGCGACTCCGAAGAGTACTCGTAACTCTCCATCTCCAGGGCGGAAATGTACTCAATGTTGCCGTGGTGCTTCCTGATGCGTTTGTCCAGGTCGTCGTAGATGGTGTTGAGCTTCGGCACTGAGCTTTGGCGCTGCAGGGAGGAGCACTCGTGGCTGCGCAGGAAGCTGCGGACGGGCAGGAAGCGGTCGTGCTTGGCACTTAGAGCCTCTTCTTTCACTATGTTTGGGGCGGGTTGGTTGCTTATAGGGTAGCCGTCTATGTTGGAAACGGTCCTGTCGGGGCCGACTTCGAATAGATCCGTTTCTTCTGCGTCGGAAAGAGACCGAGAGGACGAGGAAGATTCAAGGATGTCTGGGTAAGCGCCTGCAAAGAACTGCGTTTCGTCACTATCCAGGTCTTGAAATCGCTCCTTCAACGGCTTATTATGCAGGGGACTGCCCAAGTACAGCATGCGAGGACTGGGGAACGAGGGGTCAATGAAGAGAGGCAGGTTGAGTCTCGCTGCAGTCTCCATTGCGCCTTTCAAGCCTGTGGTCAAACCTCCGACATACGCACTTGGAGGGTAGACGTAGCCCTTGAGTGCGAAAACCGTAGGGTCGGGATCAGGACTGGCTCCTGCCTCTATCAGTCCCACACTGCCTACATCACAGTATAGCAGTCCTTCCTCTCGCTCCATACGATACAGTGAAGGCTCTTCCAACATCATCGTCACTCCTCCTGATATCGCCTCTTTCGTCCTTATTTCTCCACTTTCCCACGCTCCGTTCCCACGCACATTGACGTCGACGAGTCCCGGCGACACGTAGAACTGCTCTAAGTCAGTAGGGTGCCAGGCTGCGTACTTGTCCACTAAGGCTGTAGTCTGGGTGGAAAGTACAGGGATCGAAGGATCGGCAATCACCACGTCTGCTATTTTTTCCCCTTGGATGAGCACTAGGCCGTACACTGGGTGGTGGGCCCCGGGGACTATGATGTGCCGGCTTACGAGGGCTGTGCGCGATTCTACCATTACAGCTCTCCCGTTACGTGTAGATAGGGATATTATGCCTACTGAGGAGGAGGTGCACGCGGATTTGAGGATATTCGCCAGAGCCTATTCCCTGCTGAGACGAGGGAATTTGAAGTGGATTCGACACCTAGCGTCCTCCACCAGCAGCGAAGACCTCTCCCCCGGCCTCATCCCCATCCAACGAGCCGCCACTGTAATTGAGTTCTTCACCCTAGACAACCTCTACCGTCGCTCAGCACTGAAGCAACACCCTGTGCTTTTCCACCTGTTCCAGCGGATTTGGACCCTGCTGAACCCTTTCCACATTCGGGCAGTTTCTCGCAGAGTCCTGCGGGCGTTCAATGAATTCCTATATGAGAAGGTGTTCGGCCCTACTCCGGACACAGTACAGGCGCAGCCTTTCGCTCTAATGGACGTGGACATTGACTTGGCCAAAGGGGCGAAGTCAGGCCTGTGCTTTAGCGACTTTTACGATTCGCTGTTTGAAGCGGTGGACAACTTGGCGAAGTCGAAGTTGATAACTGAGTATGCGCTCATATCGAAGCGGATAATAGCGGAACTGGAAAGTGCGAATTGGCTGCAAAGTTTGGAGCTGCACAGTAAGGCGCACATCGTAAACTCGCCCGAGCATCAATATTCAGCCTGGATGCACCCTTTGTTGACCGCCAGCAGGCCGAAGTTCCTGAGCAGTCCAGTTTCCCCGAAGGCCAGACTTAAGCCTATGGCTGCTATAGCCCTCCCTAGAGACACTCAAACAGCCACTAAGAAAGTCAGAACTCGCAAAGATGTCTTTTTCGCTAAAATCACCAAATTGTCGAATACCAGCTTTAAGCCGAGTAGTCGACACAGGGAACTGAACTTGAGTCTGGGGAAGTCCTTTCTAGGAAGCGGGGAAATGCGTCTGACTACACCCAGAAGGCCGAATACAGGGGTGAAGGATGTGCTGTCGCCTATAGCGAAGACAGCGAAATCGGGGAAAAGGAGTGGGAGACTCCCTGCACTTATTGAAGAAGTGGTACAGGAACGAGGACACATGAGGCAGTTCTCCGAGTCTCTATTTCAGTTCTGACCCTAGACTTCCCCAGTCCACTAGTTCCTGTAATAATGGTAACGGAGCTGCCAGGGACTTATAGGTACGATGCGTCCTGGAACTCGGAGTGCTACTATGGCACAATGCGACTGGCTGTCTGTGAGAATCAGCTCTATGTGTGTGGCAGAGGCACCCAGCATTTCTTCGTAGAGAGGTACAATCCCAGCACTGTCTCGTGGACTGCACTTTCTACTCAGAGCTTTATGACGGATGCAGGCGATTGGGCTAAAAGAATGTACTATTCAACAATACGATTGATAGCTATTCAGGATAAAATATACGTATTCGCGAGAGGCACTATCAATATTCATTTCTCTACCTACTCGCTGTCAACGAACTCATGGACTATCGAGTATTTTTTCTGGTTAGGTGACAGTGGAGGCTGGGGAAATGCCCAATACTACGAAACAATCCGCCTCACAGAACTAGATGGCCAACTATTTGTCATAGCCAGAGGAGCTCACGTTCTCCACATCGGAGAGTTCAATCCCACAACAACTAAATGGATGTTTCCCCCCTCGCCTCCTGCATGGATGGGGGATGCTCAGGGCTTTGACCAGCCTGAGTACTACAGCACTATCCGAATTCAAGCCTTCGCCCATAGAATCTATATATTCACTCGCACACCCCTAGGCGCCCAAATCGCCTACTACATTCCCGCAGAGCAGCGACTGGTATTGACTCCTCCAGTGTCTTTGTTCATAGAAGGAGACGGCTGGGAACTTCCAAAGTGCTACAAGACTATACGTGCAGAGGCACATGAAGGGAAGTGGTACATATGCGGGAAAGGAATCCGATCACTTCTACTAGTCTGCTTCGATACCCAAAGTAACGATTGGAGGGTTTTGCCGACTACCAACGTTCTATTGACCTTAACGGCGGATGCTGCTTTTTGCTATGAAACCTTCCGCATGGCTTTAGTCAGTGACAAACTCGTTATATTCGCAAGAGGCAACAACTCCTCCATTTTCCTCAACTTCAACCTGAGGACTAGAGAGTGGGAAGAGCCGCCGACTCGCACAGACAAGCTGTCTGCTGAGAAATACAACGAGCCCAGTTATTACAGCACGGTGATGACGGCTACTGTTGGGGACAGGCTGTATGTGTGCATGCGGGGAGAGCAGCAGCTGCAAATGGTGTCGTATGATAGTCCGCAGCGGAGTAACAGCTAGAGACTTAGGTAGGATTTCCAAGGAATGGGGGTTTACATGTAGAAATCGAGAATGCGTCATACACACTGCATTAAACTACAGACTGCCAATCATCCTTTCTATTACCTATCGAGTGTTTCTATCTGGAATTCCGCCTAATCGTCCCAAAATATACTCTTGACCCATTGCACCGCCTCCCCTAGCCAGGTCCCTCCCTCCTCACTTCCCCCTGAAAAGCTGTCCCCACTCTCTGCTTCTCCCCCGCCGCTTTCCTCTTCTTGAGCCTCTGGCTGCCCTTCCACAGGGTCAGCACTCCCGCCATTTCCCTCTTGCGGAGTACTAATGGTTTCCCCAGTGTCTGCAGCATCTGAAGTTGCGGCTTCCTGAGGAGGGGTGGACTGGGAATCGATAGGAATGGGATAAATCAGGGGGTTGTATAGGAGGGAGGAACTGGCGCCTGCAGAAATATGCAGACTTTGCACGAACTTGGCCTCAGACATAGTCTGAAGAATCACCTTTCCCGGGCCTGTGACCTTCACCAGGAACAGACCTTGTCCGAAAAGGACGTTTTTCGCCCCTGCGACAGTCTGCACTTCGTAGGAAACCGTAGTGCTTTCATACCCCACTAAAGTGCCAGGGTGCAGCAGCATCGACTCCCCTGCTCCCAGGTAAACTGACTGCACCGCTCCTGAGGCTTTGATTAGAATCAGGCCTGAACCTGAAATCTTCTGCAGCAAAACTCCCTCTCCGCCTATTAACGACATGAAACTGCGAATAACGTGCACGTCCACAGTAGTGTCCTCCGGCCCTACTACAAAGCTATCCTTCGCACATACAATTGTCCCTCCATACTCCTTCAAATCCACAGCTACCAGCTTCGAGTAGAAGTTCGGACCGAGCACCACCTCTCCCACTCCCTCAGTCCCTTCATTCTTAAACTTGACCAGCATCAAAGCCGCTCCACTTAGCAGTCGGCCGAAGGCTTGCGACACTCCTCCGAGCATCGTGGTTTCCATAGTAACGGGACTGGACATGTAGATGAGCGCCGCGGGACTGGCGATGAGTCTGTCGCTGGGCGGGAGGGTGACGCGGACGATGTGGGTTTCGGAGCCGGTGATGTGGTAGCGAGAGGAGTGCGAGGGTGTTAGGGAACTGAGGAGACGGAGAGTGGGAAAGGGACGCATTATGGTAATTATGGGTCAGTCTAGAAAGCTTTAGTGGATTTCGGACTTATGGGATGCAGGCATTTGCTAGCCTTGATAAGCGCGAATGCTGTCTGATGTCTTTGAACCTGAGACACTAGATTGGTTCCAGTGTGTTAGCTCGTATGCAATATGGACCTTCTTCGTACCATCGTTTCTGGGAAAAAGAAGCGTCTGCGAGAGCGCGGCTACGACCTCGACCTCTCCTACATCACTCCCCGCATCATCGCCATGTCCTTCCCAGCCCAAGGCTTCGAAAAGCTGTACCGCAACTCCTGCGACACAGTGGCCAAGTTCCTCAACGAATCCCACCCTTCCGACTACCGCATCTTCAACCTGTCCGGCATGAAGTTCGACTACACCAAATTCGGGGAAAACGTCGCTGAGTACCCCTGGCTCGACCACCACTCTCCACCTATCGATTTACTGTTTAAGGCCTGTGCGGACATGCATGAGTGGCTGTCCAGGAGTGACGGCCACATTACAGTGATAAACTGCAGGGCGGGGAAGGGTAGGACCGGGACTTTGATTTGTTGCTACATGATGTTTTGCGGGCGCTTTCGGGACCCGGACGTGGCTATGAAGTACTACAGAATCAAGCGATTCACGAAGGGTGGCGGAGTCACGCAGCCCTCCCAAATCCGCTACGTGCGCTACTTCGCCCACATCCTGCGTGAGGAAGTGAAGGGGCCAATGTGCAAGATCCTGCGGAAGCTGGTGATGCACAGAGCACCGAGAATGAGCAACAGTGGCTGCAGACCCTATATTGAGCTTTATTACGAGGACCAGTTGGTGTTCTGTACTAAGGAAAGCACGAGGGAGAGGAACTTGCACTTGGTGGACGACTGGACGGAGCCGAGGGACTTCGACTTGCCGGTTTCGTCGCATTTGATAGTGAAAGGAGATGTACTATTCAAGATTTACCACTGGGGCAGGCTGGGCGCAGCCAAAATCTGCCGCTTTGCAGTGAATACGGCTTTTATCGGGCCTGAAAACTGCATAATTCTGAGAAAACTCGATATCGACCCTTACAGTCTGCACAAAAGTCGCAAAATCGCAGACGATTTCTCCATAAAACTGGTCTTTGGCGAGGTTTGCCAGTGCAACGCAGCTATGGACTTCGACGACCGCTGCCGCTTCTGCACCGAAACAATGGGCATCGCAGAGATTTCCCGCTGGGAAAGCGTGCACTCCATAGTGAAGCAGGTCCAAATGGACCCCAAAGACCCTGTGAAGCTGCTGTTTGGCATACATGTGGATGATGTGGAGGCTACTTTGCTGAGGGAAGAGACGGAGAGTAGTGATTCCGAGGAGGAAAGGCCTGACTTAGGGGAAGAACCTGGAGTTCCGCACACATCCACTAGGTCTCTATAGCCATATCTCCCTAGACTGCGACTTTGGCACTTTCTAAGGGACTTCTGGGCTCCTCCTGAGACGTGTTTTGCCGGGACTGGTCGAAGATTCGGGCCACTTTGCGCCCTGAGTCGGCGGGTTTGATGCCGGTTTGCCTGCCTTCCCGCTGGTTTCGCTCCATCCCCTGCGCCGACAGCAGTTCCTTCTTGCAGTTCTGATACTTCTTCAGCAACTCCTCCGTCTCCATGGCTCTGACCATCACCAACTCGCCCATTTCTCGTGCCAGTCTCTGCTCCAGCGTCGCAAACTCCCCCTCCAGTTTCTTTTTCGCATGCTGAAGTCTGGTAGTGACCTGCAAGGCCTGTTTCCGCTGGAACTGCAGGCTTTCCTGCAGTTCCAATTGCTGGTAGTGCAGTTTGCAGGCCTGGGCTTCTAGGTAGTTCTTCTGCTTCGCGGCCTGTTTTTCCCTTTCGCGGAGTTGGAGAAGAGCGGAAGTCGGCTTTTGTGGGGAAACTTGGGCATTCAGTTGGGTTTCCAGGTCTTGTAGAGACTTTAGGTTGGATTCCCGCTGCTTTGCGAGAGTTGCCGCAGCAATGTCGCTTTTCGTCCTCAGCCTTATATCCCAAGTCTGGTTAAAGCTGTCGAAGTCGCTGATCTGCGCTCTGTCCAAGTCCTCCATCTGCCTTGTCTGCAGGGCAGTGAGCATTTCCCCCCGCTCTCTGAGCAGTTTGCCCCTGACTTCCTCAGCAGTGAGCCGCACTCTCTCAGCCTCGACGTAGCAGCCCTCGGTTTGGAGCCGGGCTTGGTGGGTTTGCAGGCCTGCGAGGTCTGCTTCGAGCTGGGAAACTGCCTCTGCAAGCTCGTTTACGTCGCGAGACCTGGGCTTGGAAGACATGATTTAGGGGTTAAGGAATTGCGCGGAAAGTGGTCGTTTAGGCATGTATTCGCTGGATCTAGTGCTTATTTATGTGGAGGATCCAGTCTTTCCGCGAATGCTTCGAGACTCTTTTTGTATAGCGGAGATAGGGGCTATATGGCCGCCAAGCTCTTTGTCCTCCTGTAGTGCCTCAGTCTCAGCCACAGTACAGTCGCTGCCCTCCTGCTTGTCTGAGAAAGCAGAGAGACTCTTCTCGAATAGCTGCGAAAGCTGCTCCCCGGCCTTTGCCAAGCTCTGTAGCAACGCATCTCCCCTGTAGGCCTGCAGTGCCTCAGTCTCATCTACATCACTAGCCGCCCAGTCCTCCTGGAGCTGGGCATCCATAGAGAAGTAGACTTCGCCTAGGACTTCTTGGAGGGCTTGGTCGAACTTGCTCGTTACCTGGTCGAGCAAGTCGTTCTCTTCGATTCGGAGCTGGGTGGAGAGTGCGAGCGCCAGAAGACTCAAAGACAGTAAGAATTGCATTGTACTGCAGTAGTAGGGTGATGTGTTAATCCATAGTTTCGTTTTAACGACTAATAGGGTTGATTTCAACATAACTAGGATGTCGGGGAGGGGAAAGAAGCAAGAGGTACTGCTCAGACGCTGGGATTGCCCTGGCAAACAGTGATTTAGACAAATCTGTACCAAAGCTAAAGCAGCATGCAGGTCACTCCACTATCTCCTGCGAGTAATGTGTGCTCGCTAGTCTGTGAGGGAAAGCAAGGCTTACTCCTGTGGTGGCTTTCCCAGCTGCTAGCTGTGTAGCTCTGTAGACTAGCGGAAATGGCCCAATTCAGTCAAGTGGGCCGCTACATAGACGCCAAAGACTCCTCCAACCACTGGTGCACAGCCCGCGTAGTGGACCTCGACTCCACCTCTCTCCTCCTTCACTTGGACGGCTGGAGTGCCAAGTGGGACGAACGAGTGTCTCTCAAGTCCTCTCGCCTGGCCCCCTTCCGCCGCTACTCCAGTGCAGGCCAGGGCCTGCCAGTGTCGCCTGTACGCGAGGAGTGGGTTTTCTCCGTGCAGGAAGTGGTGTCGGTACAGGGCAGAGTGAGACTTCTGTGTGAGAGTGAGATGCAGGTGGGAAGTGCATACGAAGCCACTCAGTTCCTGCGAGGGGAACTCTTCGTGCTGGTGGACTGTCTATTGACTCGCAGCTTTCAGCCTGCGGAGGTGCACACAGTGCTGCAATTCCTTGCAAGCGTGATTGACTTGGTGCTGTGCTACCTGCAATTGCCAGAGGTGTACACTCACCTGAGTGCAGGCCAGGCCACTCCCGAGCTGTACCTCACAGACACCAATGTTGCAGTGGCCCTGGCCTACTCCGACCTGATAACTACCTTGGAAAGAGTGATGGGCGGTGAGGAACGCACTAGCAGGTTCTTCAAAACGCACAACGAGGCACCTAGGGACTACGAGCCTGGGCCTGAGACCATATGGAACCGACAATACAGCCGGTCTTTGCTGTACCTAGGCAGTTACTTCGCCAAGAAGGGCGGATTTCGGGTACTATTGGACCTTGTCTCACGCTCCGAACCTCGAGTCCCGTTGGAAGTCCTTGCCCGCTTCCCTGTCTTCCTGTTTACCCGCTTCCTGCAGCCGAAAGCGCTCTTTTCCTTCACACAGGAGTGGAAATCCGCTCTTCTTGCTCGCCTGAACTCCCTTTCTGAGCGAGACTTGAAGGACTTGAGCAAGGACCTGACCCAGCGACTGCTGTCCAGCCTGCAGAGTGTGCTCCAGCAGTCTGACAAGTCCGCAGGACCGGAGGTCGTGGAGGAGCTGGAAATGAAGCTGGCCCTGCAGCTGTTGCGAGCCCAGGCCCTAGAGCGGCGTCTCAGAGGACTAAATGACTTCCGGGAGCTGATTCAAAGGATGCAGCCGCGGGCTGGAGTGAAGAAAATGGCAAAGCAGCGACTAGTGGCCTTCATGCAGGAACAAAACTTGCTGTACACGCTAATAGCGGACAGACCCCATGCAGAGCTTTTACGTCGCTCCGCAGACTTATTTGTGTTCATGGCAGAGGCGAGGCTACTCACTACTGCGCACATTGATGTATTGTGGCTTTCTTGCAGTGATAAGCACGAGTCTTATGTCAGGGCTGTGCACGAAGTCATTATTGCAGTTGCGCCTTTCCTGCATTCCGACCTGAAAGACACAGTTTTCCAGCATTTCTCTGAAATTTCCTCCGAGCAATATGATGAAAAGTTCCTGAAATTGATGAAGGATTTCAGCATCAACGCAATGTTGGGGAATAAATCGAACGACGCTACCAATGATTTCGCACTGCCTAAGTTCTTTAGCCTGATGCTGGATGACCCGAAAACTCCTTCCAACCTTGCAGACCTGAGTGCTGACTTACTGCTAGAGATACTGCGCAGCACTGCTTTCAAGAACCGCCAAGAAGAGTACCTCGACCTGGTGCTGGACAACGTAGTGCGAAGGAGAGAAAGTGTGCCCCAGTCGTTGCGGATCGCCCTAGGCCTGCTGAAGCCTCAAAGCGCAGGCCTTGTGCCCAGAGCCTTAAGCGAACAGCTGAAAAAGCTGGAACGGCGGTTTGGCCTGCTTTCTGCAATTGTGGAAAGTTTGATACAATACCAGCGGGTAGCAAGGACTTTCCCATCGCCTGGGCCTGAAATGATAGTTTCAGGCCGTTATTCCCATTCCATTAATATCTCAATTCGCCTGTCTTTCCTTCAATTCCTGCTGGAAGCCAACGAAAAGGCGCGTCTGCTCCCTGAGCAGCTTTCCGCACTATGGGACGCATTCATGACCGCTCCTTCCTGCCAGTGGGACTCCGACACCTATGCAGGGTGGCTGGCGAGCAACGTGGACACAGGCCTGGGGAAGGACCTGGTGGAGCTGATATTTGAGCGGTGGCTGTGTGGGCCAGTGTTTGTGGCGAAGGATATGTCGATAGCGGGGTTTGACTGCTTTGTGAAGTACTTCTTGTATGTCAATAGTGCGAAAAGACGATTAGATGCGAGGGGAAGCAGCATACTTCAGAGACTTCACGCGGACGTTATAGGACTTTCAGCTCTTTCAGAGGTCGTTTTTGTGGCGGAAAAGGACCAAATTACCTACCAAGCCACCAGGCTCCTGATCACCCTCTATCTCCGCCTCGGGAAATCCGCCCTCGCCGACAAAGACCGCCTCTGGTCAGACTTCCTCACGAAGGCAGTAACTCGTCTGCGCAGCAAAGCCCCCTTATCCAGGGCGCTACGCCTATTGGAAGGCTGTTTAGACCTGGCCGAGGGCAAAGAAGCGCACCCTTCAAAGGCTGGAAACCCCATACAAATTTTCTATCGACTGGTCTCAGAAAGCGAATATCGCCGCTGTCAGATGACGACAAAGGACAATTTGAGTGATATGAGGCGACGTCTGTGCGATGTGCTGCGCTACCCCCCTTCCTTTCTGCAACTGTACATCCAGGACAAGGCCTACACGCGGCTGGATGACGACCTGGAACTGGGGCTGTTCAAGCCTCCGATCACAGTGGTGCTTGAAGTGCGCGCTACTACTGACTTGGTAGACCCGAAGCCGCTAATGGTGGCTCACCCTGACTTGATGGACTGCCTTTTTGACTTGCTAGCGCAGCAGCCGGAGGCCGCTGACCAGGTCTGGAGCCTGCTCATGCGCTTTCCTCTCAGCGAGAAACTCAAAAAAGCCCTACTCGCCCCAGACTGGCCGCGCCTCCTCGACACCCACTCCCAGCACCGGCTGCTGTACTCCCTCCTAGCCCTGGACGAACTGAGCAGTTTGCCGGAATTTATAGTGGGTGCTAGCGGCTTAGAGGCTCTTTTAAGGGTTTTTCTGACCTGCAGGCCTGGGTCCGACCTCGTCCTCCGCTTCGCCTTAGTCATGTTCCGGCTCATCCGGAAGTTCCTCAGGACTCCGCCCGCTGAGTCTGCGCAAGTCACAGTTCAGACCTTGGAACTGCTGTTAGAACTCAGCACCAATCAGGATGCTCAAGCCGCGGAAGCGCTGCGACTGGCTTCTGACATCCTCTTGGTAGTGTGTGAGGAGGGGCATATACTGAGTTTCAGACACTTGGGGGACTTGCTGAGTGCGTCGCTGCTAGGCGGGACGCAGCAGTTTCGAGAGGGGATGAAGTCGCTGATGCGGGCGTTGTGTCGGAAATTAGCCTTGGAAACGCCCATTACTCTCGAACTCTTCGAGCTGCTTCCCAGAGCCTTGCTCGGTGCAGACAGTGGCTGCGCCTATTTCCACCTCACCGCGAAGCTGCTGAAGAAGGCGGAACTCGAAGATAGCAAACTCACAGAAGTGCAACAGTTCCTGCTTGTTGAGCTGCAAGAACACCGCTGCGAGCGCTCCGCTTCCGACCACGACGAAGTCCTAAGCGGCATTTTGACCACTCTAAAGGCTGTGACTGAGAGACAGGCCGCAGACTGCCAGTTGCTGCCTCTAGTCCTCCACTCCTGTCTCTTTGAAATTCCTCTCACCAGGCAGGCCACTGAAGGTCCGCCTAAGTGCAAGCATCCAGTCACTCGCAAGGCTGCACTGAAGCTGCTCGCGCAGTTGACTTGCGAGGGGGAGGGACTGAGTGCAGTGCTGGGAAGGCTGGAAAAGCTGCATGAAGAGCCGCAGTGGAGAGGCAGCAGGAAGCAGGACTGGAGTCTGCACCCTGCGGCTCAGGAGCGGTCGCAAACCGGCTTCGGAGGAGTAAAAAACCTGGGCTGTACTTGCTATTTGGGTTCGATTTTGCAGCAGTTATTCACAGTGGACACTTTCCGTAGCGGAATATTGGCGATTCAAGCCCAAGAGAGCGATTTGCTCTATAAGCTGCAAAGTGTATTTGCAGTGCTGCAGGACAGTGACAAGGCCTCGGTGAGTCCCAAGGAACTCGCAGAGTCCATTCGCCAGCCCTTCAACCCGATGGAGCAAATGGACGTGGACGAGTTCTTCACTCACTTCCTCGACCGTCTCGAGACACTACTGGCGCCTAACACCCTCGTGCAGGACCACTTCGGCGGCCTGCAAACCACCGCCCTGATCGGCAAAGGCACCTGCTCCCACCTCAGCTTCCGCACTGAGCCCTTCCTCGTCCTCCCTCTCGAACTCAAAAACAAGCGCTCCCTCAACCAAAGCCTCGACACTCTCATCCAAGGCGAAGTCCTGGAAGGCGACAACGCCTACCAATGTGACCTCTGCGCAGCCAGAGTCACTGCAGAGCGGAGAGTCTACATCCAGCACTTGCCCAATATCATGGTTTTTGCCCTCCGCCGCTTTGACTTCGACCTGGACACTATGAGTCGCAGGAAGCTGAACGACTACTGTGAGTTTCCCATGGAAATCGACCTGTTGGAGTATACGGCGGAGGGACTGAACTTGAAGGGGAAGGGGGAGACTTGTCCTGCGGAGTACTATCAGTACAGGCTCAGAGGAGTGGTGGTGCACAGTGGCACTGCGGAGAGTGGGCATTACTACTCGTTTATTGGGACGGAAAGAGGCTGGGTGGAGTTCAACGACACTTTGGTGAGGGAATTCGACCTGAAAGACCTGCCAATTGAGGCGTTCGGCGGGGAAGAACGCACTCGCAACGCTTATTTGCTCTTTTACCAGCGCTCAGTCATGTACCAGCGCAGACCTACGGACGAAGATGCACTGCTTCCCCTTGACTTCGGCTTCCCCGCGCCTTCCTCAGGCGTAGCAGAGCTCTGCGCCCAGGTGCGAGTCGCCAATCAGCAATTTTGGAGTCGCAAAAACGCCTTTTGTCCTGAGTTTTTCGAATTCTTGCTACGTCTGTGCGCCTTCCACGAAGACAACCTGTCAGTCGGGAAGTTTGTAGTGCGCTGCTACCTGACTGTTTTCCTGCGGGCTCGGGACAAGCACAGGAGTCAGGAGCTGTTCGCTGCGGTGCGGAAAGCGCTGGAAGGCAGCAGGGAGCTACGGGTCTGGGTGCTGGAGCTCGTGTCAGTCGAGCCAGTGGTGAGGGAGTTTCTCCTCGACTGTCCGGAAGCACCTATGCGCAGACTCGTGGTAACCCTAGTGACAGACGCACTGAAAGACACTGAGCCAGAAGAACTGCGGATACTGCTAGTGCGTCTGTTAGGGTCACTCAGCAAGGCTGCGAAGCCGCATAGTCGCTGCTTCGCTCACTACTTCCAGCTCCTGGATGTGGTGACTGAGCGTAGTCCTGAGACGGCGCAGGACTTGCAACTGCCTTTGCGCCTGCTGGCGCATCTATTCGACCTGCCGGTGCCTGCACTGCCCTCTGCTCCTGCCTATACTCACTGCGATATTTCCCTAGGCTACCAGCCAGACAGCATTCCCGCGGCTTCAGACAGGTTCCCTGCAACCGAGTCAGGTACCCAGTACACGTATCTCTACAGCGTACTTGCCCACTGCCACCTAGATGAGGACTGCAAGGCGATCTTAACCACGAAAGGACGGCTCGCCTGGATGCTCAAAGACGCTAATACGCGAGTGGCGAGTAAAGCACTGGGAGTAGTCTTGGCTCGCCTCTGCACTGACGATTTGGCCTTGTTCGGGGACATATGCAAGGTAGTGTGTTCGCTGCTCTGCAGTGAGAGCGAGCAGGCGACTGCTCTATTGCGAGTGATGAGTGCAGTGCTTGGAACGAAAGACGTGCAGTCTGTGTACCGCGTGGAAGCAGGCCTGACTGCCTTTTTGGCCCTGCTCAAGGACAACTTGGCTTCCGTGCGAGTGACGGAGACACTGCTGGATTTCCTGTACTCCCTAGTAGGCCGGGACCCTGCCATACAGGCAGCACTGAAACAGCAGGATATGAAGTTCCTGGAGGACTGGGTGCGGCGAGTCTCCGGCTTCACATACACTTACCAGAACTTGTACAAGTCCAAAGCCACGCCCGAGCTGCGTCCCTCTCCGGAAAAGCTGGAAAAGGCCAGACAACTCCTGCGCTACGAGTTCCAAGTGGCTCCTGACTTGGATAGGGGTGTGCGGGCGGGAGAGCGAGTGGAGGTGGGGAACAGTGCGTTCCTGCGCTGGGACTCAGGCGTGGTGCTGCAGAGTCTGGGGGAAGTGGTGCAAGTCAAGCTGGATGCTGACAAGGCGGGCATGTGGGTGGAGGCGGACAGTGACTTGGTGGTGGTTGAGCGGACTAGGAGACAGTAGATTGTCGCATAAACTACTGCGAGAGATGACGCCTTTCGCTAGCGATAATGTGAACGATTAGATCTCAGGAGGCCATTTTCATCTCCAGCGGAATCGAAGCGACAGACTAATGAGTCAGTTGGCCTCTAAGGAGTTAGTTAATGACTAGTTGAGCTGATTTAGGTCCTCGATCACTTCCTTTATATCTTCCTTCAGATCCTCCAGGTCTTCGGTTTGGTCGTCCTTGTACTCCTGCAGATCTTCACTCTGTTCATCTAGCTTGGTCTGTAGCTTGTTGTTCAACTCTTCTAGCTTCTTCTCTAATTCGTCTCGCTCGGCCTGTGCCTCGCCTGTAAGTTCCTTTTGCTCCTTCTCACGTTCCTCGAACATTTCCCCGAATTCATCCCAAAAAGCCTTCATCTCGCTCTCCAAATTCGAAACCATCTCCTGATTAGTCTGCGCGAGATACTGTAGCATCGAGTTGCTTACCTTCTTGAACACCTCCTGCTTCCACGCCGGTTCCACCTTATCACCGTCCTCAGACAAAAAGCTCTGGTCTGCTGCTAAGGCACTCAAGCCCACGTTCAAGTCAGTGACCACGTCGAAGTAGACTTTGCCGAATACTTCATCGAGATAGTTTTTGTACTCTTTTGAGTACTTGGAGACTATCTTTGAGTGATCGTTGGATGTCTGTAGGGTGGTGGCCGACAAGGCGAGAGCGAACAAGCTAAAAGTCACTGGGAATTTCATTATGCTAGAGTGGCAGGCGGGTTTTAAAAGGCAAAGATAGTCGTTGTAACGGATCAAATTTGCCAAAAGTAGCCTTATTAGAGATGTGCCTTGCTCGACTACAGATAGAACGCTGTGGCCTCTTTCCCGCTGAATTGGCTCTGCCAGTGACTATAATAGAAGGAGAATGGAGGTTGGGCGAACACAGCCAATCGGCGGAAAGCTGTTTTTCTCTCACCTAATATGACTGCGCACAAACAGTCGGTGGGTTTTGCTCGTAGATCAGAGAGGTGACTTAGCCAGCAGAAACTCGATGTTTCTTTATAGAGGTGGTAGTCATTCTTTCAGTGACCGCTGCTACTTTGGTCGATTCGCCCACAAATGCCTTCCATAATGCTAACAATCAGATGTCAAAGGCTGAACTCCCTATTTTAAGTGAATTGTACAGAGACCACTTTCGCTTCCAGCGGAATTACAGCGACAGGCTAAAGTGTATTTTGAATCTAAGTAGTTAGTTCAACTCGCTGCTTAAGCTTGGATGGAATTGCGGCTTTTAGTTAATCTAACTCGACTTTCCCTCGTTTTTCGAAGCTTGAAGCTCCGCAAAACTGGTTACTTTGAATTCCAGTGGGGTCTGGACCTTGACCTCTTTTTTCAAGTCCTCCAACTGCTGATCAAGTTCCTCTTTCTTTTGCACCAGTCCCCCCAGAAAGATCTTCATCTTCTCTTCCAAAGTGATGATCAGCCCCTCCCCAGCCTGCGTCAAAGCCTCCACCAGCGAGTTACTCACTCTCTCAATGAATTCCTGTTTCAGCGCTGGGTCCATTTCAGCGGCAGCCTCAGACAAAAAGCTCTGGTTACCTTCCTCCAAGGCATCTAGGCCGTCGCTCAGGTCAGACACGATCTCGATGTAGATTTTGCCAAATACTTCCTCGAGGTAGTCTCGGTACTTTTCTGCGTATGCGGGAATAAAGTCTGGGGCCATTGGGTCTGGTTTCTGCAGGGTGGCGACTGACAAGGCTAGAGCGAACAAGCTAAAAGTCACTGGGAATTTCATTATGCTAGAGTGGCAGGCGGGTTTTAAAAGACAAAGATAGTCGTTGTAACGGATCAAATTTGCCAAAAGTATCATTATTAGAGATATGCCTTGCTAGATTACAGATAGAGCGCTGTGGCCTCTTTCCCGCTGAATTGGCTCCGCCAGTGACTATAATAGAAGGAGAATAGGAAGTGATGCGAGCACAGGTAATCCGCGGAAAGTTGTTTTCTCACCTAATATGACTGCGCACAAACAGTCGGTGGGTTTTGCTCGTAGATCAGAGAGAGTGACTTAGCCAGCAGAAACTCGATGTTTCTTTATAGAGGTGGTAGTCATTCTTTCAGTGACCGCTGCTACTTTGGTCGATTCGCCCACAGACGCCTTCCATAGTTTTAGCAATCAAATGTCAAATCCCTATTTTATGTGAATTGCACAGAGACCATCTTCACTGCCAACTGAATTACAGCGACAGGCTAAGGAGTATTTTGAATCTAAGCGTTATTTAAATTTGCTGCTCAGGCTTGGATAGACTCGGCCTCTTTTAGTTGTTCCTTCAGTCTCGCCTTACCCGCACTCTGCAAGTCTTGTATTTCGGGAGCCGGTTCTTCCTGCAAATTTTGACTCTCCGCTGCACGTTCTTCAATAATGGGACTACTCTCTTCCTTTACCACCGGAAGCTGCGCAGTTTTGCCTCTCTTCATGTCTTGTAGCTCGCGTATGCGTTCTTCGAGAAGGGGCCTGTTTTGCTCCTTCAAAGTCTGAAGATCCTCTAGTTTGGCCCCATGTACGTCATGTAGCTCGAGTGCATACTCTGTAAAGTCGGCCTCTCCCTGTTTCTTTAAAGCTTGAAGTTCAGCAACAGTGTCTTCTTTCAGCGCATTCAACTCCTTTGCGCTTTCTTCGAACTCGGTCTTTCCTTGAACCTTTATTGCCTCAAGCTCGGCGACAGTGTTTTCCTTTAGTTCCTGCAAATCTTGTGCGTGTTGTTCGAGTAGGGGCTTTACCTCCGCGCTCATGGCCTGAAGTTCCTCTATTTTGGCTCCTTTTACGTCCTCGAGCTGTTGCACTTGGTCTTGGAGCTCTGCCTTCCCCTCCGCCTTAAGATTCTCAAGTTCAGACAAAGTGGCTGCCTTGAGATTTTGCAACTCGGTCTTCCCCTCCTGTTTCATTGCCTCAAGCTCAGCGACAGTAGCTGCCTTTAGTTTTTCTAACTCTTGTGTATGCTCTTCGAGTATGGGCTTTGCCTCCTCAGTCAACGCCTGAAGTTCCGCGAGTTTGGCTCCTTTTATATCCTGAAGCGCTTGCACCTGCTCATCGATTTCGGCCTTCCCCTCATTCTTTAGCGCCTCAAGTTCAGACAAAGTGGCTGCCTTGAGACTTTGCAGCTCTGCCTTTCCCTCCTGTTTAATTGCCTCGAGCTCGGCGACAGTGGCTGCCTTTAGTTCTTGTAATTCTTGGGTGTGCTCTGCGAGTAGGGGCCTTGCCTGTTCGTTCAATGTCTGAATTTCCTCAATTTTGGCTCCTTTAACGTCCTCCAACTCCTGCATATGCTGTTCAAACTCTGCTTTCCCCTCATCCTGCATTGCCTGCAGCTCTGATAAAGTGGCTGCTTTGAGATTTTGCAGTTCGGCGACAGTGGCTGCCTTTAGTTCTTGAAGTGTTATGGCATTTTCTTCGAGTAGGGGCTTTGCCTCCTCGGTCAACGTCTGAAGTTCCGCGAGTTTTGCTTCCTGCATGCTCTGGAGCGTTTGCAAATGCTCATCGATTTCGGCCTTCCCCTCATTCTTTAGCGCCTCAAGTTCAGACAAAGTGGCTGCCTTGAGACTTTGCAGCTCTGCCTTTCCCTCCTGTTTCATTGCCTCGAGCTCGGCGACAGTGGCTGCCTTTAGTTCTTGAAGTGTTATTGCATTTTCTTCGAGTAGGGGCCTTGCCTGTTCGTTTAACGTCTGAATTTCCTCCATTTTGGCTCCTTTAACGTCCTCCAACTCCTGCATATGCTGTTCGAACTCTGCCTTCCCCTCATCCTGCATTGCCTGCAGCTCGGATAAAGTGGCTGCTTTGAGATTTTGCAGCTCGGCGACAGTGGCTGCCTTTAGTTCTTGTAATTCTTGGGCGTGCTCTGCGAGTAGGGGTCTTGCCTGCTCGTTCAGTGCCTGAATTTCCTCCAGTTTTGCTCCGTTTACGTCCTGTAGCTCGAGTGCATATCCTACGAGCTCGGCCTTTCCCTCTTCCTTCAAAGCTTGAAGCTCAGCAACAGTGGCCTCTTTTAACTCATGCAACTCCTTTGCATTTTCTTGGAACTCGACCTTCCCCTTCTCTTTCAGAGCCTCAAGTTCGGCGACAGTGGCTGCCTTTAGTTCTTGTAATTCTTGGGCGTGCTCTGCGAGGACGGGTTTTTCCTCCTCGGTCAACGCCTGAAGTTCCGCGAGTTTGGCTCCCTGTATGCTTTGGAGCGTTAGCACCTGCTCATCGATTTCGGCCTTCCCCTCACTCTTTAGCGCCTCAAGTTCAGACAAAGTGGCTGCCTTGAGACTTTGCAGCTCTGCCTTTCCCTCCTGTTTCATTGCCTCGAGCTCGGCAACAGTGGCTTCCTTTAGTTCTTGAAGTGTTATTGCGTTTTCTTCGAGTAGGGGCCTTGCCTGTTCGTTCAATGTCTGAAGTTCCGCGAGTTTGGCTCCCTGCATGTCCTGCAGCGCTTGCATATTCTCTTCGATTGCCATCTTCCCCTCATTCCTCAAAGCCTGAAGTTCGGATAGAGTGGCTGCCTTCAGATTTTGCAGCTCTACCTTCCCCTCCTGCTTCATTGCCTCAAGCTCGGCGAGAGTTGCTGCCTTTAATTCTTGCAGTTCGAGTGTCTGTTCATCAGAGACGGGCTTAATCTCCTCGGGGACGGGACTATTCTCCTCCGCAAAACTGGTTTCCTTCAGATCTGGTTGCTTGGATAAAGTCTCATCGAGCAAGGTCTTTCTCTCCTCCTTCAAAGCCTGCAGCTCCCCAAAATTGGCGACTTTGAATTCCAGTGGGGTCTGGACCTTGACCTCTTGTTTCAAGTCCTCCAACTGCTGATCAAGTTCCTCTTTCTTTTGCACCAGTCCCCCCAGAAAGATCTTCATCTTCTCTTCCAAAGTGATGATCAGCCCCTCCCCAGCCTGCGTCAAAGCCCCCCTCAGCGAGTTACTCACTCTATCAATGAGTTCCTGTTTCAGCACTGGGTCCATTTCAGCGGCAGCCTCAGACAAAAAGCTCTGGTTACCTTCCTCCACGGCGTCTAGGCCGGTGTTCAAGTCAGACACGATCTCGATGTAGACTTTGTCAAATACTTCCTCGAGGTAGTCTCGGTACTTTTCTGCGTATGCGGGAATAAAGTCTGGGGCCATTGGCTCTGGTTTCTGCAGGTTGGCAATCGACAAGGCCAGAGCAAACAAGCTAAAAGTCACTAGCAATTTCATTATTTGGGTCTGATAGGCAGATTTTTAAAGGCAAAGATAGTCGTTGTAACGGATTAAAATTGGCCAACTTAGCCTTAATGGAGTCATGCCTCTATGCTGAGGACAAAGCGCTATGGCCTCTTTCCCGCTGAATCGGCTCCACCAGTAACTATGATTGGGGAATGGAAAGTTGTGCGCACAGCTAATCCGACAAAAAGTTGTTTTCTCACCTGATATTATTGCACAAAAACTGCCGTGCTTATGGTGGGTTTCGCTCGTAGATCTGAGGTAGTGACTTGCACTAGCAGAAACTACCCTCATTCTTTCAGTGACGCGCTGTTACTTTGGTCGAATTGCACAGAGATACCTTCACTTCCAGCGGAATTACAGCGACAGACTAAGAAGCTTGGATGGTTTTGCGGCCTTACCATGATGTTCCTGAGCCTTTTCTTCCTTAAGCTTCTGGTGCTCATCTACACGTTCCTCTTTCTGCGCGAGTTCCGTCACAAAGGCCTTCATCTTGTCCTCCATAGTGGTAGCCAGCTCCTCTCCAGCCTGCACTAAGACTCCAGCAACGAGTTACTCACCTTCTCCAAGAGTTCCTGCTCCCACGCTGGCTCTGCTTCACCCTCCACAGGCAAAAAGTCCTGCTTGTCTTCCTTCATGGCTTCTAGGCCGTCGCTCAAGTCAGTGATCATGTCGAAGTAGAGGTCCAAAGATTTCTTCGAGGTGGCTTCTGTACTCATCCGCGGATACGAAGGCTTTATCTGGGGACATTTAGTCTGGGTGATGCTGGTCGGCGACCGACAAGACCAAAGCAAACAAGCTCAAAGTCACTAGGAATTTCATTATGATAGAGTGGCAGGCGGACTTAAATAGGCTAAAATCGACGTTGCAACGAGTAGTATATGGCAACGGTATGTCGCATTTGAGATTATCGCGCTGTTGCGGTTGAGTGAGTGCAGCGCGCAGACCCTCATTGCAAGCTGAAAGGGCCTTCAAATGGACATGTGAATATGCAAATCTACTAATTACTTGGACTGCGAGCCTCTGGCCACTAGGAGTGCTTGCGCTACTCACTCATCTGATATAGTCACACAGTGGTGCTAATTGCAGCTTGGTGTTTAGAGTCGATACAAGAAACGATGTGGAGCTTAAGTCTTGGATTCAAATCCTTACTTCGCAGAGAAAGACACACGCCGCCTAATTCGCCTCTTAGGACTACTCTTCTAGTAGCACTGCAGATAGAGGTATATTGGAGCCGTGCAGAGGGACTACAGCCATTTACACTGTTAATTGACATCCTGCACCATGCACGACTGCGAACTGAGCGCAGGCTGGATGAAGGACCAGCCTCTCAACGGCTCCGTCTGCTCCCACAAGATGCCGAACACCTCTTCCGCACTGAGCTCCAGTCCTGACAACACTCGATGTGTCTCCACAGGCCCGGGACTCACCTCTCGGCGGTACACAGCAGTCCAGTTCACTTTGTTGAAGAACTTGTGTCCTTTGATTTCGCTGAAGCCGCCGGCGCCCAGACGCTTGTTGGGGTCTTTCTCCAGTAGTCTGCTGAGGAGATGAGCGGCTTTGGGGGAAATGAAGTCGGGGATCGGGATAGGCTTGGAGAGCAACTGAGGGGACATTTCTTCTGAGCCGTGGTAAGGAGGCTTGCCTACAAGCATTTCGTAGAGCAGCACTCCCAAGAGGTAGTAGTCCACCGTCTTGTTGTGGCCTGCATTGCACAGCATCTCCGGCGCTAGGTAAGACACTGACCCACAAATGCTCTGAGTCCTGGAGTTGTCCGTCACTCCTTCCTTCGACAGACCAAAATCTGTGAGCAAGGCGTGGCCCGCAGCGTCCAGCACGACATTGCCCGGCTTCAAGTCGCGGTAAATTATGTCTCTGCTGTGCAGTTCTTCGAGCGCCAGCAGGATTTCACAGATGTACATGCGAGCTTGCGCCTCTGTCAGTCTGTATGGTCCTCACCTTTTGCGCTTCCTGAGGAACTCACTGAAGTCTCCGCCTGGGCAGTAGTCCAGGATGAGGACCAGCTTTTCAGGGGTCTGGAAGGCGTAGTGCAGGGCGACAATGAAGGGGTGGGAGATGTATGTCAGCACGTTTCGCTCGGCTATGGCGTACTTCATGAGGTTCTGGCGAGTGAGGCGGGGCTTGCTGAGGACCTTCATAGCGAACTCCTCCCCGGTGTCACGCTTGTGCACGAGGTACACCTCTCCAAAGCTGCCCTTGCCCAGTAGAGAAATGGGAGTGAAGTCGCTGTATTCTGCGTGTGGGAACTCGCTTTCATCGATTTCGCCCTTCCACCTTGCAGCGGAGTCGATATCGTAGACAGGTCTCTTCGCTCTGTCTGCGAACACCTCCATGGCTTGCGGAGACTCAGCACGTCGAGCCTTCAGCAGCAGTCGATCAATTTGGTCCTGGCGAGGCTCAGACCTGGTAATAGAGACGGGAATAGCTCTCTTGACGTAGGGAACGCCGCTTTCTTGGAAGTAGAGTTCGAAGACCTCGGCCATTTCTCTGCTGGTGGCGCTGGTGTAGGCAGTGCGGCCGTTTCTGTCTTGGATGGCAAGGGGAGGGTCCTTGCCTAGCAGCAGACAGGCTGTGTCGACATGGTCGTAAGTCGCTACCAGGTGCAAGGCGGTCCGTCCAAACGTGTCCTGTAGCGTCACATCAGCACCTGCATTCACCAGCAACTGCACTATGTCCAAAAACCCTCTTTCCGCCGCTAAATGCAGCGGCGTCTGCTGCAGGTCTGATTTTGCATCCACGTCCACTTCTAGCGCGTACTCAATCAGTACCTTGCACACGTCTGTGCTGCCCTCCCAAGCAGCAATGTGCAGGGCAGTCCAGTCGTGCTCGCTCTTGGAGTTGACATGTGCGCAGATGTCTCCACGCATGTGGTAGTTGAGGACCTCGCGGCAGGTGGCTACGAGGTTTTGGCGTGCGGCTTGCCAGAGTCTTCTGTTCATTTTGCGCTTTTCTTTGCTGAGTGGCGGTTACTAGAAGACTTCCAGAGCCTCGGAGTACTCTTCCTGGGCCAGAAGCTTCGAAAGTCGTCTGGCGAAATCGTCCTTCGACTCATCGCGCAGATCAAGTTCTTCGCCTGTATTCAGGTTTTTGATCTTATAGATTTCATCAGACGAAGGAGTGCGAGTAGGACTGGAGAGGGGCTCGGAGTCTTCAGGTGTAAGCTTGTGAATGAGGGACTGGGCGCAGATGCGAGCAGGTCTTCCGAGTGTGGTGATGGGCTCGGCTGAGGCGAGACCTTGCAAGGTGGTCTGTAGGCCTTTCAGAGGTGACGGGGATGTGGTCATGTTGATTAGCTGGGAAAGTATGGTGAATAGCCCCGATAATTCCTGCTGTTCCGCCCAGGAAGTCACCAGTCTCTCCAGCTGGTGAGAGGCTAAGTCTTGCAGGCAGGGTTGAGGGGGAAGTTGACACTTTGTGCTTGTAAGTGAGGCTTAGGAAGGAGCATGAGTGTAGCTAATTAGAGGAAGTAGCAGTATAAAGCCTGCCTATGGAGTTGATCGGAGTGCTGGGCGGCAGCTTCAACCCTCCCCACCTCGGCCACGTCCACCTCGCCAAGTCTCTGCACTCCAGGTTCTCCCGCCTCCTCGTCAGTCCCTGCGGCCCCCGTCCCGACAAGCCCAGCCTCATTTTCTCTCACCACCGACTTGAAATGACCCGCCTCGCCTTCCAAGGCCTGGCCCCGAACATCGAAGTCAACGACATTGAGGTGCGCCAGGAAAGGATGATCCCATCCTACCACCTACTGAAAGGCCTTATGAGCGAACATCCCACAGCGAAGGTGCAGATGATAATAGGCTCGGACCTGGTGCCTACGCTGGGAAATTGGATAGAAGCGGAGAAGTTGCAGGCGGAGTGCTTCTTCTTCGTGATTCCCAGACCTGGCTACCCTCTGCCTGCAGCCCTGTGCACTGAGCACTTCACTCTCATGTCAGAGGGAGAGTACGCTCCCATGCCCCAGTCTTCCACTGAAATCAGGACTCTGCTGAGTGACGGAGCCAGTGACGCCCAACTGCTAGATCATCTACCTGCCCCAGTGCTGGCATACATCCGCACTCACTCGCTTTACACCTAAACTAGTATTTGTGCTTCAATGCATATCTCAATACAATGCGTCCGAGCAGCTAGCCTCAGGAGCACATAAACGCTGGCTTTGAGGAAATATGAAACAGACGTGGCAGAGGCTCCTGAAAGACTGGGAACTAATAGCACTCTCTTTCCCTCAAGCTGTAGCTCTTCCCCATCAGAAATGCTGCATGGTTCTTTGTCCTTTGGCAGTGATTTCCATCTATAGACGTTACCATCATTTCTTAGTCGTTGTAACGACAAACTTTACCCTCAACTCCCCTTTTCTCCGCTCCCACTCCCCGCCTTTACACCGGGCGGCTGAGCTGGCTAGAGAGGCCACTCCCTCTTGTTTCAGACCCGACTCTACAAGTAGTCGGAAACTGCTTGAAAGAGTGGGTTCGAGCTAGTTCCTCCGCGGGATGAGGGGAATATGTTGTCGCTGAGTTGTATAATAATTGAATGGCAAATCTCTCGATGCAGGAGGACGGGTCACGGAAAGGCAAGTGGACAAGGGAAGAGGACGAACAGCTGCGCCAGGCTGTGGAGGAACTGGGGGAAAAGCACTGGACAGCAATAGCAGTGCAAGTGCCCGCCCGCACTCCCATTCAATGTCTACATCGCTGGACCAAAACTCTGCGGCCAGGACTGGTGAAGGGGCCGTGGAGTCGACAGGAGGACGAACAGGTGCTGGAGTGGGTGCAGCAGCACGGGGCAAACGAGTGGGCAGGCTGTGCAGAGCAAGTGACAGGCCGCTCTTCCAAGCAGTGCAGGGAGCGCTGGACCAACACCCTCGACCCCAACGTCAAGAAAGGCGACTGGACTGAGTTCGAGGACAACATCATTTTCAGAGAGTATCGAACTCGTGGACCCAAGTGGACAGAAATTGCGAAACTGCTCCCCGGCAGATCTGAAAACGCCACGAAGAACCGCTTCTACTCGACTCTGCGCAAAGCAAAGCCGAGAGATCCGGCAGTCCGCCCACTACTTCCGTCTGATAGTCTCAGCAGCCGCTCAGCCACCTGCGAAGTGATGCTCGTGCTGCTGCGACAACTGCAGCAACTGGAGGGCATGCTGGGAGAAACGCGCAAACAAATTGCTTGTTTGGAAGAGAGTCTGGACGTGGAAGAGAGCGAGGAGAACAGTTCCTACTCCCAAAACCTTAATTAATTCTAGGTGTCCTTGAATAGGTAGCAAGTGAAAGCAAAGACTGTTTCACTTCTCAGAGCTGCTACTTGCAAGTTTTTGTGAGCGGATTGCTACCTTTAGATTCAGGGATTTTCGATCCTAATAATGACCATACGACTGCTCGCAATCCTCTGTCTTTTCCTCGTTTCCCTCTAGAAGACCAACTTGTTTTCCGCGTCTTTGCATCCGCACAGTCCGACAACTCTGCTTTCCCTGGGCTCACCCAAGCTCTTATCGCCGCTTTAACTCTGCCTAATGTCCAGCTGCAATTACTGTCGCTTGCAGGCAAACATGTAATCTCTGTCCCTATGCAAGTGAACAGAAAGCCGGGGACGAAGCCTATTGGAAGTGCAAGGAATGACAGGAAGAATGGACTTTGTGGATTGTGCGTACTGGGAAAACTTGGGAGGGCTGATGTTCTTTGACTCGGCGGGGCTGCAGGTCAGCTTTGTTAATGCGACTTTTACAGAAAATGGGGATTCGCTGGTGGCCGGATATCTGAGCAACTCGATAATTCAGGATGCCTTCTGAGCGACAATTTCGGTATATCCATCAACTTCTTACAATTTGACGACCAGTTCGACTTCATCCAGTCGAATTTGATCAGGTAAAAGGGCAAAGGACCGATTTTCCTAGTGAACAGCCTGCCTTCCGCTCCCTGTCTATTTACCATGCACAGTGCTGTCCTCGCAGACTTCAACCTGTCTGTCTGTATCTGAGCCCTCTCCGGGAGCTTTCTCACTGCTTTTCTGCTTTGCGGTAATGGCAGAGGTCCGAGTTACCAACGTACTGGTGTCCTCTCTGGTCTTTAGCAATATCCGCAGTTTGTTCTTTGTCCAGAACGGCGGAACTTCGCTCATCAACACTACAATGGAAAACTCCGGGTCGTCTGGATTCTTCATGGCTGTCTTTATCGACGAACTAAACATGCAGAATTTCTAGTTAATCAACCCTTACTCCGGAGCAGGCTTGTACATCCTATGTGCTAACGGAGCTGCAAGGATGGAAAACGGCTATGTGACTGGAGGCTCGACCTTCGTGGCTCCGGGCTACAGCGTGTATGGGGAAAATATCGCTTTCGATATGAATCCGATAGCAATAGCTATGTCTCAGGTGATTCTGAGGAATGTGACGTTTGTGAATTGCCGTTGTTTGGTGCCTAATTTGGGATTGCTCTTGGTGGTGCGCAACAGCGATATTACAGTTCAAGAACTTGTCGTGAGGAACACGAGTGCGGGCGGCTTCCTGAAAACCCCCTTTTCCGCACTGAGGCTGAATGATGTACTGATAGAAAAGTGCAAGTTTGACATTCTGATTCAGTACACATGCAACTCACAGATCTCTTTCCAGCGCTTGTCCTTGCTGCACACACACACAGCTCTGGTCTTCGATACCAACAGCACCCTTTCCTTCACTGACACCACTATCCTTTCCTTCACTTCCCATAGTCTACTGATGGTGGGTATCAGCACTCGCCTCATTCTCCTCAATGTCACAGTGCTGGACCTCAGGTTGTCTCAGCTAGGCAAGTTTACACAGGGCAGTTCGCTCACATTTACGCAATGCACCTTTGATAAGATCCGCACAGTTAATCAAATGGGCTGGCAAATCCGGGAAGGTCAACTTGACATATCAGATTCTCTCTTCAAACACTTTGAATTGGCCTTGTTTCAAGGTATCACAGCCAACATTAGCATTGCCAGGACTTCATTTCTACATGGTCGGAACCCGACCCAGTCTCTTATCAGCAAGGCTGCATATGGAGGAGTCCTGGGCTGCGTCAATTGTCCTCAAGTCAGTATCAATGAAGCAGAAACAGTCAATGTGACTTCCAAGGTAGGTGGAGGCTTTTCCTTCCGAAGCGACTCGACACAGGAGGCCACTCAACTCAGTATCGCTGAGAGCTACTTTGCGAGATGTCGAGCTACTCGGGGTGCAGCCCTTTTCATTCAAAACGCGGCTTATGTTATTTCGGACTGCCGCTTTCTCGATAATGCAGCGGAGTCGGTAGGAGGCGCTATGGAAGTGAGCACTAAGCCAGTCCAGTCCAGTACTGTCCTCAACTCAACCTTCACAGGCAATAGGGCGACTGAAGGCGGCGCTGTGAAGTGGAACAATGCCCAGGTCTACTTCGTTCAAGTCACCTTTTCTGCCAATTCAGCCGTCTAAGGACATGATATCGCTTCCGCTGACGTTAGTCTTCGAGTTACTGGACCACTACACTCAGAGAGTCACCCTTGAACCAGTCAAATCTCTGCGGCTAACCACTACCCTACGGCGGGAATGAAGTGGCTTTGCTAAATCAAGGCTTCTTCAACTTCACAGGCATCACAGTGTATGCGCAGCCTGAAGGGTTGCAGGATACTCAGGGAGACTACTCTCCTGGTGGCGGGCAGCGTCAGCCTGCCCTTGCGCAATTGCACTTTTGGCGAAATCTATCGGAAAGACAATTGCGAGTACTGCTTTTCCGGGAATGTGTCTTTTTCCCCAGAAGACCAGGCCTGCACAGTGTGTCCTGTGAAGGCCTTCTGCTCGGGAGGCCATAGTTTGAGTGAACAAGGGGTACTGGGCAGTCTGGCAGTCCACGGAACTGCACCGCTGTTCCTTTCCTTCCAAGTGCTGGGGCGGAGAACTGAGCAGCTGTGCACCAGGCTTCACAGGGCAGCTGTGCAACCAGTGCGAAAGCGCCACTTTCCGCATCAGAGTCACTGAATGTGTGGCTTGCTGGCCTCTTGTGGGCCTGGTAGGCCAGTTGTGCGTTCCCTTGCTGCTTTACCTCGCCTATCTCTATGCAGTGCTCAGGTCTTCCGAGCACCCGGCAAGGCTGTTCACACTGAAAACGGTGATTATACACATGCAGTTGCTGTACCTTATAAGCTACTTACGAATATCGTTTCCCCCTATATCACCTACTCCTGCACGGCGTCAGTTACTGCGCTTCGCTGCTAGTGACCGACCTGCCTCTGAGTTGTCTCGCCGTCGAGGTTCCAGAATACGGAAAAGCAGTAATCGGAAGCCTACTGCTGCACTTCTTGGCGACCGGACATGTGGGAGTTTGCTTACTGTGCTGCAAGTCCTGGAAGCGCAGAGCCTTGGTACTCCACTAGTTACCATCCAGACGCTCTTCCCTCTGTTGGCCTGCAAGTCGGTGGACTCGGCCGCACTGCTGTTCCAGGACATGGCAAGGTCGACACCTCCAAGTAATGTTGGCCCTGGTCCTCCTGTCCTTCCTTCTCAATGTGTTTTTCCCATTCGCAGCGGTTCTCCTGCTCAGCTGGCTGCGGCCAGCGACCTTTGCTCAGTACTTCCCTATGTGGACTTGTGGTTATAAACATCCCTTTATCGAAGCAATAATGTGCGCGTGTCGCGGATTTCTGCTGGCCGTGGTGATCCTGGCGATACAGGAAAACAACCTGGTGCAGATTACCTACCTGTTCTCAGTGCTGATCTCTGTGAGTGTGGGGTTCGCGACTCTCAGCGAGTGAGTGTGCAGTGGCGGGGCTTACTTCACTGTCACTGAGGCCTCTTGGGTAGTTATTGGTCTTTTCGTTGGACTTCTCAGTTACTTCTTCACTTCAGAGTCGCAGAACTCTATTACGGACATATCTTTAGTTCGGTTGCACTCGCGCTGAACTCGGTCTATGTGGGGTGCTGCGCGTATATTCTGGCTTCCAAACGCATGGGAATTGTAGAGCATCTCGTCTCTGTTGAGCCACGTTGCAGCCAAGTCGTCCCTCCACCCAATAGTATCGAAATTTCACACGACTCATTCCGCTAAACTTAGATAAATTGCCTTTTTAGCCTGCTTAAATGCCTGGAAGTCGATACTATGCTCAGTTCTTTATTGATCTGAGAGCGCGGGGATTTAAGGGCTAGTTTAATGACACTGGTGAGATCTTCCTTTGCATCTGCCGCAGAAACGATGGCCGCGTTTTGCTACATAATAGTTGGAGCGTAGCGGTTCATTGCACCTAGTACATCTTCCCCCCATACTCTGACTGCTCACATTCAGTGTCTGCCTCGGCTTTCGAGCTCCAAGTAGTTCTGTAACTGTAGAAAGTCTGGTTGGTCCGCTTCCGAGACTTGCAGCATGTAAATCAGCATTGTTTTGAGGCTGGGAACTCACGACGGTCTGCGTGGTCTCCTGCAAGTTGTCTTGGGGAGCCAGAACTTGAGGTTTCAGTGTAGCTGCGTAGTACAGGGACAGGCCCAGCGAGTAGACATCTGACTTGAAGGGGTTATACTGTGCGAAGTCACTTCTGCCGAAGTTCTGGCGCAACTGCGGACTGATGAACAACGGGGTGCCCACCATAGTGTGTTCGTCTTCGCCGAAGTTCACTGTCTTCGCGTTTCCGAAGCCGCACAGCACCCAGCGTCCCTCTGCACTGCGCAGGATGTTCTGCGGCTTCACATCACGATGAGCCGCGTTCTGTCTGGCACTTACCTGTGTCTGCACAAAGGCTAAGGCTCCTGCGATTTGCTTGAGCAGTATCCAGAGGTTAGCCTCGTCCAGGGGTTTCTGCTGCAAGGCTAGATAGACAGTCAAGTCACTCTGCATGCGCTCCAGCACGATGACCAGGTCTAACTCGCAAACACGCAGTCCGAGCATCTTGCAGATGTGCGGGTGGTTGAACGGGTGTTGCGCCAGCGCCTCCTCCAGAAAGGCATTTTGTAGATTGTAGTCCTGCACTTCAACACCACGGGTTGCCTCGATAGGAGGCCTCGTATACACTCACGTTGCCGTTGCTATGCTTTTGATGCTGCACCTCAAAGCCCAAACGTTCAAGTACCTCTGCCGCCATTTACATCGAGCACCACATACCCCTACTCTCAACTGTTCTCGGCGTTAGAAGACCGGTTTCGCCGTAGCTCTTCGTCGATAAGTTGAATGGCAGGCAAGGCGCCGCTCTAGAAAATTAACACCGCAGGAAAAAACCTGGATTTTAAGCGGTTGCAAACGGCACTTGGCTAGCGGAGTGAGCCTAATTGATATTAGAACTGCTAGGCTTATTGGACTTTGCAGTCACTGAGTATAAAGAGCAAGGCATATGTACTAAACCCATCCAACAGCCTGTCTTGGTGGCATTTCCCCGGCGCCACGCACCGAAGATTTGCCAACTACAGTTTTCTACGTCTTTCTGGTGGTTAGTTCGCATTAGAACCCACCCACCGTTTCCTAAAATTTGGAGATAGTGGAGAACCTTTATAAAAAAATGTTGGCCTTCGCCATGCTATTGCTTGCGGCTACGGTTCAAAACCCGCCAGGGCAGGCATCTTGTCCTGGTAACAGTCCTTTGAACATTGATGACATATCATTGTCACCTTCAAGTTTGAAGGCGGGTCGAACAACATCAGTGGATGTCGAAGGCGAGAATGTATCAGGTGAAACAATCGAGTTGTATAGCCTGACGTTGACTCTTGGAACAGACTCCCTCTACATTCAATACACTTTCACTGTGGACAACGTGCTATACGTGACTCCCGGGCAGAGCTACCAGATGTCAGGGGAATGGGAGCCTGCCATCCAGGGCTGGCCCGATGGAAGCACTACACTGATCGCCGTCCTGGGAGACACGAATGGCTACTTAGTGGGCTGCACCGATACCAGCGTCAACATTTCTGCCATGACGTTGGGGCTGGCTACTGCCTTGTTGGTTAGTCTTAACTCCTAGGTAGATTTCCTCTCCCATTTCCAAAATCTCTACGGACACCATCCGCTTTCGTGAAGTGACTCAGCGGTGCTTTCGAGAGGACGCGCAGAACGGATCGGGTTCATGGACTCGAAGAATTGCACCATGTGGTGATGAGAGCGGTGAGGTGACAGGCAAGGCATTAACTTCGATGAATATCAAGTGTCCATCCGCAAACCACTCACTGCGGTATGTGAGCGCATAAGTTACTCGAAGCCATTCCGAGGACATATTGGAGAGACTAAGAGAAAAACGGGTGTTTGCAAAACACTTCGGAGAGAAGACGCTTCTAATTGGCACGTCAAAGTTGATATTGGGTTACTGTATATGAAGCATAATAGAATATCTAAAGATATATACAGAAAAGCTGCGGAAGC
>Ga0247837_1001872_pt1 | contig 41948 bp, 24 predicted proteins | sample LaCtaG_2_FD_187115 | JGI IMG/M metagenome (GOLD analysis project Ga0247837, IMG submission 187115) | Freshwater microbial communities from meromictic Lake La Cruz, Castile-La Mancha, Spain - LaCruzMarch2015_14.5m | ecosystem: Environmental > Aquatic > Freshwater > Lake | place: Spain: Castile-La...
GACAAGACTGGTGGGTCCGCTGGACACACTGACAATGCTTCTCATCGTGACTATCAATTTAATCCTTTTGGTGCAAGAGCACAGAGAACAACTGTTCGCACTCAAGAACCAAGAAGGCAGGCTGACCAGCCCTACTGAAGCACTGGCAGTAGTGATCTGGGTAGCAGCGATCGCTCACTACGTGGCTTACATCATCGAGTTTTACCCACGGGTTACAGTGGAAAGCGGACGCAGACACAGTCTGAGTTTCCATCTCTACTCCCTTATCCCTCATAATGACTCTTTACTGATGAGGCCGTGGGTGGAAATGGCGCAACAGACCTGGGTCCGCCGCCTGCCCTCGTGTCTGCGGTCCCTGTTCAAACTCTTTTTTAGTGCAGAGTGCTTCACTAAGTTGGTGCTGCTGGCTGCCGCGGTCCTCGCTGTGCCCTTTCCCCTCTTCTCCCCCTTCCTGCTTCTCTGGTTCCTGCCCAGCTACGCAGCCCTGCGCCACATCCTCCAAGCCATCACTAAGAACAAGCGACAACTCCTACTCACAGGTTTCTTCTGCCTTCTGGTCGTCTTAATGTTCACGGAAATCTACTTCATTCGGTTCAGTGCTTATTTTGTAGAATCAAAAACTAGGAGTGCCCAATACAGCACCTTCTGTGAGGACCTGGGCACATGCTTCGTGTCAGTTCTAGACTGGGGAGTGAGGATGGGCGGAGGAGTGGGGGAAGCGCTGGCGAGTTCGCTGGAAGGCGGGTCCACCTATGCGAAGCGACTTCCTTTGGATTTACTGTTCTTCATAATTGTCAATATCATTATTTTGAAGATAGTGTTCGGGATCATCCTGGACGCACTGGGAGAACTGAGGGAGGCCAGGTGGGCCTCTGAGCGAGACATGTACGAGAAGTGCTTCATCTGCCGCAGAACTCGCAACCAGTTAGAGCTGCACGGCGCAGGCTGGACGCCCCACATTCTCTACGAACACTCCCTCTTCGCCTACGTGGCTTACACCCTGTACGTACTGCACAAGGACAAGAAGGACTGCTCAGGCCTGGAACTGTACGTGAAGCAGCTGGTAGGGAAAGCAGACCCCGCCTTCTTTCCCCAGACTTCCAAGGTGCTATGGGACCAGGGACTCACTTAAAACTATTAGTTTCTGTTACTTCTGTAGAGCCGTCTGGCATTGCCCAGGTCCGAATCACTCGTTTCTGTACGCGCCCGACTTGAGTCTCTGTCGCTACTTCGCAACTCAGCTTTACTGCTGCTTCCGGCCAGTCCTGCGCCTGCCAATTGGTAGGGATCATTGCAGTTGATGGAAAGCAGCGACTAAAATCTCCACTGGTCGTATACTTGGAGACCATTAGAACAGTAGTAACTGTCCTGTGGTCTCTATGAGGACTGCAGCCGATACCGATAAAGCGGAGATTAGGGGCAAGTAGGGACTTTCGATGCTCACGATTAGGAACTCCGTCATCAACTAGTAAGGAACAGACCACTTCCACAGCAGACAGGGCCCCGTAATCGATCATTTCCACCAGCGCGCCAGTCCACCGTCCACAACTCTCGACTCTACTCTGCAGGGCTCGAGCTGCTAAGCCCTGTTTACTCAGTTCATTGCAGTAGGCCTGCGCTGCTGACCCCAGCGCTTCGTTCCACACACAAGTCCGAACTTCTCTCTCCGTCTGCAAAGCCTCAATAGCCTGCAGCACAGCCGCACTGCCCTCCTGAGTGAGCACTGGCGCATCCCCAGGTCTGTGCCGCAGTAAGCCTCGGTACTGGCTGAGGAAAGAGCGCAGTCGGGGCAGGAAGAACTGGGGGTTGCGGCGCAGGTCGTTGACCTCTTGCAGCACATTCTGCACTAGTTCCGAGTAGCTGGGCATTATGAGGGCGGAGATTACTAGCTTATCTCTCCCTTGCGGTTGGTCTTGATCAAGTCGAAGTTGCGCTTGAAAGCAGCCTCCGCTCTGCCAGTTTCGCAGTGACTAAACGCATGCTTCTCATGCGCACACAGGTACCGGTCCGCCCACCACACCGCCACAATGAAGGAAAAGGGGTTGCCGGCGTACTCCCGCACACAGGACTCGTAGGCAATGTTCAGGTCGCTGCATTCGTTGTGGATGCCGGTAGGCCGCTTGTAGAGACGTCTCTCGAGGGCGGAGAGTTCGGGCGCGTGGTCGTGAGCTGGCGCGTGGTGATGGTCGCCCATTTACCTTTACAGCTAGGGACGTAGTTCCGAGACCGAGTTGCAGTGTGCGCACTTCACTGCTACCGCATTCCGCTGAGCCCGCTGCAGCGTCTGGCACACTCCACACTTGAAAAGGACGAACACAGTGCCAGAAGGGTCAATTGTAGTGCCGTTGATAGCCTGGCAGACTGCACACCGCACCTGTCTCGCCTCGCGCTCATACACTAGGTGCGTTTTGCACTGCCAACACATCAAATATCCCTTCTCTGGCTCGGTTACTCTCGTGGCTAGTGCGACTTCACCGTTTGGCAGGATTGTGATTTTGTACTCGTAGTCTTCCATTTATAAGCACATTGGAACTGCAGGATGCACTATTGAGACTGGGGAGTTAGTGGACTCGTAGCTGATTGTTGAAATTTATCTGTATGCTGTATGTGTTCAGAGTACTGTGTCTTAGAGTACGGTCGATTTGACTAGTTAAAGCACTTAAAAAGGTCTTCGGTCACTGTGCGGCGGTCTGCGAGACGTACTCTCTCGTCAGGGTAGTGGTCAAAATGATGAGAGTCGAAGTCACTGAGGATGTCCTTGGTGAAGGGCGGAGACAGGCCGCACTGGCGGGCTACGCACCAGTTGACAGAGCGGAAGAAAGAATGGGCCATTACTTCAGTTTCTGTCAGGCGCTCTTTCGGGTCTTTCCTCGTCAACTTCTCTATCAAATCCCTCGCCTTCGGGTCCATGTTCGCCGGGAACGCAATCTCCTTGTTCAAGATTTTCTCATACAGTTTGTACGGGTTCTTATGCAGAAACGGTGCTTTCCCCACCACCATCTCATAGAGCAGGATCCCCAAGCACCACCAGTCATAGGAGTAACTGTGTCCTTCGAGACGGATCACTTCAGGAGCCAGGTACTCAGGAGTTCCGCAGACTGTGTATGTCTTTTCAGACGAGGAAAGGCACTTGGCGAAGCCGAAGTCTGAAAGCTTGATGTGGCCTGAACTGGTCAATAACACGTTTTCAGGCTTGAGGTCTCGGTAAAGCACATGTCTCGAGTGGAGATAGGTGAAGGCCGATGCTATTTCCGCCAAATAGAAGGTCGCTTCCGCTACATTCAAACGCCTTTTCTGGCGAATCACTGAGTACAGTTCCCCTCCTTGCACGAACTCCTCAATGAGGTACAGGTTTTCCCTGTCCTGGAAAGCGCCTTTCAGAGTCACAATGAATGGGGAACTGAGCGTAGTCAGCAGTGTCCTTTCATTGCGCACATGCTCTACTTGCTTCTTGCGCAGGATTTCCGCCTTCGACATAATTTTCAAAGCCACCACTTCGGAAGTTTCTTTGTAACGGGCGACTTTCACTCTAGCGAACGACCCAGTTCCGATGATTCTATCCACTGTGAACGATGAGAGATTCACTTGCTGTCGGTCAGTGACTTCGGTGCTGTTTCTGGCAGTGGAAGATGCGAGGCAAGAAGAGGACGGAGATAGGACTCTGGCCTTCCGCAGGACTGTGGACCTGGAAATGAGTTTGGCGAAGGGCAAAGTCGAGGACAAAGGAGTGGAGTGGGGTAAAGTCAGGGTATGTCTGGGCGAGCGAATCGTAATTCTCGAAGGCATTTTATAGTATATCCCCTTTCCCTCTGGACCAAGTCCCTAGTGGGGCCTGTGTTAGCCTAGAACTCAGGAGATATGAACTTCCGGGACCTCCGTTTCTTCTTCTTCTTGGTGCAGCTGGCTTGGAACTGGCCCACCCATCTCTTCACGACCTCAATGTCTACTCCCGCCGCCTCACCCGCTGTATCTAAACTTCCACTCTCGTAGTAAGCCTCAATAGCAGCTTTCTTAGCCTCTGCCGAGCCTGCTTCATCATCCACCAAGAACTCCTCATCCGGCACATCCTTCCCTTCCAGCCACTTGTTCATGATGTACACAGACACACCTGTGCACTTCGACACTGCACTTTTCACCTTCAGCAGGTGCATCTGCTGCATCACTTTCTCGTAGGCGGCGCGGGAGTAGACAGTGCCGCAGGCCTGTCCGAGCGTTTCTCTGAGGATCTTGTACTTGATTCCGAGTGTGGAGCAGATGGCTTTGCTGGACTGGCCTTGCTCGAGTAGTGCGAGGATCTGTGAGCGGCGGGCGAGGCAGCGCTCCATCTCTGCAGGCGGACGGTACTTCCAGTTGCCCCAGCTGTGCACTAGCTTGGGACTGCCGATGTTGAAGAGTGCAGACAGGAAGTTGGCCTTCACACCCTTGTTGTACAGGCGTAGCACCTGCTCCTTCAGTTCCTCTGGAAACTCCCGCTGTTCCTCTTCTCCCTCCTGCCTAGCCAATATGTCATCCGCAGATAGATCAGAGGACAGCGCATGTGCCACTTTCACAGCCTTCTGCGGAGAACTCACTTCCGCCAAGTACTGCCCAATTGCAATAGGCAGCTGCACATGTGTGAAGGTAGCATCGACTCCGACACTCATGCAACAATGAGCCAAGGTGTCTCTCAGGCGCAGGAGGAAAGGAGTGTTGGCGAGGGACAGAGAAGGGATAAGCGCTTCCAGGGAGTCGCTGGAGTCTCCATAGAGCTGCTGGGCGATGTCAGGACCGAGCAGCAGAGCCGCGAGTCCGGAGTCAGAGGTCTGTCCTTCGCTGGGTAGAAGTAGACATCTGCTCTGAGCAAGGTTTCTTCCTGCCTGGTTGCTACAAAAAAGACATTTGAGGCAGTTCCGCACTAGAAAGGAACTCAGAGGCACATTGAGCAGTAGTGCTGTCAGGCGAACTTCCCACATTCGAGTAACACCCAAGTCTGCAGACCCAGTTAGTCCCAAGTGTTAGGGCATGCAACTTGCAAGTCTGGTAGCTGCGGCTTCGGAAGGACGAATATATGTCGCTCAGGTATTCCGCCCCTGTACTAGTGAGACTATGAGTCGCCTAATGGTCTGCAGCATGGCGTTCTAATGATATCGCCGGAACCTCCCACCGTGCCGCAGTCCACTGCGCCCTCCCGTTCCCCCAGCCACTCTATTCTTCGCACGCGCAGTGCTGTCCCAGTTGCCCGCTTCCGGCCCGAGTCTCTGCGCAAACAAGTCACTTTCACTGACTTCGCCCACCGCGGGCCTTTATTCACTATCATAGAGGTGGACAAGGTCGAGTACCCGCCTACTCCTCAGTCCAAAGGCTCCTGCTGTACACTGCTTTAGTCTAATTACAGTTTCGTTTAGTCACTAAGCAAGCAGCCAGTCGCAGTGTAGGAAGTCGGAAATGGACAGTCGACTTGTAGGGTTGCGGATGAGCAGCCGGGAAACAGCTAAAACTGCCAGTGGGGACACATCGCTCCAGTGCGCTGAGGAAAAACTCAGTCTTCGCTTTAGCACTGAAAGCACTATTTCTTCATCGGTCTTGCCGCCGAAGGGCATTGTGCCCCTGAAAAGGACGTATAGCAGCACTCCGAAGCTCCAGCAGTCCACCTTTTCCCTGTACCTAAGTTTCGCCAGCACTTCCGGAGCGACATACTTGAGTGTGCCCACAGGCTCCTCCGCCTGCTGGTTCGGTCCAAGGAAGCAGCATAGTCCCAAGTCTATCAGTTTCACATGTAGGACCGGATAGGTACTGGCCACCATCACATTTTCCAACTTGATGTCTCTATGCACAATGCCTAGTTGGTGCATCGCAAGTAGCGCACTGGCCAAGTCCACAGCAACGCTTTTCACCTGCACTTCCGTGGCTTTGAAGTTATTGACCTGCAGCCAGTTCAGCAAAGTGCCATTCGCGAGGTATTCCGTCACTATCACGATTTCCGCCTTCGTCTCATACACTTCATACAGAGTCACTATGTTCGGATGCTGCAGACTCCGCAGAGCCGCGATTTCCATCCACACCGACAACTCCATTTTCCGGGTGATGAGGGACTTGGATACGACTTTGCAGGCGGAAATCGTCCCTGTTTCCTTGTTGCAGGCTTTGAAAACGCTGCCGTAGGACCCGCTGCCCACTAACTCCAAGTCAGAATCCGCTAAAGTGGAGTGCTTATTGATAACTTCGGAAATTCTCTCGACCCACCAAGTCCTTTCCTCCCCACTTTCAGTCCCGAAGTCGTAGTGGTAATTTAGATTCCCGAGACTAAAGCCGTTTCCAGGCTTTTCCTCCAAATATACATCCTGCAGTAAAACCGTAGTCACCAGGTGACTGCAGACGATCGAGTTGTAGCACAGCAAAGCGCCTCTATCAAGAGAAGCATAGTACTTCCGGCCGTTTAGCAGTAGTGGATGAACGATGTTTGTTAGTCGGGAGCTGGAGTGGCAGCAGGGAATATGGCCAAAGTCGAACCAATTTTGCAAAATTTCAGGCAGGCCCGTCACTATTGCGACTTTCAGGTAGGAAATCAGAGACAGCTCCTCCCATACACACTCGAGGAACCGCTCGAATTCCATTTCTGCGCTGCCTTTGAAGGCTTCCTGGCAGACCTGCTCGAAGGCGGGGTATTTGGAGCAGCCGCAGTGGGTGCACTTGAGGGCGAAGGGCAGGGAAGCCCTCATATCAGCCACACTGAGGTAGCCCTGCAGTCCCGAGTCCAGCACAGTGAACAAGAACTCCGCAGTCTGTTCCTGGCTTCTGCCCATCAAGGCTTCCACCCCCGCTAAGAAGTCTTTTCCGTCTATCCAGCCGTCCTGGTCCTTGTCTATCGCCCTAAACACCTGGTTCCCTAGGAGTCCTGGGAACTTTGTGGCTTTCAGGAACGCCAACAGGTCCAATTGTCCCCCGGCCAGTCCATTTCTTAGAGACAAGTCCTGACTAGACTGTACTTTTAGAAGCTTCTTCAGGCTTGCAGGCTCGTATTTCCCTTGAGATAGGGCTTTGGAGCTCGTCAGAAGTGCTAGTTTCTTCAGGGTTATGCTGTCCAGACACATGATGTTTATTACGGAATAGATGGAAATTATGCAGGAAAGACGGGGAAATACATGCAGACTTACAGAGACTTTTATCAACTTGGGCATCTGATGAGAGGCAGAAAGCCGACTAAATAGTAACTCAGATAGCAGTCAGAAAAGCTAATCCCCACTTTTCCCAGTCCCCAGCCACCACCTAGATAGCCATGACTATGGTGCCCCGCTGCATCGAGTGCGGCCAACAAGTCTCCACCCTCCTCACCGAGGCAGGCCGCAGCGGCGTAGTGCTTGCCAGATGTGTCCACTGTTCCAGAGAGGCTGATTTATACCTGGAATCGGAGTACACAATTCTGTGTTTGAACCTGATTTTGTGCAAAATCGAGGCGTACCGACATCTCATCTTCAACAGTGGGTATGCATGCACAGGCCGTTCCTTGGTGCATATGACTGCTTTGGTGGTGATTTTGGACGCTTCATTGCTGCACTGTGGAGATTTGGGGCAGTGGTGTGGACAGATAGTGCACAGTTTGGTGATTTTCTGGACGTACGTGTTCGGATGTCACAGTGCCTTAAAGATGCTGAACCAAAGGTGTGGGTATGGGGAAATTTACAGGGCGCTGCTGCTGTCTAGCATAGCGAGATTAGGTGCTCCCATGATTTTGGTCTGGTGAGTACTACACAGGAAGTTTCCTGAATTCTACATGAACCTGATCTTCGCCTTCGCATACCTTGGCAACTGGATGGGAGTGCGCGTGCTCACCTCCCTGCACCGAGTCCTCGCCTTCTTCGTAATCCTCTGCGGCATTATGTTCGCCCACATCAGCGAAGGCCTGCTCAGCGCTTTTCTCTAGCTTATTAAGTCTGGCAGCCCTAGAAGGACAGCAGGTTCCATGGTGTAAGGGTTAGCACTCAAGACTCTGAATCTTGCGATCCGAGTTCAAATCTCGGTGGAACCTCTTTTGTCCGTGCACTACTCCTTCAGAGACTTTAAGGTCTGACGTGCTGCTTTGTCGATATAGGCTTTCATTTGGTCTTTTGAGGGCAGGTACTCGAGGACTGGGGTGGGCTGCAGTGCTCCTTCTATTGCCCACGCCTCTGCAAAGGCTCGCTTTCCGCCTCTTTGCAGCTCCTCCTGGGACTTCAGGTACTCCTGCAGCCGCTCCTTGTAGGCTGCTTTGGCCTTGTTTAAGTGCTCCTCGAGCAGTTTTCGCTTCAGCTCTGCAGAAATCTGCAAATACGCAGGCATCAAATCCTTCTTTTTCCTCCACTTTTTCGCGTTCCTCCCTATCTTCACCGCCTCTTTCATCACCGCTTCTAGCACTGCACTCCACACACTCGCCATTTCCTCCAACATGTCCTGTCTCCGCTGCATCCACTTCCTCCACTTCCTTTGCACGAGTGTCACTAAATAGACATCACCGCGGTGCAACATGCAACTAACGGCTGTGAAAATTACTGAGTTTTGTAGGGAAATGGAGAAAAAGTGGACGAGTTTGGTGCGTTTGCGTTGGACGAAGGGAGGGGAAGTGTGGCGGAAGTAGATGAGGAAGGCGGTTCTGCAGTGGCGCATGGCTATGCCGGGCACATCAGCGCCTTTTAGGAAGCATCGGAACCGGGCTTGAATTTTTATAGCGGCTTTTCGCTGTTTTGCCTGAATTCCTATGTCAAACTTCCTTTTTTCATACCTTTCCCACGACTCTTCCACAAAAGCCGCATTTGCCATCAGCCTTACCCAGTCCTTCTGACAATTCCCCTTCCTCAAAACCTGTGCAGCTGCAACTTCGACCATTTCCAGCTCCTGCTGCTTGATTTCCTGCTTATGCAGTATAACGAAAGTCCTCCTTTTCCGATCCGCTTCGATGGATTTCCTGCGAACAGAGGCAAATTTGCGTCTTTCCTCGATAGTTTTCCTGCGAGTTTGAGTCTCTTTTATTCGCTTTGGGGAGGAAGTAGGCACAATTATGAGGTTTCGACGTATGAAGCTTCTGCCTGGAGATGGCATTTTCGCTTCTTGTTTCCTGCTGTATCGCTCCCATTTCTCCTCTTCTTTCGCCTGGAAGCGGCTGCGAGGGGAGGAGTCGCTGCGTGCAATTTTGCGCCTTCCAAAGTGGACATATATACTAAAAGCCAAAGCGCCAATTGCCTGCACAGCAAAATAAACGGCCTCCAGCCTGAACTGCGCCCCCATTTCCGTCACTGTGAAAAGGTCTTTCCGATATACAGCGTCTTTTATCAGCTCGCTAGGCTCTGATACGGCCTTAGAGACATAGACCACTGCTTTCCCCTTAGTCCGCTTCAGCGTGACCTTCAGTGGAGTGGGCTTCCCGGCCATCACTACTTTGAAATACTGCACTTCGCCTTGGTCAAGGACGCAAGATTCCGCCTTTTCTTCGGTTAAAATGATGCGTCGGCCGTAGTTAACAGACTGCAACTTGCAGAGACGGTCTATGACTCGCTGGAAGTCTTGGTCAGTGGGGGTCTTGGGTGGGGAGGAGTCCTGCGCTGCGGAGGACTTTTTGGGACTGGCGGGGAGGAAGAGACCTATGTGGCTGTGCAATCGCTGGTTTTCTCTCGCTGTGAAGTGACTCACACCCGCGGATTTGGGCCTTCGGGACAGCGGCAAGTGGTACTCGCTGCTAGCTGGAGAGGGGAACTCCGTCCCTCGAGTCTCGCCACTGTGCATCCAGCGCCAGGAAGTCTCGGTTCGGTTCATTAGCAGAGTCCTTTTGAACGTCTCTTGAGTAAAAGTCTTCTGAAAGACCTCAACCCCAGGCGAGCTCGGCAACTCTGCCATCCTCTTTCCTTATATCCCAGCCCTATAATGGGAACCCCAATTCGAGGCCTGGCCCGGCCGCGCACCGCCGCAATCGAGCAAAGCGAGGCTGTCCGCCTAGAAAAGATAGCAGACACCTTCACAGCCCGGCTTGAGTACGAGCGCAAGCAAGGTTTACTACTCACTGAGCAGATTCGACTGCGGGAGGAGGACTTAAAAGCCAGAAAAGACGCAACTCGACTTGCAGTTTCCTCGACCAACCCTGCGGAAAGGCGACTCAGAGGGCAAATATATGCCTTGGAGCATCAAATTCACCTGATAACTGCCGACATTGCGGACACTCAAACTGGGAATATGCTCCTTCGAGGGCAAATTGACGGCTACCGTCGAGACCAGCGCAACTACCTTCAAGCTATTTCGACTCTAACGAGCGACGTGAGGGGGATGAAGGATAAATCGGGACTTAGAGGGCAGGAAAGAGCGAAGTTGACGGAGGAAGATATGAGCCAGCGGCAGAAAGTGGCGATTTTGAGGAGTCGCAGTGTGCAGAGTCACTATAGACACAGGGTGCAGGTGCAGGAATTGGAGTCGGTCATTAAGCAGGACTTGCAGGTCAGGGAGGGGGTTTTCAAGTCGCTGGAAGACAACTTCAAAGTGTCTATGATGAGGGCGCTGGAGACACTGGATCCGTCCCCTGTGCAGCATGCACTGATGCTGAAGTGGCGAAGGGTGAGGGGTAGGTAGAAAGTGGAGGAAGTGCAATGGGAGCTGGAGACCTACTTCCGCCACATTCACGTACTGCAAGACGCCTTCGACCGACTTCAGCAAGCCAGCGGCCTGACCGACCTGGAATCAGTAGTGACCGGCATCATAAAGACCAACGAACAACAAGCCTCCCTATACTCCCACATGAACACTCTGCTTGCTGAAATCGATTCTCTGGAGGAAACGCTGCGACTAGCCCGCAGTTCCATGGGCCGACAAAAGATGCTTAGAGAAGTGAGTGAGCAGCAGGCGCATAGTATTAAGGAGGAGGTGGCTGGACAGACGGAAGCACTGGAACTCAGTGTAGTCAGCAAGGACAAGCACTTGGGTAGGATCAAGGAACAGCTGGGCAGTGCGTTCATTGCAGTGCAAGTGGCTTTGGAGCAGTTCCAAGCCAAGGAGTTTCAAGATATCATGGTGGTAAAATCTCACAGGGAGACCCGGGCCAGTGATGCCACTATCCTGGGTCGACTCAGTGAGTTGGACGCTTGTTTGACTTCGCTCCTCACTTGGCTCGCTTACCTGCAGGGGCACTGTCCCAGACCTCTACCCAGAATGCCTCCGACCCACTCCCACGACACTCTCACTCCCAGTGTAAAAGCACTGCTTTCTGCTATCCAGAACGACATTGACCCGGAAGACATCCGTACCCCTCTGAAAGAAGGCGACTTCCGCACTCGTGCTCGACTGGCTTTAGACGCCCAACAGTCCGGCTCCACTTTGGCCTCACGCCGCAGAGCACAGACTCCGCACTGACTACACTAGTAACTTAGGGATATAGGCTACTATCACAGTGATGTCGTCCACGACTTCGTCTTCGTTCTTGAGCCAGCGGGTCCAGGCGAGTTGGGCGAGCTTCTCTGCTGCTTGTTTGGGGTGCGTTTGTACGTGTTTCCCCACTAACTCCACCGCTTCTTCACTAGTTATGAACTCCCAGACGCCGTCACTGCACAGCAGCAAGAACTCGTCCTCCTCCGACACATCAATTTCCGTGACTTGCGGCTCACTACTAACCCCCAAGCCATGCGCTACGGAGTCCCCAATGGTTCTGCTCATCGCAAGTCCAGGGAAATCCTTGTTTTTAATGAAAACCCGGTAGGGAATGTCGAAGGGCATTTGCTTCACTTCGCCGCCGTGCTCTTCTATGCGGGTTTTCTCTGCGGGCAGAGTGGGCTTGTGGTCCGTTGTAATGGGGACTGCTACCAAAGCGTCGTTTCTACGCTTGGCGAGCACTACGCGGGAGTCGCCTACATGTGCGACTAGGAGTTTCTTGCCTCGGAATACAGCCAATGAAGCAGTAGTGCCAGATATTATACAGTCGAAGCCAGTTTCCGGGTGTTCACAGTGCGCTACCAAGTGCTCGTGAGCTTCCAGGAAAGCAGCCTTCATCACATCGCTTAGACATACTTCGAAGTCAGGGTTCGATAATATTAGTTTCGGCAGTAGCGCATGTATGAAATTGGAGACATCATGTCCGCAGGGTCCATGTCCATCAAAGACTCCCAGCAGGATATTCGCCCTTTCCAGCACTACGCAAAAGTCGTCCTGATTCGGACTTTCCGGCTTGAGTCCTTTTTTGCAGATGAAAGCCAGTCCGGAGCGGGCCAATACGTCTTCTCCAATAGTGTCGCCCGTCATGCTCGTTTTTTTGTCTTCGAAGCCGTCTTGTTGCTCGGGTTCGTGCATGCCTTGGATCACGAGCTTGTGGCCTAAAAGCAGGACAGTGCCCTGCTCATCCTTCTCCTCTTTGGTCGTAATCCCACTAGCGAAGCCTCTAGTCTGCTTCGCATACACATTCAGCACTTTCTTGCTCTCCTCCCCCGTCACACTCAGCACCGACAGTCTTTGGCGCTGCGTAGGGTCTCTCGTGCCTCGGAGTTCAGACTTAGACCGTACCTCTGTCAGTTTCTGTTCTTTATGGACGCAAATGCCCATTACACAGCTAAAGAAGCATTAAGGCTTGCAACTTGGGCCCTGAGCAACTCCAGCATGGCTCTTTGCTGCACCACTGTCGCTACAATCTGCGAGACTTCCGCTGAGACTTTGGGCTTCAGCAGCTGCACCCAATTCTTCGGGTCGAAGGAAGCCCGCAACACTGAGCTAGTCAGCCTGGCATCCGCCCTTCTCCGTAGGGCAGAAACCTTGCGAGACAGGGAAGAAGCCTTCACTCCGCGCATCATCACTGCAATTGCAGGCGTTTCCACCACTCTCCGGTCCCGGTTATCCTTAATAATGCGCAAAACCGCGCCTCGCAGGCGATTTCTACCTCTGTGTCTGTTAAATTCGATCTGAAAACTGCGATCTGAGTCGTTTGCTACACTGTAATCGTCCACATAGGGGATATAAATCCTCGACCAGGACTCAAACCCTGCGATTTCCTCGTTTAAATCTGGACAAATCTTTCGAAGACGCAGTAAATTCGCCTTATCAAGTGTGTAAAATGCGCATTTCGTAGTGGTTTTGGCTTGAATGCAGCAAGCTTCAGAGGAAAGCATGCTGAAAGCGCCAAGAATCGACCCAATTCGGAGCTGATCGAGCTCTAATTCCACACAAAAAGGGCCTAAAAGCCGCTTTGAGTCGATTAAGTCGACTTCGGTAGCATGAAGTGCGCCTTCGATCCCCATCAGTCCCCAAGTAGGGTACATTTCTGTGTATTTCTTGAGAGCACAGTCCAGTGCCGCAGTTCTCAGGTCCCATTCCGACCTTTGCCTGTAGCGGGCGGAGAGTGGGACGTGGTACAACTCCGCTCTACGCGCATTCATCTCCTTGTCACTAAGCGTCACAGACACCTCGACTTCCCCCTCCGCCAGCAGCCACACCCTGTCAATGCTCTGTCCAGGCCGCAACAGGTACTCCCCCTCTTCCACCGTCTCTTGGTGCAGACTGTAGAGTATCTCTTGCTCGGTGCGCACTCGCAGGCCTTTGAACACTGGCACTCGCCGAATCATGCGCAGCAGGAAACGCTTGTAGCGGTCTTGGTACTGGAACATGCCTCTGCGCAGGACTGTGCGACAGGCGGGGAACAGTCCGATTACCTGTCCGAAGTCCTCTTTGTCCAGCACAGCCAGAGTAGTGTAATTCAGCGCCCTCACCGTTGCAGTCCTTTTCCCCTGCGTCAGCAGCGCCACTTCCCCGAAGTGACTGCCGGCCTTGAGAGTCGCGGTGGGCCGCTCTTTGCGCAGTTCGTCGGTGACTAGGACCTGGCAGGCGCCTCTTGCGAGGAAGTAGAGCGCCTGGCCTTCTTCGTTTTGCTGGAAAATCAGCTCTTCCGGCTTGCAGAATTGGGGCTTCAACTTGGGCAGCACGAAAGACATAACTCCAGGCGCACACGTGACCACTTCATTATCCTTAATCAGCTGTTGATACAAGCACTGCAGGACTTCTGCATACAGTGAAGGGGAAACCAGGCCTTTGAAGGCTGAGAGTTCCTCACTGCTGGCTAAGGTGGCTTCTGTGTATATCAGATAGTCGGAGATGCGCTGCTGCAGAGACTCGGGCAGACGCATGTTTTTCATAGCGGTGTTCACCAGGTTTTGAGTCTCCTGGAACTTAGTCTGCCGCATGTTCAAATTGGACATCAGCACCGCCATCGACCCATACAAAGCAGCCGTCACAAACGCCCCAAACAACAACATAACAGACGCAAAGGACGACTGCAAGTTCGTATTCGGGTTCAACTCCCCTCCAGCCATCAACTTCACCGAGGAGTAAAAGCTCATCCAGTACTTCTTCGCTGTGCTTTCTGAGTAGACGAGAGTGCCGCTGAAAGGGTCCCAGCGCTGGTCGTACATAGCGATTACCCACCAGGCGCAGGCCACTAGGTGGATGTAGATGATGAGGAAGAGGATGAGTTGGCAGATCCGCAGGCCGAGCTTGACGTTGCTTTTGGCTCGGAGAGAGGTGATGATGCGGTTGAGGCGGGAGATGCGGTACAGCTTCAGGATGCCGATGAGTGCGATTAGGTTCCGGTTGGACACATCCTGAGACTTCTGGCTATACAGCAAATCCAGCAAGTCACTCGGAACGCAGGTAAGCACGTCAATCCACAGCTTCCCAAGCAGGTAATTGCGGGCAATCAGGCCTGGCCTCAGCACTTCATCGCCTGTTATAGTGCTGTAGTAGGTGGTGCGGAAGGTCAGGGCGATGTCTAGCATGAAGAATATGTCGATGGTGAGGTTGATGGCCATGATGTCGGTGCGGTCGGAGTACTCGAAGTCGAAGACGAGGGTGTAGGGAATGCAGAAGACGTTCCACACTGCCAGCACCATAACCACCAAATCCCAATAAATCCTAAACATATGATTGACCCTCATAATGCCCCTGCCCGCCCACTTCTCCTGCTGCGTCACATACGTAGTATTCTCCGGCGCAGTAGCCACATACGACCTATGCGACTGCATCATTTCAATAGGCAGGGAATGCGCCTCTACCCCACTCTGCGAAACCCTCCTACGCATCCGATGTTTGAGGTTGACGAGGTGCTCGAGCCGGGCACTGGCCAGGTCAGGCTGGTCCGAGGACTGGGAGTCGTAGCTGCTAGGACTGGCAGGCACACTGGGAGACTCTGGGTGCATTCTATCGGCCCTATTTTAGTCGCATATGGCAGAGAAGTCTTGCTAGAAGAAACTCCTTTCCTAGCTTCTCTGTAATCGTCGCTTCTGCAGTAGAGGGGAAAGCTCGCTTTTTTGCCTTAGAAACTGCTGTTTCTCAGTCTTTCCCTGCTATGCAAATACCCACAATATCGAGTAAACTGCGAAAAGGTCCTCATCAGTGTGTTTTCCAGTTGCTAACCCTCTAATAGACCTATTTCGCTAAGAAACTAGGCGAAAGCCTTAGTCAAAAGTGCAATTCGAATGTTTGAAGGCAGTATAAAGCCGAAATCAGCTTTTTCCCCTCTCTTCTCACAGACTTTAGGAGCGATTTGCCTGATTTCAGCCTTTATTTAGCTAGAAGGCCTTATTTCCCCTACCAATTTGCCATTTCCCTCATACCACATGGATAAATTCGTCCTTTAGGTCATGGAGTATGTCTCCAGGGACTATTAGGGTTTGCTTTTCAGGCTGGGAATTGCCTTTAAGTCGTTCTTAAGGGCATTTTGAGTGAATAAACAGCGATTCGGTACCGATAAGTCTGAAAATCACTCTGTTTCGGAGAAATCTGTGGTGAAAAAACCCGCGAAATGTGGTCAAATAGAGCTTTTTGCACGTTCCCAAATGCAAAGCCCGCAATTTTATGAGTTCTATGTCCTAAAAAGCCCTAAATATACTCCAAGTGTAGTCTCTGTAAGCTCTAATGTATCAATTTCCCCTTGTGGCCAAAGTAATAGATATGACTGAACTGCTTAGACGGGCTGAAAGACTGAGAAACAAGGCTGGCCAAGGACTACAGCCGGAGGAAATCGCCGACTTTTGCCACTTAATCCTCACTTCCCCGGAATCTGAAAGTGTCCTGAGTCTGATCCCACGCATAGCAACAGCAGCGCTGGCCAGTCTCCAGCCTCCCGCCAGCGAGCACAAACGCACTCTGATAGAACTAGGGGAACTCCTCACCTTCCCCCAGTTGGAACAGACTGCCGGGGTCATTAGCCAAGTCAGTGACTTGCTGGGAGAGGTCTATTTGATGGAGAAGGACTTGCCTTCGGCGCTGGTGTGCTTCAATCGAGCTGTATCTATGGCAGCAGTGGCCGCCCAGGAAGTGCCCGACCAAGCCAGCGCCTACCTCCACCTCGCCCAAGCCTACTCCCAAATGCGTAACCACAAGCAAGCCATGCGCTACGCCTCCCAAGCCGTCAGCTACAGCGAAGCCCAGCTCCACAAAGCAGGCCCCAACGCCTCCCTCCACCACCGTCTCGAACTGCTCTACAACCTCCTTGCCGACTCAGAGGATGCGGCTGGAAAGCCGGACAGAGCGCGGTTCTGGCGACAGCGGCTAATAAGACAGCAAACAGCTTTACGCAGGAAAGGCTCGGTGGATGGGTTTGAGCACTGTTTGAAGCTTGTACATACTGGGTCGGATTTCCAAGCGTCCACTGATATCAGTAGTTCGGAGTCTACTGGGAAGGACACGCCCACTTTTCGGAGGGCTAGTTTGCAGGTGGAGGTGCAGGGCACTGGCGACCCGGCGTCCTTTCGGAGGGCTAGTTTGCAGACTGAGGCGCCGAAGCCGGTCAAACGGAGGGAGTCGCGGGCCTGTGGACTGCCGCAGTCGCTCAGTTCTTTGGTGCTTTGCCAGAGCTACAAGCGTCTGAGTCACACCCAAGGCTGGAGCCAAGTCACTCTCACTTCCAACCCAGACGGAAGTTGGCTCATTTCTCTCAAAACCGACACCAAAGTCATCGAGAAAATAGTGGACAAGGGCCACCCCTGGCAGTCCTTCGGCCCCCAGCCCTTAGTGGCCATGCTTAATCTCGACGAAGAAGACAGAGTCGTATTGGACTTCTCCCCTGAAGAGGCTGAAAACAGCCCGAAAGAGGAAGAAAACGAGCTTTTTCGAGAGCTGAAAACCTCGGAAATGGGCTCTTTTGAGCTGATTTACAGCACGAATTCAGCTCTTGACCGGGTGCAAATAGAGGCAAAAGTGGGAAATACAGTGCTTAGAAAAGCCGTTCTCAATGATATTCGCCTGCCTACACTTTCTGCCCTCAAGCAATACGCCAAAGAGGTGTTAGCGCCTATAGTTGTGCTGAAAGACGGGAAAATCGACCTAAATACTGAACTTTTGTCAGCGGAAAAGGAGGAAAATAGGGAAGAAATGCAAGTTTCGATCACTGTTACTCCGGCTACTGAGGAAAAAGGACCGAAAGAGTACAAGCGGAGATACGAATCAGCCCGAAAAACGCCAGATTTAGAGGCTGCGACCAAAATTCAAGCCGGAATTAGGGGCTTTCTGGCCAGAAAACTCCTGAAAGTCCTAAAAAACCAGAAAAATCGCATTTTATACCGGTCTTTTACGACTATTCAAAGCTGCATCCACGAAATAACGCTGTTCGAAACGCCTTTCGGCCAATTATTCGCAATTTCCCGCAATTTATCGACTCTTTCGACCCTCAAATGCACCGTCCCGCGGCCAATTCCCCCTACTTCTGACATACTTCTTCCCTATTTAAGCCAAATTTTAAGTCCAAAACAGCTGCTGATCACTAGAAGTCAGGTGATTAAGGGCAGTCAGTACCAACTTTCTGTCTACAGCCATGGCGGACATGTGGAGATTCATGCGCATAAGGTGCACAAGACCTTGTAGACGTAGATATTGTAGGGGTGTAAAGGGACTGGCAGCAGAAATCCTCTTCATCCTTACCAACCTATTAAGCCGTTTGCTCTGACTGCAGAATGAGGACGAGTGCCAGCACTGCCACTACCAAAACCACCAGGAAAAGCACCAAACCCGCCTTCCTCCTGGCTTCCGACTGCTGGTCCTCCGACTTCTCCATCTGCTCCAGGCCTTTACTCACATTCCCACTGGCAGTGGACAGGTTCACATCCAGCCGGTCCAGGTCCTCCCCCTGCACGCGCACTGCCACAGCTGACACAGACAACATCGACTTTATGTCTTGGAGGGAAGCTTCTAATTGTCGCTGTTCTGTGGCTAATTCAGCGCGGAATTCGCGTTCCCAGGCTTCGCCGGCTGATTGGTACTTTTGCTCCTGGTCCTGCATGATGTCTGGCTGCAGGCCTGCCTGCCAGTCTTCTAAGGAAGCGGACAGGGAGCATAGGGCCCTGCGCTTGCGCTGCTCCTCGTCCTGCGACCGCGGGGGACAGGCCTGCAAGGTCTCCAAAGCGGCTTTGCACCTTTGCTCCTGGACGTGGGCTTGGGAGTAGAGGAACTTGGTTTCTGCGGGAGTGCGGGAGGTGGAGCGGAGGGACTCGATGGAGGTTTCGAGACTGAGGAATTCACGCTTGGCCGTGTCCACTAGATCGGGCAGACGGGAGTCGAGGAGTTTCTCGCGAAGGGCGAGTTGTTCCCAGGACATTATGGAGCCTTACTAGCTAAACACGTAGAAAAGGCGAATTTGGTACGCTGAGTGTGAAAAGCTCAGAGAGCCGTATTTCAGGTCCAAACCTTTAGCAAGTGCATACAGAGCCACTTCTTTATATACTCAGTGCTTCAGTGTGATTTACTCATGAATCAGACAGCTGGTGCAGAGTTTCTTATGTAGGATTGGGCGCGATAGACCGAATGAAGCAGAGTAGGACTGCGATAAGTCCGCAGGTCCATTATTGTCTATATTTCTGCTGTAATAGCGGACTAAGTCTAGTTGGGAGTGGTCAGATGAAGGTAGAATAGGAAGATTTGGACATTGGCAATATCAGAGCGGGCGAAACAATGTTTTCTCAGGAGAATTACTAGTCGAAGGACTCTAATACAGCTTTGCACTTCTATCCAACAAAAAGACAGTCCCCATGACTCTGCACATAGCCAGGAGTCCTTCGCAAGTCCAACATTACTAAGTCTAGGAAAGAAAGAACGCAGAAGACGACCAGTCCTGCGGTATGCTTAGCTAGGCGGAGGGGTGGGCCGCGTGCAGATTAGTCCTGGGCATGAAGTTTATGCCCAGTTCAAAGTCCACTTTGGCCTGCAGCGCAGCCTGCTTCCTTTGCCTCTTCGCTCCATCCATGTAGAGCGCCTCATACCTCGGCTCCTCCTCCCTCCCTTCCCGTCGCACAGCCGAGTCCGGCCTTTGCGCCATTCGCTTGCTTTCCAGCCTTTTCAGCATTTCCTCGTTCAGGAGATAGAGTCTTTCGTGGGCAGGCAAAGCCGCGGGCTCGGATTTGTGAGGGTTTACGCGGGGGGAAAAGGTGACTCCCTGGGTCGCCTGCATCTCCCGCTCCACCTGCTGTTTCCTCAGCTTCGCAGCCTGCGCGGTCGAGGAACTGTACAGCTTTTCGTATATTGCAGTGTTCCCTGGCCTTGAAAACGCACTCCTTGCTAGTGGCTCTGCAGCTGGTTGGTCCCGCAAAGCCCGCTTCCTCTCTGCGTCTTCATACAGCCGAGCAGGGGAAAACGCCTTACCAGGCACATGTCCTAGTGCAGGAGTGAAGGTACAGCCTGACAACTCCTGCTCCAGCTTCCTTCGCAAGTACACCTGCTCCTTCACCCTGTCCTCCCCAGCCCGCTGATACAGCCGCTGGTGCACATCTCTGGCTACCACACCCCTGGCAGACCCAGGCTGGAAGGTGCACTCCCTCAAGTCTCCTTCGTACTTCGCCTGCTCATACCGGGTCTGCAGCATTCTCCGCTTGTACGCCTCTTCATACAGTCTTTGATGTATGGAGGAACCAATAGTGGTTCGGAAGGCAGCATTGTCTTCTCTATGGGAATAGACATTCGGAGGCTCGGAGTCGGCCACTTGCAGGTCGAAGGCGGAGTTGTCGCCTGAGTTTATGACTTCGTCGGGAGTGCGGGCGTAGAAGTCCAGCAGCTGGGCTTCCAAAGGGTCCTCGACTGCGAAGTCTCTCAGAGGCAGAAGGGAGGGGCGTTGGGGCGGGACTGAGGCTTTGGGGGAAATGTAGTCAAGGTCGAAGTGGGCTGATTCTGAGGGAAATTCAGCTTTGTCGGGGTCGGATTTCAGCCCTTCGAGGATTTTCAGGTCGCGGGTTTCTCTGAATTCTGCTTCTAGCCTTTCTCGGATTTCTATCTCGAGCCTTTCCCTCAGCTCCGCCTCCAGCCGCTTCCTCTGCTCGGCCTCTAACTTATCCCTCTCTTCCGCCTCTGACTTTTCCCTTTGCTCAGTCTCTAGCTTTTCCCTTTTTGCTGTTTCTAGTTTTCCCCTTTGCTCAGCTTCTAGCTTTTCCCTCTTTTCCGTTTCTAGTTTTTCCCTCTGCTCCGTCTCTAGCCGTTCCCTCTGTTCAGCCTCTAGTCGCTCCCTCAATTCTGCGTTTTGCCGCTCCTTTTCCCTCAGCTCCGCCGCTACTCGTTCCCGCTCTCTTTGCTCTGCCTCCAGTCGCTCCTTTTCCCTCTGTTTCTCTAACTCCCGCAGTTCTGCGTCCTGTTTTTCCCTATCTTCCGCTTCTTTCCTTTCCCGCTCCAGTTCTAGGCCCTTTAATCGCTCCAATTCGAGTAATTCCGCTGCTTTGCGGTCGTTTGCGAGCTTTTCAGCCTGCGTTTTTTCGATTTCTCGCAGTTCAGCCGCCAACTGCTCAGCCTTTAAGCGTGCAATGTCCTCATCTTGCCTCTTAATTTCCCTTTCTTCCGCCTGTTTTAACTCCAATGCCCACGATTCCGTCCCTTCTTTCTGCCCAATTCCGCGTGTTTCGGGTTCAACTGGGTCGGATGCACGTCTGAGTGCGTCTTCTGCGTCCCAAGTGGGCGGCAAAGTGAGCGTATTCACGAAGTTGGGGTCTTCTTGGTCAGATGGGAAGCTGCGCTCCTCGCCATCCTCTGCGAATGCTGCTTCTTCTAAGCCTCTGCCCTGCCATTCCTCGCTTAGGTCGGCGGCTACCCGGCCGGATTCGCCACTTGCACTGGCAGCTACGTCCTCATACATCTCTGCCTCCCCGGAATAGTCCTCGGACTGCCGTTCCACCAAGTGAGTGGCGATTTCCGACCCTTCCAAAGACAGACCTCTCGGACACAAGTCCCCAGTGGGACAGGGAATCGGCACTATATCGAAAGAGTCCTGAGGCTGCAGACACACCGCCTTCCACAGCGAAAACCGCTTCAATAGCCCACGAATCGCAGCTCCGCGGAGCGGCAGCAGCAGCCGGGCCGCCGCCAAAGCATGCTGCTGCAGCTTAAACCGGGTGAAGACTCGCTTGGCCGTGTCTACATAGACACTACCGAGGGAGTTGGGACGCATGTCCTCCAGCAATTGCGCGAGTGCAGCTATTTGCAGGTCTGCAGCTGCTCTGTCAGTGGGCAGAGTGACGGCTTGGGAGTGGGTGACGAGGCCCTAAGTGCACTGTACCCACTGCACCAGGGAGGTGCGGAAGCGGTAGCTGGGCTGCTCTTCACTGCCTTCCATATAAGATGGTCGTAGTTCTCTATGCGACTACTGCGATTTGAGAGTATTCCAGGGTCTATAGCTACTCGCATTTGGAGCCTGTTTATATATAGAAGACTATCTAATTGGGTCGTGGCAAGTCGGGCAGACGGAACTGGTATTCAGCCAATCGTCAATACAGGCGCCATGGCCGAAGTGGCCGCAGCCCAGTTGCCGCACTTGCTGGGTTGCAAGGACGGGGAGCAGGCAAATCGCACATATTGAGGCTTCGTTTGGCTCGCTTTCCTGTGCATGTTCCTGAAGCAATCCCTGACTTTCCTCCTCCTCACTGTACCCACAAATCGCAATGAGTCCGATCATTTCCACAGTCACGTAGTAAATCACGGCTGCGTATAGGCCTATAAGCCACAGCTTCACCCCAATCAGGTCCGCACACAGTCTGTCCGCACTCACCAACTGCACATACCACACAGTTCCTTTCAACACCCAATACACCAAAAACCCCAGCATCACCCCAAAAAAGACCTGGTACTGGCCTGGAGCCAGCACCACCATGCTCCTCCAGAGCCAGGGAAGCCCTGCATCCGCCTGGGAATAGGCCGCCAACTGCGTCAATCGCAGTAAAACCAGGGGTAGGAAGGACAGGAGCACCCAGACGTGCATTGGCTCCCTGCAGAGAGCCAATTCAGACCAGGTCAGCACTGTTTCGAGCCCGAAAAATGCGGTGTAAAGGCTGAAAAAGAGGTCTGCGCTGGGTGGAGCTTACCCTGTTAGGCCACTTGCAGACATATTTGGTGGGTTTATATGGAAATCAGTGAATAAGTACCTAAAAATCCAATTTTCAGCCCTCAGAATTGGGCGATTTTTAGCTAATTACAGAGAATTTCACAGTTTTTACATATAAAACTGATAATTTAGGGCGGAATGTCTTCTGATTATATAGATAAATGCATAATAACCACAAACTCTCATTCAACACTCGTTTAAGTCAGTTCTCTGCCTAGATATGACTTTCCCTCTGATTTAGAGGTGAAGAATAGTGCAAATCGCTTACTGTTTGCTTGCTTTTTGCCTGAAAATGACCATTTCATATGTTTCCAACCCTGATTTCGACGTCAATTTCTAACATTTTTCTTATTTTTTCCTCATTGAGCAGTTGCAATGGCTTCAATTTCGCCTATTATCAGTAGAATACGCATTTTTACTCAGAAATTAGCTATAGAAGTATACGATAAACTGGCAAATCTGCCCAGATTATGGATATATTTGCGATTTTAGCTGATGAACTGGTCTTAAAGTCCTTTTTATTGGCATTTCTAGGTCTTAGAGCCCTCCACAAAGCACGCAAATTCCTCAGCCACTAATCAAATGAATCAGCCCAAATTCCCCTAAAGTCCCGACTTGATCTTAGGCCTTCCTTCCAGTATGTCCTGGTCGGTGTCAAGGGTCGCCATCAAACCGTTCTCACTCTAATGTCCTCTGCTTCGCAACTTCAGATATCTAAGGCTCTGATTAGACTACAGGTCCTGCCTCTGTTTGGAGTGGGGACTGCAGTCTTCACTAGTGGAGTCCTCCCCCTTCATTTCCGCCACTCGTCGAAGGTAGAGAGGGTTGTGGGCGAGGGACAGCAGAGGCACTTTCTGAGCCTTTCGCATGTCCACTAGCTTCAGAAGGATGTAGTGTCTTGCTGAGGGCTTGGGGGCGAGGTCCTGGCAGGGCAAATCGTTGTTGTCTTCTTGGTCCTTCTTGTGGGCACATATTCCCATTTTTAGCAGTGTATGGAAGTGTTGATGAAAGTTTAGACTAAACCCCCTACTGCAGTCCGTCTAGAAAGGACTAATTTCTCAGTTTCTAACCTAATTGCGATTTCCTACGCAAACACAATAACTCGACTATCCACACTATCCAGTCCTACCAAGACCCAAGGCAAAATTCAGCCTGGAGCTCTATGGGACTTCTAGAATCTTGGCCTAATATGGGCATTTCGATGCCACTAAAGGCTGCATATGGGGAAATCTCTTATGACACTCAGTGTGCCACTAGCACTGTTGACTTAGGACTATAGCCAGGCGCTTGGGCGGAGTAGTAGCTGTTGAAGTCCTGTGGGTCTGAAGAAAGTGGACAGTAATGTGAGGGAATAACGGGGGAAATTGAGAAATTTGAAGCCTTTGGAGTCGCTTTCTGGCTATAAATGCAATTAAAGCCAGTTGTCTGCATTGCCGCCAAGCCAGACTTCCATTTTATCCCATTCGCTTAGTCACACATATAAGCTAAATAGAGCGAATTCGCCCAAAGCCGCCTCAACTGCTTTCTAAACGTTTGTATATATACATACTTACAGGCCTTTCCTGTGGTTTTGACCTATTCCTCGAATTTCACACTTTCGACTCAGTCACATAGTTCTTTCTTCGACGAATTGCCGATATACAATGAATAGGAAATGACTAGTTACTATGGCAGTGGCTATCTGAGTGCCACAAAATCAGCAGTTTGATGGACATATTGTACTGTTTTCCCTAAGCAGTGTAGCCCTACTACCGCCTATCCCACTTTTCCCTGTCCAAAGCTCTGCATAGAGTCGCTAATTCACTCGGAATTAGGTCTCCCCAGTCCTCTGGCGGTATGTGTCTTTAAAGGCTGATATGGCTAGGGGTATATATGTCCATTGCACCCATTCCCTGTTTAGCACCAACTAAGCCAACCCCTCTACCAAAGCTTTATTTACCCTCCTCTGCGCTCAAAGCCTCCTCCGCCTCTCGAAGCGCTTTCATTCGCTTGACATAAAGCAGATTTTCGTCCAAGGAAAGCAGCGGTGCATTGCGGGTCTTCCGCAGGTCGAGCAGCTTCTGCATTAGGTGGGATCGAATGGCTGGCTTGGCTGGGGTGTTTGTGAGAGTGGTAGGGGAGACGGCCTTCTGAAAGTCCTTCGAAACGCAAATCCCCATATTCGCAATATACATTTGAGATGGGGAAACTGACCTAGGGGAAAACTGCTGATATCGGACTACTGGGATATTGAAGTGGGAAAAGGCCTTGGCGGGGGATTTCCCTCCTTGGATTGATATAGCAATTGCTTGTATATATGCAGCACTTGAGGAGTACAGATTTAGTCTGTAGATGTGTCCTATGGCCACTTCACCGTGTTTATAATTAGTATTTTCTTTATATGTGTTCTTCCGCCTTATAGAAATGGGAATCTGTTGTGATTTATGAAGAAAACAGTATAATAGAGTCGAAATGGGGGAAATACGCGATTGATGCCAATCCTCCCAACTCCTGTTCTGCAGCAAATGTCTGTCCCTTAGAAAGCCGAAACTGACTCTTTCCCCTTTTGCAAGTCCTTATCAGGCAAGCTGTACTGTGGTTGCTTCCATTAGTCCACCACGCAGTCTAGAACTTCGATTAAGCGACACAATCAGACTTCTGGTTAGATTTCGGACTGCAGTCTTCACTAGTGGAGTCCTCCCCCTTCGTCTCCACCGCTCGTCTAAGGTAGAGAGGGTTGTGGGCGGGGGAAGCAGAGGCACTTTCTGAGTCTTTCGACAGTCCACTAGTTTCTGGAAGATGTGGCGGCCTTCTCGGTCTCTCTTGTGGTGCAGATTCCCATTTCAAGCAATATACCACTCACTGTCTCCCTGTTTGGATCTACTTCGAGTTTTTCCTTCCCCGTCCACATAAGTCCAGGTATGTAGAGGCTTTGCCGGTTATGCGGCCTTACAGTGTCATTTTAATAGCTGATTTTGAAGTGATTGCCTCTTGAAGTACTTTGCCGACTGGGCGTTTGCCATAGCCGAGTAACGTCTTGTAGAATTAATTGTCCCATCTTTGCTTTGGGACTACCCCTGTTCTCGCTATCTCATTGGCTTTGGTTCACAGACTTGCACCGTTTCGATGACTAGCAAATCCGTTTTTTGAGTTAAAGGCGAACTTATAAGGCTTTAATGGGTGCTTTCAAATGGCAAAGTCCTCACCTAGCTGAGAGGCAATAGGCACAGCATAGAGGCTGCCTGTATACCAGGCCTATAGCTACTCTATGATACACACTAGGCTAGGCTTGGTGCTATGAAAGCAGTGTGGGGTCTTTTTGAAGGACATTCAGCACTGTGCGTGGTACTCTATTAGGACATATAAGCCGATGCCACTTCCACCCTAAACTGCAGTGACTTCGCAAGCAGCAGGACTAGCCGAATGCACTTTAGCGGGAAATGACTCGACAAATAGAGTGGTTTTGTACTCCTACAGTACTGCTGAGTACAATTGCAGCCTTCCCTCTTGCTGGAACACACCACAGCTGGCCTAGTGAGAGACCTATATCAAGACAATAAGTGACCAAATGCCATTTAAGCCGTAACTCTCACTTCCACAGTCAGAAAACACGCTCGGAAATACCCAGCCCTAACATTTAGCGCCTAGATATTTGCTTACCCTGTAATCTAGCTATATAGCCATGAGAAGGGGGATTGGACGCTTCTATGAGAAAGCAAATAAAACATAAAGTCCACTTGTGAAGAGATGGAAAAGTGCGATTTCTACTCCTACTCTACATCCAGGTAATTCCTCTTTTCCCTGCTACAAACTCGGATCGGGCAAGCTGTATTGCGGCTGTTTCCATTAGTCTAGCACGCACTAGAAACCCGACTAGGAGATATAATCAGACTTCTGGCTGGACTGGGGACTGCTTTCTTCAATAGTGGAGTCCACCCCTTCAACTCTGCCACTTGTCTAAGCCTAACATCCTCAGTAGCTATAGAGAGGGTTGTGGGCGAGAGCAGCAGGGGCACTTTCCGATCCTTCCGCAGGTCTATTAGCTTCTGAAAGATGTGGCGGCCTGCTAAGGGCTTCCAGGGGAGGTCTGGGGAGGGCAGGTCGCTGTCTTCTCGGTCCTTCTTGTGTGGGCGCAGATTCCCATCTTTACCCCATACCGCAAATGCAGGCGAAAGTCTAATAGCTCACCACCTTCCTGTCACCCTACTTGTGACCTCGGACTTTCTCAGCCCCGAACTCCCCTTCCCTGCCCCATTTACCAAGGAATGTAGAGCCTTTGCTTTAAAATAAAGCCTTACAGCGTTATCCCAAGAACTGAGCGGTTGAGTCTTGAATAGACCGATGTGCTGGCTTTGGTCCTTTTCGGCATTAGCAAAGCGAGGTCTTGCGGAGTTTTGAGACCGCTCTGCCTCGGGACTACTCAGGGTCTTAGGACTACTTGCTCCTTGCTATATATGCAGAAATAGAGCTTTGGGAACTCCTGGCGGCTAAGTGGCTTGGACCATTTGGATGAAGCGGACACTCGCTATTCTGTCTTTAGGGCTAAAGGCGAATTGATAAGGCTGGAAATAGCGCATTTCGAAGGCCTGGCGGAGAGACAATAGGCAACCAGGCAGGCTGTTTAGACTGTGTGCAGCTTGCAGTCTTCTAACTGCCTTATGGTACAGATGAGGTCAAATCTGTGCTGAGATTGTCCATTTGGCCAGGCTGTTGGCACTATAAAGCGGCTTAGGTACTGAGGGCACATTTAGCACAGTGTTTGGGCAAAATGGGCGATCCTATTAGGACATATAAGCTCATACCACCCTAAACTGCAGCTGAAGGACTGCCAGAAGACGCTATATCGAAGGGAAAAGGATGTAAAACTGCCTTGGCCTTCCCAATTCCCCGGCAATAGAGTGGCTTTGTACTCCTGCAGTGCTGTTTAGTGCCCTTTCCGCTTCTTTCAGCATAATCTCTCATTGAAATGCACCCAACTGGCCTTGTGAGAGACATATATCAAGGCAATAAGTGGCCAATTACCCTTTAAGTCTCTACGTTTATGCTCATAGCTTCGCTTATTGTCTCTTCCCCTCCCTTGCAAGCCTCAATTCGCTTGATATAGAGCCGATCCCGGCCAGGGAAAGCAGCGGCGCATTGCGGACCTTCCGCATATCAAAGCGGAGGCTGGGCCGGCTGCTTGGCAGACACATGCGTGAGGCAGGGCTGAGTGACCTTCCTGTAGTCCTTAGAGACACAAATGCCCATATTTACAATATAGGCTTGAGCAATGGATGAAAGACAGGCACTTAGCCTATAGACCTGGACTGCGGGCCTGGGGAAGTTGGGCGGATTAGGACTGGGGACACCTGCAGTAGGGAAAAGCTAGGAAGTGCAGGGGTAGGGTAGAGGGTGGGTAGTTTGGTCAAGTGAAGACTAGCTTTTGCAAGTCCAGTTGTGTGAATTGGCTCTACCAAGTCCTGCACTTTCTTATAGCCAGTGCACTGCTGCGCCTCGAATTACCCACCTTTCATGATCTCTGCGTCTACACCCAGTGTAAACACTTACCCTTAAACTCACCATTCTTGCTCCTTACACAATGGTAGCGCTCCTATTTCTTTCCTATGTGTTTTCCCATAGACGTCCAGTGATCGACTATTCCCGTTAGTCTTTCGTCCCTAGAGCTTCATTTCCTCTATGAGTCTCAATACCCCTGAGTCCTATTTTCCATTTTTCTTCTACCTAGTAAGCCCTAAGACATCATTTCCCCAGTCCATTTCCAGCTCTCTCCAGTATTAACACTAGTGAAGGACGCTGAACACTGATTTCCCTTATTTCCGGCAGCAGAAAGTCAAATCATTGTTCAATTTCAGTTCTGAGTTTTTGAAAAAACTGCGCTGAAAGTTTCCTTTATGAATGAAAATTCTGGCAAAATGAGGCTGAAATAAAGCGTATTTTAACCCAAAATATGAGCTAAATCGCATAAATCAATAGACTGAAGTTCTTAATCGGCTGCTCTTCATATCCATCTACCGATTTTACTAAGTGTTGTCTGCAAATGTCGCCTCAAATAAGCCTAAATTGCGTGATAAGAGAGTCTAGGCCAAAATCCACGTCTAAAATAAGAGTAATTGCTGATCTACTGGAGCAAATGCCAAAAAAATCATTTGAAATAGTATTATACAGGCAGAAGATTCCAGTCCCAAACCCCCACTAATGCCATTTGCAGAAATACAAATTCCTTCATAGTTAATTCGTCCATCTCTACCAGTCCCCGGCTCTTTCCCTATCAAATTCACCCCTCCTCACATTCACCTAGCCAATTCTACGTCAATCAGACTGTCTAGTTAGCCGATTCTTCCTTCTCGTCACAAGTAAGTTTCTTACTCACATGGTCACTCCCCTTCAATTTCAGCGCTTCCAGTCTTTGGAGGTAGAGAGGGTTGTTGGCCAGGGTGAGCAGAGGGACCTTCCGAGCCTTTTTTAGGTCGATTAGCTTGCGAAAGATTTGAGGACTGGCGGAGGGCTGGAAAGGCTGAGGGAGGGAGCCGTCTTCATGGTCTTTCTTGTGTGCGCAGATTCCCATTTCTAGGTATTGGCTTTACTGGAGTTAAGTCCATCCCTTCATCCCTGTTTAGTCTGTCTAAAGGCTTACAGCTTGTTCCTGGCCTAGGCGGGGACCTGCCTCATAGTGCTGCGTCCCCCTGGATAGCCTAAACATCACTAATATACCGAAATTGGGAAGGCTGAACAGCCAAAACTCGAAGGCTTTTCAAGCTTGCATACATGTGGAGAGGGGAAATCCCTATTTTTTGCTAGAGAAACGAAAGCAGGAGACTGCATGTCTGAGTGTTCCCCGGCCTAGATTTCGAAATAGCCAATAGAAAGACAGCTTTCCATATACACAAATCCCTATTTCCTACTAAACTCTGCTGTATCTCTAGTCTACAGTCAGTACCACCTTCCCAACCGCTTCGTTGGAAGCCAGGACTCTATGCGCCTCCTGCACCTCTCCCCAGTGCATTACTCTGTGCAGCACAGGCAGAAACGCTCCCCTTGCGAACTGGGCGAATACCCCCTTTCTCTGCATTTCCGCCACTAGCTCTGCCTTGTACTCATCCGTCCTAGTCCTTAGCAGGGTGAATTCCAGGCAAGCACGCTTGTTCATGAGGTCTTTAAAGTTCAGATTATCCAAAGAAGCGCCTCCCAGTGTCCCGTACACCACCCACTTCCCGTCCACATTCAGACAAGCGAGGTTTTTGGTGAAGTCGGAAGCCAGGACCGGGTCAAGGATCAAATCCGCCTTAGCAGGCTGCAGCCACTCGCTGAAGTCTGTAGTCTTGTAGTTGCACGCTGCCTGCGCTCCGTACTCCAAGCACTTCTGCACCTTAGCGTCAGACCCGCAGGTGGCGTAGGCCAGTGCGCCGGCGGCCTTGACGAGTTGGAGGAGGGCGGTGCCCACACCGCTGGCTGCTGCGTGGATTAGCACTCGCTGGCCTGCGCGGATGTGGCCGATGAGGTGGGTGAGTTGGAAGGCGGTTTCCCACACTTCGGGGATAGCAGCTGCTTCCTCGTAGGACAAATTGTCTGGGATAGGGATAAGATGCTGGTGATGGACGGATACATACTGGGCATAGCCGCCCCCTGGCACTATCCCCATAACCCGAGTTCCTTGTGCCCAGCCGTGCCTAGCCTCCGCTACTTCTCCCGAGAACTCCAGGCCCAAAATCACTCTTTCCTGCGGGGAATAGGGCACATAGCCTCCAGACCGCTGCAGCAAATCGCTCCGATTGAGGCCGATGGCTTTGACTCTGACCAAAACGTCGCACTCCCTCAATACTGGCAAGGGCACTTCTTGGAAGTCCAGGACCTCTGGCCCTCCGTACCCAGTCAGGACCACCGCCCTCATTATCCTAGGCCATAAAAGCCGCTTCTAGTAGAGTCGTAAGCTGCGCCCTGCAGGTCTCCAGCATCCCTCCCGCCACTTCCGCCGCCTGCCCGTCACTTAGCGCTATCGACAAAAGAGTCATCACCTCCTTCAACCCTGCAATCCGCTTCTCCATATCACAGCTTTGGATAGCCGCATACCTGTCTTGGGCCTCCTGCACTATCAGTCTGCCTTCAATCCTCAGTCCTTCGTCTTCATACTTCATCACACTCCTCGTTAAATCCTCAGCTGTCAGCTTCGTTTGCAGCTCACTCAGCCGGGAGTCGGAAATGAGTATGCTGAGTTGCAGCTTTTCATAGATTTGCGCCACTTCTTCGGAAGTTTCTCTGACGAAGCCCAGGTCCTGGCAGCACTTGTTGAAGTGGGCAAAGCACTGCTTGAGTTCTTTATTGAAGGCCAGGAAGATGGCGAAAGCAAGCAAATTCTTCTCTTTTTGGAGGTAGTTTTCAGCTAAATAGTTCACAGTTTCGAGTTCGTTGCTGCATTTGTAGTCCAAACGCAGAATTTCGTCCCGCAAAGCGTCCTCATTGTGGGCGGACATAGAGAGAGGCACGGGAATAGGAAATTGGCTGTTTTCCGGCGCAATTCGCACCTGAATTTCCTCCTCTTGAGGCATTTCCACAGGCTGAATAGGGTCTGAGGACTGGCTTTGAGCTTCTACAGCCTGGGGAAGGGTGCAGTGGGGAATTGGGTCAGTGTGGCCTTTGGTGGGCGGGTTGTATTGTGAGTCTTCGACTACGCTGTAGTTCTTGGCGAGCGACTGATCCTCTTCTTCGCCATCAATCATGTCGTATTCATTGATTAGAGAGTCCTTTTTTTCCTCCTCAGTCTGAAGTGGGGGGAGCTGACTAGCAGGGGGAACAGGGTCAGAGGCGGGCTGAGGACTGACTTCCCCCTCAGGAGACGCAGGAACCGCAGTAGGCAGCAAATCAGAGGCAGGGGAGTCTGCAGGCAGAGTAGACTCCTCAGGGATCGTAGGCATCACAAGTGCAGGCTGGACCAAGGGAGCAGATTGCGGCTCTTGGAAAAAGGGGTGTGCACGAATCACCTCAAAGGAAGGTCTATCCGAAGGCCTATATTTCAGCATTAGCGAAATAAGGCTTTTCGCCTCATTGGATAGGTCGCAATCCGGGGGAAATTCGATAGGTCTTTTTTGCGCTTCGATGAGTTCGTCCATAGAGTAGACCACGAAGGCTTGTTTGCCCACCATGATTTCGTAGGCAATTATACCCAGACTCCACACGTCGACCTTGTAGTTGTAGGGAGTCCGGCCCAATATCTCTGGAGCCATGAACATAGGCGTCCCCAGCATCGTTTCCGCCAGCGAGAAGTCCGACGCAAACCTCGCAAACCCGAAATCCGCCACCTTCGCCACCGCAGCGCCCTCATCCGTCTCCGACAGCAGTATATTGGCCAGCTTCAAGTCCCTGTGCAGCACCTTCTGCCTATGCAGGGTCGCAAAGGCATCCAACAGGTTCCCCATCCAGCGCCTCGCCAATACTTCCGTCACCTTCCCTTTCTTCGTATAGACTTCCAAGTCCCCCCCTGCGCAGTACTCCATCACTACATATACATAGTTGGAAGTTCTGACCTTGTCAATGAGAGCGACTACGTAGGGTGAGGAAATTGACATCATGACGGAAAGCTCCCGTTCCAGTTGTTTGAGGAGACGGGGGTTGAGGCCGGCGAGGGGGATGGCTTTGACGGCGACGGTTTGGCTGTTGAGGAGGTTGCGAGCCAGGTACACTGTGCCGAAGGCGCCGGAGCCGATCTCGCGCTCGAGGCGATAGTTGCCCACCTTTTTCATTATAGAAGACATCGGGTGGGCGAGGGAATTATGGAGGAGGGATAGGGGGTCTGTGAAGGGAAAGTGCTGGGAATTGGTAGAGTTGTAGGGAGTTACTAAAGGGAGTTTGTGTTGTTCCTGGGACTTTAATCTAGACAGGGAAGTGTTAAGGGACTGAAGTGCTGTCTACTGGCCAGGGCAAGGGGATGTCTACATTTTCATCGCAAGCATAATGGCATTTCGACCAAAAGCCTTACTGAGGCGTAATATCCACATCCCAATACCTGCTCTATCTCATTCCAAAACTTCCATTTCCTCCCTAACCCTAGTGATTCCCACACTTTAGGAAGATATAGCGCGTAGGCCGCCTACCATATCTAGCTTAGTAGCAAGGATTAAGAGAGAGTACAACTCATACATCGCAAGTTGCCATGCATACTGCTGTTTTGAGAGTGGCTGGACAGAGGTAGGGGCGTTTCTTCGATTTTCACGTTACGCACTGAGAGAGTTTTTGAGAAAAAGTCTTCGGGCTTTTGCCAGACGCTTGGAGAGCCGTGGCTTGGGGATATGCGGGTGCGGATTTGCTTGCTTTCGGGGCAAATTAGTGTGCCCACTGCAAAGCAAGACACAAAATTGAAGCATTTCCCCACTTCCGCAGTATCTTCCAACTGCATCAAAACCGGTGAAGACTCCTGAGACCCACTGCAGGGCGTGCCTGGCCCATAGGCCGCTTGCGCCAACTGCAAGTCCTCCAGTCCACACCCTACTTCCCTGCCCTGCAGCCTCATCATCTCCACCGCATAGGCGAAAACAGCTGCTTTTACCTGCTGAACTGTCGCATTTCTCAGTACTTTTATATCAAATCGGAGCGCTACGCCCGCACTCAAGCAGTTTAATCGCACTTTTAGCCATAAGTCTGCAGCGGTAACGTCGCACATTAACTGCTCTCCTGGTCTTATTTCCCTGCCTATATCCCCGGTCTGTCTAGTCCTCACCTTAGCTACTTCGCTGCCGTCGTACCTGCGTATGTTGAGAGCCGTGAGTCCGCTGAGTCCTTCGAAAACTGGGTATTGCTCGAAGCTCTCTGCGATTTTGAGGGGGAGGTATTCCATTTGGTCGCTGTGTGAGGCGGACCTGCGGTTGAGAGGCACGGGGATGGGCTTGTCGGGCTTCATTGCCCAGGCGACGAGGACTTGGATCAGGCTTTCAGTGCGGCCTTGGAGGTAGATGTAGCCTTCCTCGTCTGCTAGCTGTGATGAGAAGCCGATGGACTGATTCATATTAGTGCTATTGTCTACTTAGGAATGGAAAGCCCCTTTAGCGCTTTCATGAAGCACAGCACCGCAGCAACCCAACCCTCTAAATCTTAGACATACTGACATATGGCACTAGACTAACACAGTAATTGACTTCTAAGGCTTGCTGTGGCCTCTCTCCATAGACCCAGTTTTACCTCTTTCCTTCACAGTACTAATGTGCTCCTGCTGTCTAGGGATAGAGGCGACTGTCTACTAGAATACTCATTTGTTAGCACGATGGAACCTGTGTGGATTTCGAAGGCGGGTGCTGGAGCTTTTGAAGAGTCGCTAATAGCCGGGCTTTGCGAAGACTGGTGGAAAAAGCAGACTTCGCAGGCTTTTTTAAGGCCTCAAGGCGGTCAATTCTCATCTGAACTTCGCTGAAAAAGGCTTCAGTGGCCTTTATCTTTCCTACATAAGCACTGAGCGACTTGTCAATGCTGAGGATTTGAGCAGAGAAACTAGGACTTTTGAGGGGCAAAAGGACTGATTTCAGCTTGGATTTGTGGGCTTCTGAGTCGAGTTTGTGTCTTTCCGCAGCCAATTTCGCTGAAATCAGCAGCGGAGCAGCTCTTTGACAGTGCAGATATGCAGTCTGATTAAGAGATTGACTCAGTTCATTAGCCAATTCCTCACACAATGAACCCAGTTTCGACCTCAATAGTGCCCCTAATCCAGCCATAACGCTGGTCCAGAGCCTATTGCAGTCTGAAAGCATATAAGGAAGCGTCACTCGCACGCTTGTTTCCATATCTGTGGCCTGCTGCCTAGTCGCAAACAGCTCCTTAGCCCCTAGTCTGTCGTATCCCTCTGGAATTGACCGTTGAATGAGTTCCTGCATGGCGCCCAGTCTCCCATTAGTGGCTTTCCCTAACCTTCTCGTCCTTTCCTTCATGAATCGCTTCAAATCCTTCATAGAGCTAATTAGCTCCTCCTTCCCGACCCACTCCCACCCCCTTTCCAGCGCTTCCTCACACTTCCGGTCATACACCCTCACCAGCACTTCCCAGTGGTGTTTCCAGTCTCTCCGTCCCGGCCTGCCTTCCAACGCTTCAATCCTGCTTTGAATTAGTCCAAAGTCCGGCGAGGATCGACCGTACCGGTCATGCAGAAGCATAGGAACACTGGAGCGGAAGAGGGAAATGCCTTGGTGGAGACAGCTAAGGGCAGTGTCTTGGGACTTAGAGCGGGTGTATAGACTGGGAGTTGTGGAGGGCCGGGGGTAGCGAGGGAAGGAAACTGGGGTTTCGCTGGTGGACTTGTGTAGAAGGCTGCTCGAGGCTTCTAGTCTGTGGGCTGTGTCGCTGAGAAGCGTAGTGAGGCTTTGGAAGGTCTCACACGGTTTCGTCATTGCTGTTTCCTACATACCAATACAGGCCTATACCCAGTATATTTAGAGGCCTGTTCCTTTCTTACAGGGCAGACTAGTCCAAGGGGAAGTAACTAGAATAATTCGCACTTGGATTTGGACTTGTCCTCCTGCTTCTTGGCAGGCTGAGGGGACTCCTCGGGAGGATTGGCTGGACGGCGCATTGGCGACTCGACTCGGGCGGGCGGTGCTGTGGTGAAATTGGCCCTGATATCAGGCCTATGTGCCTCCTTCGTCTCCTCCCCCAGTGTCTTCCTTCCCACCGTCCCTTGTCCGTAATTGAGCAAAGTCCAGTCAAACACATAATCATACTCAAAGCCCTCTCTCAGAAACAGCTCCTTCAGCATTCTGCGCAGGTAGGCGTAGTCCGGCTTGTCTTCAAACCGCAGGTTTCTCGAGTAGTTGATGTAGTTCGCCAGTTCTGGAGGAAAGTTCTTGCACAGGACGTCCACTGGAGTGTTCATCTTCCTTTCCATAATCTTTTGGTACTTTTCTTGCTTGGTGGCGGCTTGGATGCCTTGCCAGGGCAGACTTCCTCTGAGGAAGTACATCAGCACATACCCAATTCCCTCCAAATCGTCCCTCCGACTCTGTTCAATTCCCATATGAGTGCTGATAGACGCATACCGTGCAGTACCTGTCAAGTTCTTGCCTTCTCGGTAGGGGATGTGGTTGTGCGTCTTCGGGTCGCGGTACTTCTTGGCCAGGCCGAAGTCGATGAGGTGCAGCAGACTTGCACGCTTGGACAGGCCGATGAGGAAGTTGTCGGGCTTGATGTCGCGGTGGATGAAGTTCTTGGAGTGCACGTACTCCACTCTGCAGATCATTTGGTCTGCGAGCATTAGCACTGTCTTCAGCGACAGCTTGCGGGAGCAGAAGCTGAACAGGTCCTCGAGGGAGGGACCCAGCAGGTCCATTACCATCACGTTGTAGTTGCCCTCTGCGCCGTACCAGAAGACACTGGGCAGGCCGGGGCCGCCCTGCAGCAACTTGATGATTTTGCTTTCGTACATGAGTTGCGGGTGGCGGGTGTTGATGGGCTCGAGCTTGATGGCGACTTCCTCGTTTGTTTGGATGTTGATACCCAGGTAGATCTCGCCAAAGGACCCACTGCCGATTTTCCTTCCAAGCCGATATTTGCCTCCTACTCGGATTTCAATCATTATCAACAGGCGGCTTCTCTGCCTCTCACCACCTGAAATACAGCGGAAATAGCCTAGAAGTGCTGAGATTAAGGGAATATAGTTTCAATCTAGTAGCTATGTGTGCTGGGGTTGCCGTGAGAGAAATCGCTCCTATTTCCTGCTCTTTCTTGTTGAAATAACTCTGTTTCCCTGAAAACTTCAGAGATGAATCCTTCCAAATCCATGGAAAACGAAGAAATAAAATAGACTATTGCACTAAATTACTATGTCTCTTCCACAAAGTGGCCTTTACAAGGGTCCCACAGACCTTAAACACCATCCCATCCTCAACTTCCCTTTCCTGACTCAAATACATCCAAGTCCCATTCGTGCTTTCCCTCTTCCTCTCCCAATCCCCATCCACCACCGTCCACTTCCCTGCCTTGTCCACCACAATAGTGACTTGCACCTTCGAAAGCAACTCATCCAGTATGAGAATTGGGCAAATCGGATGTCTGCCGATGCGTAGTCCGGCGCTAGGGATTTGATTTACTGTGAAAAACAGCACTTCACTACTACGGTCCCGAGTGAAAGTCTTCACCCGGAGTTGGCGAATTGGAGAGTTGTAGACGGAAACAAGGGTTAAGAAGAGATAGGAGTCCCCGATATTGAGGAGAGTTTGAGTGGAGAGGGAGTGGGGAGTGGTCAGACGAAGGAAAGCGCCGCTGCCTGTGCCTAGGTCTTTTATCAAATAAGCGTGTTTGTCCTCAGAGTACCTGACTTGGAAGTGGCGGCCGGTGGGTTTCTTGCGTACTTCGGAGTCGAAGGGGATGACTATGTCGTTTTCGGAGTGGGCGGGGTCGAAGCCGAAGTAGGTGGTTGCGTCGCTTTGGTCCCTGCTGGTCTCTTCGCAGCCTTCGGGAGTCAGGTTCACCTTGAAGCCGTCGCCCAGAGTGCTGGAGTTGGTGAAGTGGAGAGTGAGGTGCAGACCTGGCTCTAGCGGGGTCGAAGGCTCTGAGTAGCAAGCAAGCGCCCCTTGCTCCAGTATCTGCGTCTGCAGTTTCGATATGACGCTCGGACTTTCCACCGTTTCCACCTTGATATGTCTGAACAGGACAGGCAAGGGAGTCGTGGGCTCTGAGGACTTGACTCCGCCTAGGTCCTGGTCTGCGTTGTTGGCGGAAAGACAGCTGTAGCAGGTGGAGCAGTGGCTGTTGGAAGAGACTTGCAGGCCCATTTATGTATTCAATCTACTGCTATTTACGAGTCTAATATAGTAAAATCGGTAATTTGGCGTATTTCCGTCAGTTTTCAGACTTCGTTCGGACCTTTGGGTCTGGAAAGAACGGGAGAAAAGTCCTTTCGGCGGCGGGACTGTCTCGAAACAGGTTGCGAAGTCCTCCTTATAGTCCTTCTGTCGCAATACGCCTTCACCACAGATTTCACCACAATCGGCACTTTTACCCGTCTGGGAGTGAGGCTGAAAACCGGCGGGTTTTCATACACTCGCAAAATCGATTTATCCATGCAGCTTAAAGGAGCGTCATACGAGCATTTCAAACTTCTTCGATTAGATGTGAACCTCGATGTCGCGATTCTGGAACTTTCCCCCTTCGGAGACGACTGATACGAGCTTCTCAGCGTTTCCCCGCTTTTCAAGGTCAATTGTTTGAATTTCAGCGACTCCCGATTCAGTAGCTCTTCAATGCGCACAGCGACTGTCTGCTTGGCTGTTGAGCGTGTCAGGACAGGTACATTGGGGGCGAGGAAGGGAGGGTAGCTTTGGAGGAGGAGACTGCAGGCCTCGGCTTTGAGGAGCTGGCGAGTGCGGGAAGAGGCTGAGAGGTAGGCGTGGAGGGCTGATTTGGAGGGGGAGTAGGCAGGCTCTTGCATATTATTGGAGCTGTGTAGAGGGAGTTGGGACTAGGAAGTGGAGGGATGAGGACTGGTTTCAGGCAAAACTGCACATTGTTGTCTGCCTTTAGCAGGCGGACAGTGCTTATTCTAGCTAGCCATATCCCCTGAAAGACTGATGAGCTAACTTTAGGAGGCCAACTATGAATATAGATGTGTCTGGGTCAGCCTAATCCCAAGTATATTTCACTTGCCTCCCCTTGTCCAAGTGGAAAACACACAATTCCTGCTTCTTAATTAGCCACACTGCTTCAATTCAGGTAGCGTTCAGGCACTGCCGGAATTTCCTACTTACCTGCTAATGAAGATATTCGCTGATGTCTTTATAACGAAGCTGCGCTTCACCTTTCCACAGGCAGTTGTCGTGTATCGCAAGAACTTAGCATTCCAATGAGGACTTCATCGAAGTGTCAGAACAGGAGACTTCATAATTACATGTTGGAGCTTGTTTAAGATCTGATCGATTAATAGACACAACTTTTCTAGTGCAAAGAACAAACTACGAAGAGACTCAACAGGCACTACTCGAAGAAGCGATTACGAGGAGTCCGTAAAGAGCTGTAAGTGGCTTCTGAATTCGTCGAGTTCCTTGAGTTCGAGCTGCTCCGCAGTGAGCACAGCCTGCTGCGCGAAGGTGCGAGCTTCCTCCCGCTTGTCCATAGCGAGGGAAATCTTCGAGAGTGCAAGGAGTGCGTGTGCCCCTTCAGCGCGAGTTGTACCCAGAACTTCGGCACTTTTCTTCGCCCACACCTCTGCTTCGGGCAGTCGGCCCATTGCTTGGTATATGTTTGAGAGGTTGAGGTCGGCTATTGCGACATGTGGGTGCTTTTCACCTAGCATGCGCCGCAGAGAGCCCGCGAATTTGATAGCATATTTTAGTGCATCCTCGAGTCTGCCCATCTTTCTGCAGAGCTTGGAGAGAGCGAAGCGCCCTGCTGCAATAGCGAGTGCGTTTTCTTCGGGCTTCTGAAGTAGGAAGTTGAGAGACTTGAGCTCCTCTGCCTCAGCTTCTGCAAGACAGCCGCGGCTGAAAAAGAGCTTCGCCTTGAAACGATAGGCGTCTGCAACCTGAGGGCTGTGCAGTGCTTCCAGGCTTTCGATGCACTGTGAGCTGTGCTGTAGTGCGTCGTCCAGCCGCTCCATGCCAAGGTACACTTCAGCGAGTCTGTTATGAGCCACAGCAGTGTTTTCGTGCGACTCGCCAAACACCTCTTGCAGAATACCAATAGCCTTAAGTGTGGCGGCCTCCGCCTCAGGCAGACGGTTGAGGACAAGGTTAAGTTGTGAAATGATCATGTAGATGTCTGCGACGTCTTTATGCTTTTCGCCAATACTTTCACTGAAAGTATTGTGGACAAGTTTGAGGAACTTGTTAATTCCCTCGAGTGCCTCTGCAGGTCGGTTGGTGAACTGACAGATGTGGGACAGGTGAAAGTGTCCGAGCAGAGTTTGACTACTGTCTTCGCCTGTGATAATGGTCTCGATGCGAATGTACTCTCTGATTGCGACTTCCGCCTCCGCGTAGTTTCCCTGCTCCAAATGAAAACCGTACATACAGTTGTATACATTCGCAGTATCATCATGGTCGCCTAGCAGCTTCAGACGCAGGCGCAGACACTCCTGCGTATACACAAGTCTATCAGACTGCTTCTTCTGTTGCGAGCACAGTCCCGCTAGGTCGTATAATAGGTCCGCCACAGCCACACTTTCCTCTCCCGCTTCCGTCTTTGCAATGCGAAGACATTCCTGCAACACCTTTTCAGCCTCCGGCAGGCGTCCTTGCTGCATTAGCATCTTGTACACAGACCGCAGGTCGATTTCCTTCTGTTGGAGAAGTTGCGCGAATTTGCGCATCTCGGTCTCCTTGCCCTGCCGTGCGTAGATCTTCACGAGCAGCTTGTATACTTTATCGGTATTGTGAGTATTGTCCAGCATTGCAACAACCTGCAGAGCGTAGGGCTCAGCTTCCTTCGAGAGCATCGCCTTGTGAAGCGTCTTGGCCAGTTCAAAGCAGCTCCCTATCGTTTCCGGATGGCGCTCGCCGAGCAGCGCTAGTTCAATGGCGTAGCATTTCTTGCGGTAGGCGATGGCATCTTTGAAGCGCCCCTGTTTTTTGTAGATGGTACCAAGGATGCCGAAGGACGAGGCAGTGTTCGGGTGGTTCACACCAAGAGTTGCGGTCAACACACCTATGCACTGCAACATATACTGTTCAGCTTCCGCCAGTCTGCCCATCCACAACAACACCAATGCAAGGTTGTTCAGCGCAGTGCCGACCAGTGGATGGTTCTCACCGAGCCGCGACAGATGCAAATCGTAGCCCTTCCTCGCGTACTCCTCTGCCTTTTGCAGCTGCCTGAGCTTCATATAGACCTGTGACAAGTTGAGGTACATTGCTCCTACCGACATACCTTCGAACATTTGACTAACGCGTAGTGCCTTTTCGCCGAACTCGGCCGCCTTCTGCAGTTCGCCTGTACTCATGTAGATCTGAGACAGGTTGCTGTAGAGATTTCCTGCGTTTTGAGACCATTCACCGCTCTTCGCAATGACAATTTCGAGCCCCTGCAAGCAGGGCTTCATCGCTTCTCTCGAGCGTCCCGCAGATTGCAGAGTCACTGAGAGATTATTGTAGGCAGTGCCTAAAGCACTTTCGTCACCTTCCGTTTTCGCTAACTCCACAACCTTCATGGCATACTTCTCCGACTCTGCGAAGCGCCCCATCCTCTGGTAAAGGTTCGCGAGGATTTTATAGGCTTCCTTCACCTCCGGGTTCTCCGGCTTGAGCAAGGCAAGAGCCTTGAGAGCGAGTTGCTCTGCCTCCTGGAAGCGGCCGGCATCAATGCTGTGATCAGCCTTGCGGAGAAGCTGCTCTGCAGTTCGTGGGTCTGAGTTGCTCTGCTGAGTGACTTCTTCCGCTTCCTTCACATGCCCCATCTTAAACAGGACGTTCGAAAGGTGATCAGAGGCGCGGAGTACGTGTGGATGGTCAGCCGGGAGAGTCGTGCGCATGACAGCCAGGTGTTGCCTCGCTGTGTCTGCTGCCTGTGTGAGTTTGCCCGTAGCCAAGAGCAAACGCGAAAGCGTGAACAGCTGTTCCTGGACTTCAGGGTGTGAACTGCCCAGTTTCTGCTCAAGCAGGTCTCTGTACTTGCGCATATACTTCTCAGTTGTCTCCACCTTGCCCTTGCCCAGGGCCAAACCGACGCTCGCCAGCTTCTTGTAGAGGTCTACGCTTTCTTTGAGTGCACAGGCCTTCTCCAACTGCTCGAAGGCTTCTGCCGCCCGATTTGAAATGTAGTAGGCATCAGCTAGGAACTCTAGCATCTGAACAGTCTCGTCATTTGATAGCTGCGGCAGTGCGAGGCACTTCTTGGCGTACGTCTCCAACTGCGAAGCACGTCTACAGCCTTGGAATAAACTCGCAAGCAGCAAGTAGACACGAGCAAGCAGGGGGTGGCTGGGAGGCAGCCGCTCTAAGATCTCCACACACTTCAGTCCATACTCCTCCGAACCCGCGAAGTCGCCTTGGGCGAGGCAAATTCCACACAGACCATAGAAGGATTCCGCCACCTTCTCGTGATCAGCGCCGAAAAGTTTCTTAAAGAGACTCAGACTTTGAAACGCGTGAGCCTTCGCAGCGCTGAAATCACCATTGCCAAATGATAGGTTTGCGAGCTTTGCACAGTGCTCCGCCTCTATCTGTTGCTGCAGTGAGTCGCGAACTTGCTGCACGATGTTTGGATCGACCGATTTCAGCGCTTCCTCCACCTGCCCAGTCAGCTCTGCGTCGTCCTGACTTGCAAGGAGCAGCAGTTCAATCAACCTTGCAACCTGCGGGTCGTCTTTCTTGAAGCAGCGCAGTGCCTTCAGTCCCGCTTCAACTGCTGCACTGTGCTTCTCGAGTCCAAGACGCGTTTCAGTTAGGAGGAACTGCGCCTGGCGCACTATATCTTCGTCCTCTCCGCGCAGGTCAAGAGCGAGAGTGGCGGCCAGCTCGAGCCAAGTCTCAGCTTCGGCCAGCGAGTTCATCATAACGAAGCACTTTCCCAGGACAAAGACTACTATCGCTGTGCTCATCGATCTGCCCCCTAGTTCCTCTTCAGTGAAAGTGGCGAGTTGCGTCATGGCCTGCTTGCGCACTTCGCCCTTGAAGAAGCACATTTCGTTGTTAAGCAACTCCGCAGTCGCTGAGTTGCGCTCACCAAAAACCTGCAGACGGATACGCCGAAAGTGCTG
>Ga0247837_1001874_pt1 | contig 41932 bp, 37 predicted proteins | sample LaCtaG_2_FD_187115 | JGI IMG/M metagenome (GOLD analysis project Ga0247837, IMG submission 187115) | Freshwater microbial communities from meromictic Lake La Cruz, Castile-La Mancha, Spain - LaCruzMarch2015_14.5m | ecosystem: Environmental > Aquatic > Freshwater > Lake | place: Spain: Castile-La...
TTTACTATACCCTAAGTCCCTACTCTACTCCCTTCCCTAGTGCCAAGGCAATAGCGCGCCTATAACCGTCTTTCATCTTCATATTCAAATCTCCATGTCCCACCCTACTCCCATCCAAGTGGCCTGCCGCCTCCTCCCCACAGTCTGCAGTCCTGCCTGTCTGGTCCTAGCCTCCCCCAGCACTCTGCAAGTCCCTACTCACCGCTCTTCCTTCGAGTTCGACCTGATCTTCCCTCCGAGTGCCAGTCAAGAAGAGGTCTTTGAGGCGCTAGGCAGGCCGCTGGTGGCAGATGTGCTGAAAGGCTACAATGGGACTCTGTTTGCGTATGGACAGACTGGGTCTGGCAAGACTTACACGATGTATGGGACTGAGGACTGTCCTGGGCTGGTGCCGAGGACTGCGGAGGCGGTTTTCGAGGCGGTGGAGAGGCAGGCGAGTGAGGTGGAGGTGTCAATTAAGTGCGCAATGATGGAGATTTATAAGGAACAGCTGAGAGATCTGCTGGATTTAAGCGCTTCCCAGGCGCTAAAGATCAAGGAAACGCCTTGTGAGGGGGTGTATGTGGAGGGACTACGGTCGGAGTGGGTGACTTCTCCCTACGAACTTACCCAAGTCATCGAAGCCGCGCTGCTTACACGCGTAGTGTCTGCGACGCACCAAAACGCCCACAGCTCCCGCAGCCACCTGCTTTGCATCCTAGCCATCGAGCAAAAGCTCCAAAATGGCACTCTGCAGACCGGCACTTTCAACCTCATCGACCTCGCAGGGTCAGAGAAACTCCGCTCCTTCGACTCACTGTCTCCCAGTATTGAGGAAACCAAGAAAATTAACTACTCCCTATCGGTGCTGGGACAGGTCATTTCTGCACTCAGTAACCAGGCCAAACACGTGCCTTTCCGAGACTCCAAGCTGACGAGAGTGCTGCAGGAGTCGCTGGGAGGGAACTGCAAGACTACGCTGGTGGCCTGCTGTGCTGGGGCTGAGATGTGGGTGGAGGACACGCTCAGCACGCTAAAGTTCGCTGAGCGAGTGCGAGGGATCCGCAACCGAGTAAAAGTGAACACCAAACAAAGCGCTGCGACCTACGAAAGCATCATCTGTGACTTACAGTAGCCTCTACACAGGAAAGAACTGCAGGCGACCAAGGCAGAACTGCAGCAGTTCCGAGCCTCGGCGGGGTCCGTGTGCACGGACTTCATAGACAGTAACAAGGAAAACGCTACAGCCAGGGATTCCTCGACTATTGCACTTCTTGAGTCTACCATTATGTGCGACCCCAGTCTTTGCGACTGGACTTCTCCCAATAGTGCCAAATTGCCGCTTTCCCTGGAGAACCTGGACTTGCGCACTCGCATTGCAGCCCTGGAAGACCAGCTTTCAGTCTCCCAAGCGCAGGCCTTATCAAGCGAAAAACAGCGTTTAGAGCGAGAAATCACACTACTGACCCAATGCCAGCAAACCCAGAATTACCGTTCAGACGTGGATTTCGACCCCAAAGACGCACTAATAACAGCCCTGCGACACCAAGTGATAGCGCTGAGGTCGGACTGCAAGGCGCTGGAGAGGAAGCTGGACAGGGCAGTGCACCACCTGCCTGCCACTGCAGTTCCCCTGGCTATGGACATTTGGGAGGAGAAAGGCCAACGGAAGGCTGACTACGCAGGAGTGATGAGGAGAACTTATGAGGATTTAAGCCAGGAATCCACCCTGTTTGGCCTCAAATCCTGCATTATCAGACTGCTCAGTGCCTTGCAAAGCGCGGAAAAAGAGGCTAGGACGTTCAAATTCAAAGCAGACTCCCTCGCAAGCAAGCTGGACTTCGCCACTTCCAAAGCTACTCGTGTGGAGCAGCGTTTGAAGCAGTGCTCCAGTCTACTGGACCTTTCCCAAAGCCTCAACAAGCGGCTTTTCAAGGCCCTTCGCTCAGAGACTCATTTCAAGTCTCCTCAGTTCATCAGGAAAATGCAGGGTGGGAGAGGGAGGAAAGCGGAGTTACCAGGCAGTCCGATGCGTACTAGTCGGCCAGGGATGGTGATGACGTCTCCGAAGGGAGAGGGAGACCAGGCAGTAGTATGGAAAGTGAGGGAAATGGAACTGCAAATGCAGGTCTTAGAGCTGAACAATACCCAGCTGCAGGACTTGCTGCAAGAGAAAGTAGCGGAAAGCAGGGCAAGCCAGGCAGCAGAGGCCAGCACAGACTCAGACTTGGACACAGTGCGGCAGGTGTATGAGGAAGAGCTGCTGCGGAAGGAGGCGCAGGTGCAGAGTCTGCACGCTCAGTTGGAGCAGTGGGTGAGCAAGTATATGGGCCTGCAGCTAGGACTGGGTAGACACACCAGACAGTCTCGAGGGGACGAAAGTCCGCCGGGAGGGCTGGATGCCAGTTACTAAAGTGGGATTGAAGTAGAAGGGAACTGCCTCAAGCCTTTCCTTGTGTAGTTAATATCTGTTCCGACTCCTGCTGCAGTACTAGTCCTATATGCAGACTAAAATAGTCTAAATCGCAGAAGATCTCACAGCGGGCGGAGAAAAGACCAGTCCCTGGCCCATTCTCAGTTCTTTGTAGACCAGTATTGAGTCCTCCTCCTCACTTCTCCGAGTGGTCGGAATGCGCAGGGCTCCTGACATCCGTCCACACTTGCCCAGGCTCTCTTTCAGCAGGGGAGGCAGTGCGGGCAGCTTGAGCCGAGGCTCGAGGACGGGCAGCAGCAGTTCTTGTCGGAGTTTGTGCTTGCGATTGGGTTGGTTTCGGAGAGACTGAGGAGCCTGGTAGGTCTCGAGTTTGCCTCTGAGGGTGAGACTGGGGCCTAACTCTCCCACACTGCCTCTGTCTCCCACCAGTTTTCTGAGCTGCAGTCTTAAATTCTTGGGAGACTGGGAGCTGTGATACTGCATATTACAAGTGCTACGACACAACTAATGGAGAAACCTTCCAGACGGCCGATTTGAACTAGTGATTCCCTGCTTTTAGCCTTTAGTTCCCTATTTCCTGTGAGGTGCTAGCATTCTTCCATAGCACTCGGCTATTCATATATGTCGGAGAGCTTCTCGCGCTCACTTTTAAAGCCAGGCGGGGGGCTTACAGCCTCAGGGATGGGCAGAACCTCAAGCAAAGGGCATAGTGGCTTTAGGTCAGTGGAGCTGAAAAGAGAGGATTTGGAAGACAGTCGGCGAATCGAGACTTTGCCAGTATTCATACAGTGGAAAGAGTACGTCCGGCGCAGGCGAGAAGCCTGGGAACTGCTCGCCGACGACTTCAATACCCTGCAACAGAGATACGAGCGTTTACAACGAGAGCAGGCACAACTGCAGCGGAAGGACCGGCTGGGGGACCTACTAGCAGGCTGGAAAAGAGCCCTACAGCCCGCTAAGCCGCAGGACTGGCGGAAAACAGCGAAAGTGCAGTGCTGGACAGTCCTTCGCCACTGGCACTTAGTCACTAATCACAGGAAACAAACACGACTTATATATGAAACTATCGCAAAAAAGCGAATTTACAGAGGCAAAAAACGAGTCTGGAAGGCCTATAGACACAGAACCAGGCAGATTCAAGGACTTCGGCGCTATATTCGCTACTATCAATTGAGCACTCTATCTCGCTGGGCCTTCGGACGTCTCCAGGACCAGCGGATAGTGGCGAATAGGCGGAGGAGTGGACTACGCAGTCTGCAGCGGTATACCAGCACCCGCCTGGCTGAAAAGGTGCTGCAGGCCTGGAAATCCGCACATTGGACGAAGCAACAAGGAGCAAAAGTCATACTTCGACTGGCATACAAAGGCGACCAAGGGAAACTTGCCAAAAGCATACAAGTCTGGCATCAGCCTTACTACCAAGCTACGCATTTTGAGCGGATTTTAACCTCATTGCGACAATTTACGTTGGCAGACTCGCTGTTCACTCTTCACAGGAACTGCCTGAGGGCTGCGGTCGCCTTCCTTCGTGAGGAACTGCGGGAACTGCCGAGTCAGCTGGAAACTGACCTCTACGCGTCCTGTGAAGAACGGATTCAGCAGCTGAGGGCTGACCTGGAGCACGACAAGTCCCAATTCCAGCAAGAACGTGAGTCTCTGCTCGCCCGGCAACTCCGTCTCCAGTCCGCCGTGACCTCCCAAGCCTCCCGCCTCTACCAAGACCTGTCCCTGCCCCAGCCTGAAAGCGCTTAATACGTAAGAACTACTAGCGCTGCTAGGTGCAGCAGACTGCCTGCCTCTGTGTGCAGATCCATCACTTGCGCACGCTTCTGCACGACATAGTCAAACTCGTAGAAATCCGAGCAGGAGGGAGCGGTTTCCAGGTAGGTGAAGTAGCCCACGTAGAAGTACCAATACCTGGCTTCTGCGAAGGTCAAAGTGTGGTTGGTTCCCTCGCAAATCCGCCACAAAGCGTTCATTTCTGGGTCGCCTTCACTCACTTGGCAGTAGTGCAGTCCGTTCATGCCGCAGGTACAGAGGGCGAAGGACCCGTCTTGCAGTGTGCACTGAGGGTCGCCGTAGCCTGGCCGGGAGCACTCCTTGGGGTGGGCGCCCGTCTGCAGAGTCTTGGAAAGACGTCTTTGCCGGGGACAGTTCATAGTGTAGGTCACGTTTTGGTTGGTAATTGGGAAGAGACGGTCCACTGTCGGCGTAGTGGGCATAATCTTGATAATGTCCAGCGCTAAAGCCTCCTGCGTCGCAGTATCCAGCGTTGGTCTGCCACTGCCAGTCACTGCATAAGTCGAATAAGCAGCTGTATAGGGGTATTCAAAAGCAGAAGTTACTTGCACGCCCACACTACTGGCCCCTAAACACCTGGTTTGCTGGCCGTCTTGAGCAGTTTCTGTCTGTTTCAGCAGAGAAAACAGGGAGCAAGTTTCTTTCCTTGCACAGCCATTGGGGTTTAATCGGACTATTGGACGTTTGAAGCCTTGGGTGAGGTTCCAGCTAGAGCAAATGGCTGCTGGCAGGACTGTATCGCAGGTAAAGGCCGGGCAAGTCGCAGCATTGGGCACTAAACTCGCATTCTGAGCGAAGAAGGAGTCAATTTGAGTGTATTTCGGAGGGTCTGGCAGCTGCTCTGCCTCCGTAAACAGCGCCAAATCAGTGAAAGTGTTGCGACAAGACAGACCAAAAGCCATGTACGGCTTGATTTTCCCATACGTTTCCCACTTATATATCTCCGATTCCGAGACTTCCCGTCCACACAGACTGAACATCTCGTCAAATTCACTATCAGCCATGGCTCCTAGACAGTAGTAGCGGCCGTCCAGCCCGCAGGCACAGGGCACAAAGGACCCGTCCTTTAATTGGCAGGCGGGGTCGGTAGAGCCTGGAATCGTGCAGGTCCGGGAAGGGTTGGGAATAAGGGCAGTTTGGTTCATATTTCGATTGGGACAGTTGAAAAATACCTTCGAATGGCGATTTTCGACGTAGGTGTTAGGAGCTTCTAATCTGCAGGGGAACTCCACTTCCCCCCATTGTCCGCTTCGAATTCGGGTGTTAACCGTCAGCATGAGTTCCGCGAGCTCGCACACGTAGCCCAAAGGACAGGCTTGCTGGTTGATGGTCCAAGTCACGGCTGTGGCGTTGAGCTGCACGACAGCGCAGGACTTGTAGGTGAGTTTGCCGCAGGAAAGAACTGGACAGACGTCGAAGTTCCGCCACAGGTCTACTGCAGTAGAGGTGAGGAGACCACTTTGGAAGCCGGTGGAAATGTCATTCAACTCTGTAATGGTCGTTGGTGCACAGTCTGGCTGAGTGAGGTACTGCACGATATGGTTCGTGAAGGCAGTCCACAGTGTTCGGGTTTGATGCAGCATGCTGGTTCCACACTTCTCGAACAGGGAATGGAGCAGTGGATCTCCCTCATTCAGTGCACAGTAGGCCTGGCCATTGAGTCCGCACAGACACTGTCCGATTTCCCCATTCACCATCGTGCAAGCCGTGTCTTCGAACCCTGGGTAGTAGCAAGGCACAGGGAATTGTCCTGAAGCCACCACTCTTTCCAAGTTGCGGTCGAAACAGGCGTTGTATTCCGGGTCACTATCCGCCAAAGGATCCTTTCCTGTCTCAGAACACTGGTAACTTATCACAGTGTCTGGACTAATGTCGCCTTCGCTTTCGTCAACTACTGCGAAGTCACTTTCGTAGGCGTGCGTCATAACGGACATGAGGGACTTCAGCGAGCATTCGAAGCCGCGGGGACACGCGTTGGAGTTGAGGCGGACTGTCATGTTGGAGTAGGAGGCGCACAGGCCGGGGTCGAGGGGCGCGCAAGTGTACGCTGGACACAGGGGAGAGGCCTGGATCAGCACCAGGCCAGCGAGCAAGAGCAGCCACTCCATCATTAGAACTAGCAGCACTACGGTCCATTTGACTGTGCTTTCCTCGCAACTAGGCTTCTATTTGGCTCTTTCCCTTACCTAGCTAAGCTCGAAGCCGGGAGGCGCTTGGCCTGGCCTCAACCCCACACTGTGGAAATCTGAAGGACTGAGCAACAATCCCGCTTCCAACAGCGCAATCAGCGCATTCGCAATATTTTCCGCATCGTCTATGCCGCTATGGTGACGTCCTTGGTGCTGCAATTTGAGCGTTTGCAGCATTTCCATCATGCCGTCTGCCTTGACAGGGAAGAGTTGCTTGACATTTACCCACACTTTCATGTATTCAGGTACGGGGAGCTGCTTATAGGCGCATTCTGCGGGTAAACACGTCTTTAAGTCCCAATCTCCGCAGGTCGCGAAGGCGATTTTCTTCCCTTTCAGCTGTTTTTCAGTCATAAACGCGTCAAAAAGGCCTAAAACAGAGGCTAATTCAGGCGCTTCGGACACCATTTCCTGGCGAATCCCCGTTAATTCCGTGCAAAAAGGGGACAATTCAGGCACCACCACAGGTCTGACATATGTGTGAAAGCGACTTTCCACCCTTTTCGTCCTCACATTAACCGCCAAAACAGGGAACTCAATGATCTCTTGACATGGCATTTTGCCAGTTTTGCTGCAATTGGCTTCGAAGTCAAGGATCAACAGGTAGTCTAGAGGGACGGACCTAGGGACGAACAGGCTTTCAACCCGGTCAATCCAGACCCTGCGGAAGTAAATAGGCGCAATAAAGCCGAATTTCCCACTAGAAAGGACCACTTTATTGTCAGACACAAAGAAGCGAAGTCCGTCTCTGAGCGCCGCTGCCATGTCCACCTCTATAAAGACTTCACTACTGCCTCTAGCGCCTGAGATGACCTGGCCTTGCCCGGGCAGGCCTATTGCGAAGTCTAGGTAGGGAGGTACGGATGTGGTTGCGGTTCATACGGTACAGTCCTCGCTGCTGGATTTGACCCCAGGCGGGCTTCTGAGTCCCGTGCACAATGAAAGGGTAGTCCTGCGGGTTCACAATCTCAGTGAGCAACTCCGCATCCGCCACATCAGACACCGTATGGCCTTGATTAGCGCGGATGTACAGCTGTCCCTCCTGGTCCTGCAGACTGTACCGCTGCTTCTCATCCTCAGCCACGATTTGCTGCACCAGCGGCACTGTGAGGTCGTGGAAGCGAGGGTGGGCGAGCAGGTCAGAGAGCTGGACGTACCCTGCAGGGTTCAGGTTCAGGCCTAACTCGTGGATGCCGTGGCGTAGGGCCCAGGAAAGACGCTTGGACATGGCGACCATGGGACTGCCCCTGCCTCTGCCTCGCTTGCCCCGCATTTTCAATAGGACGTGTCAAATAGAAAGGCTAGTTCCTTGCAGAATTGACGCTATTTGGACTAGTGGAGCCAAAGGATTAAAGCTGAGTGGACCTCAAATAGCTAAGGCCTAATTGGCCCAGTTCTTCCTATAGTAATGGAAGAGGGGCTAATGGGCAGCCTCGTAGTGCCTATTTAGGGCTTTTCCCTGTTGACTTTGCCTTACTTCGCTGCTATTCACAGCCAAGACTTCGACACCTCTCTCTGGGGCAACTGGTTTCGAGTCTTTTCCTACGCACTGAGCACTATTTCCAGCCTGTCCGGACTCCTTATCGTCCTTTTTTTCAGGGCGAAACGACTATTAATCCTGTCAGTGACAGTGGGGTTGGGACTGAGTCTGGTCTGCACGGTGTATAATGTGCTGTTTGGCTTGAGAACTCCTGCAGTGTTGCTGTGTCAGGGGGATATTAGGGGCGTTTGCATGGAACATGTCACTTGTGGAGTGGATTTGGAGAGGGTGAGAGGGCCGCAAGTCTTCCTTTTCTCCTTTTCCCTGTGTGCGCTGCTCTGCTTCCAATCCATCGCCCTCAGTGCTCTCCTGCGCCAACTGCGTCTACCTCCTACCCCTGCAGCCCAGCCCTCCGTCCTTATCCCTGAAATCCTTAACAGTTCCTCTCAACTAGATGAGGCCAAACTCATTGTTTCCCTCCCTGAACCCGCTCCTCTGAGTGAGCCTGAAGCCGCTGAAGTGCTATCGGTGGAGTCGGGAGTCAATAGGGCAGTGCAAGCAGCGCTAATTCCCCCTGCTTCTGCCTCTACTCAGGGTAAAAGGCGTGGACGAGGTCATAAGAAGTGATTAATTCTCTAGTCCAAAGTCTCAGTCTGAGGTATCTGTGAAGGTCGCAAAATGCTCCCAGCATCCAATCAAACGCCTAATTGCTACTTCTAGCTCTGCTCTCTCGGAACGATGTCGATCAGGAAGTCGAACATGTCCGTGTGCGCCACTGCCGCGGAAACATCGCTGCGCTGCAGAGTCTTCCTGTTGCTGTCCACTGTGCTTTTCCACGCCCGTAGAGACATTTCAATGATAAACAGTTCGCAGGCCTGGGCGAAGAGGGCGGGCACCTCCGCACTGATCATGCGCACTTCCTCGTCACTCTTCATAATCTTCTTCACTCGGGCTAGAGGCAGTTGGTGGCACTTCAGGGCTTCCGAGTCCATGGACTGGATTTCCTCGCGCTTTTCTTGTAGTTTTCGCTCGACTTCTGCGCTGTACTCTTGCGGCTGAGGGAACTCGGCAAGTCGAGTGGAGGCGAAGTTGGGGGTGAGCTGGAGAGGGCTTTCGCCTTCGAAAACCGGGGAAAGGGCCTCGGGAGCAGTGTGCTCTCCTGTAAAATCATGCGCCATTTGAGCTTTATGTGAAGCCATGCACCTACTATATCCTCCCTCCTGCCACCTCCCTACACCCCTCTTCCCATCTCTATAGCGACCAGCAGACAAACCTATAAAAATGTCCTTCCCAGACCTCACCCGCGCTACACTCGAGCCCTACACCACGACAGAAACCGGCGACTACTACAAATTCCAAGGGAAATCGTCTAATTCCAGGCAAGAAGAGTGGTTTCTACTGAAGCTTTGGCACTGCAATGTATCAGAAGTACAGGACATCGCAGACACCTGGACCCACATTAACCGATACGTCTCCGACACAGTGCCGTTAGTCCGGACAGTACCGCGAGAACAGCGCGTGGGAATGGTGTTTCGGTACCTTCCCACGAAGATGTATGAGTGTTTGGACCGGGTGCAGGGCAGGGTGGACCCGGAGGCGCAGTTTCTGCACTGTAGTGAGGTGGCAAGGGTGGTTTTCGACCTGCATACGAAGGCGGAGTATGTGCATACTCGCCTGCACCCGAAGGTGTTTTACCTGGATTCGGATGGGAAGTTCAAGTTAGGCCATTTGTCGAAGTGTCAGACTATGAGTCCGGAAAGGTCCTTTGCAGTCCTAAAGGCGGAGGATAGGTACAGAGTGGGTCTTTTATTGATATATATGATTACCAATTGTCCATTTGATAGACTGGTACTGGAGTCCTCGGAGCAGGCCATGCAGGCCTATGACTCCGCAACTCTGCCGGACTCCTGCAGGGACTTGAGAGCCGCAATAGGCACCCTTCTGGACCGAAGGGCCAGCTCAGACCGAGACTTGGAGACTGTTTTCAAGACAGTCCTCGCAAATATCCCCAAAACTATCCCCAAAAACTCTCTGCAGACAGTCAGTTTCGTGCCCCGCTTTACCCGCACGCCCACTGGCTCCCAGATATGTTGCAAATGTGGGAAATCAGCGGTTCCTGCCTACTCCCAGGCTCTGCCCTGCAGCCACCCCTACTGCACTACGTGTGTGTACAACCTTTGTCTGCCTGGAACTGATATTACCTGCATAATATGTGGCAAACCCGCAAGAATCGCGAGCGTACTCGAAAGTCTCCCCCACGCCGATCTCCGAAAAGAGCTAAAAGCGGCCTGTAGCAGAGAACAATAGTTAACTAGGCAGAACTATTTGTGTAGCTTGAAGGCAGTCCTAGGCACCAGCGTAACAAAGAAGGGAATTGGCAGCAAATCGTCCACTTTGCGGCTTAAAAAGGCTGTGTGACGCTTACCAAGGATAAAGGAGTCCTCTATCACCAGTGCTTCGGGACCTGGGTCTCTGCGAATCCCTCCGAAGGCTTGGCAAGGCGCTGCCAGGGCTACGTTGAAGCTTTGGAAACAGCCTGTAACAGGGCCTATAGCGGTCTGAAGTCCCGCGAATCCCCCGAATTCCACCTTTTCCTGGGCTTCGAAAGCCGGCAACCAAACTTCTGCCAAATTCCTCGGCAACTCTCTCGGCTTTTTCGTCATTTTCCCATATATTTCCGTAAAAAGCTCCAACTCGTTTTCGACGACAATTCGTCCTTCCAAAGGAATTAGCATTAATGCGAAATTGGCATCATCGCTAGGGACATAGCAGACAGAAAAGCCGTCCACTGTAGCAGTATAGCCAGGGGAAGGCGCCAGACGCAGATATAGACAAGCGCCGAGGGAACAGAGGCGAATGCAGGCGTCACAGATAGGGAAGCGCAGGCCTAGCACAGAGCAGGCAGCTGCAGAGACTGCGTCTGGCTGCAGACTGGGGAAAGTCAGGCTTTGGTTTTGGGTTTCCTGCAGGAAATCTGGCGAATTCGTGCTTTTCGCCACTTTTGTGGCTGGGAAAGTCGCCTTTGGGGGTAGTTTGGACAGTAAATCTGCTATATTGCTGTGAGTATCAGGGCAACTGGTGACGCCGCCGAGTTCCTTGAAGCAGGCTGCAGGTCCAATGGACGAAAATAGTCTGGAAAGGCCGCTATTGCCCTTGTTTTGCCCCACTTGCACCACTGTGCCCAGCTTCAGAACCAGCTGTTCTTGGAAAAAGGCCTCGGAAGCGAAGGGCTTTTCTGGGGCTGTTTCCGGCCTTTTTGTCGTCAAAGTCATAATTCGTGCTTCAAACTGGTCCTTTTCCAGCATTTTCCAGCGAAATCCGCGGCCTTCAAGCAGCGATTTCAGCTCTGAATCCGGCTTATACTCGTCCTGAACCCTCCTATACCGCATTCCAATCCTCACCTCATCACAAGGAAAGGCTTCCCATATATAACTCATACATCTGTCCACTACTTGCCCCAGTAAATCCGCCGAATTGGCTGAAACATGCACTATATCGACTCTATTCGAGCGCGTAGCCTGCGTATTCACGTGAAAAGCGAAGAGCCCAATACGTTCCGAGCCTCGTTTGACTGCAATCAAGGAGGGGAATGAGGAGTTGAGGAGGGACTGGAAGGCGTTGGAGGTCCAGAAGGTCTCTTGGAGGACTGGGGACAGGGTGGATATGAAGGCCTGCACGTCTGATTGGAGACTTGGGCCTTGGGAAGACAGGGAGTCCAGGGTTAATGAAGAGGGTGTTAGGGGTTGGGGATGGGCTTCAGGCTCCGGAGAAGCGGCATTCGAAGGACGAAGTTCATTGGGACTGAGTAGGGCTGGCTTGAGGCCTCGGGGAAAAGCGGACTTGGAGGTGTGATGGACAGGTTTTATAGGTTTGGCCGAAATTGCGGCTTTTTTGTCTCCTTTGGTCTGTATTTGAAGCGGATGAGTTGGTTTTTCGACTATGACAGAGGGAACAGGCTCCCTTTCTTCCACATCCTTCTCACTTCTCACTGCAACTTCTGCCTTTTCCGGCCACTTCACCTCCTCTTTCGGTGCTCTGAACGTCTCCGAGTCCGGCAGCGCCTGCGGCACAAAGGCTTTTTCCGCAGCCAGTGATTTCAATTTGGGTACCTTAGCAGTAGTGAATACTGGGCTGGGGTGTTGGGGCGGAGTGGGACTGAGAACAGGCATTGCAGAGGACTGTGGGGAGGGACTGAGAGCAAGTCCTGCAGAGGACTGTGGGGAGGGACTGAGAACAAGTACTGCAGAGGACTGTGGGGAGGGACTGAGAACAAGTACTGCAGAGGACTGTGGGGAGGGACTGAGTTGTACCTTGGATATAGAGACTCGGCGGTGTGTGAACAGTGAAGAGCTGCTTTCAGGGTCTTTTGCCTCTTTAAAAGTTGGCTGCACTCCCTTGTTTTGCCTTATATTGGCCAATTTGATAGGCGAAGGGGAGAGATTCGGCACTCCCGGAGGCTGCATAACGGGCTCAGGAGACTCAACTATCAGTCCAGCTGCTTTTTTGCGTATCATCGCCAATTTGGGCGGAACTACAGTGGGCTTTTCAGGCGGCTTAGGCTGAAAATCAGCAGTTATTGTGGTCATAGGCATAGACAGTGCTGCATCTCCCAGGTTTTGACTGGACGCATACATTACTTCTTGGCTTAACTGGCTTTCCAGGTCTGCAGGCGACACTCTGCCGCCTGTAGTGAGTTGGTCAGGAGTTGGACTAGAGACGATTCTGTGTGCATTGGTAAGGAAGTAGGACAGAGAGGGAGGGGAAAGCCATACCTGGACACTAGGCAGTGGGTCTGGCTGTGGTATAGGCGTTTGGGCGAAAGTGGGAACTGCAGGGGTAGACCCAGGCTCCACTCTGATTTCCACTTTGGAGGAATCAGACTCCAGGGGAGTGTGAATCGGGTTCGAATCGTGCGCTGCATAGGTCTCTTCGAGCAAAATCTTCTCTGCGTAGGTCACTTTGGCGCCCAGACTTATGGGAAAGTCGAGCAGACGGCGGCCTTTGTTGCGGCCATGTGCTGCGGGGTATATCAAAAAAGGGTCACTTCTCCTAGAGAACTCGAAATACTGTCCCAAGGCAGAACTCTCCAAAAAGCCAGTATCGCGTTTCCACCTTTCCACCAAGTCCTCGCCCTCTATCAGTATCTGCGCTCGAAACACTCTTCGCTCGCAAAAGGTGACTCTGCGGACATAGTCTCGGAAGGCGGCTAAAGTCTCTACGGCGGAAAGTGTCAAAACTCTGTGTCTGCTAAGCACTGTTTGGGCTTCATCGATGAGTGGCTCTGAGGCAGGCTCCGAGGCCGCTCTCCGACTCATGTCTCTGAGAGCGGAAATTGAGGAGTCTCGAGATCGGATAGCGTCGGAGAGCTGCTTCGTTACTGATTTGTGGGTTTTTAGGTTTTCGAGTTCCTTCGATAGGGCTGCGAGTTGGTTTTTCCCTCCCGAGGCTTCGGCTGCTCTCAGAAAGAAACTGTACACGTCTTCAAGCACTCCTGCACTCCTATAGCAGACCAGCAATTCCGCTGCGATTTTATTCACCACCGCACCTCTCGGGTCCAACAGTTCCTCCGCCTCCCCAGGCTTCCTTACTTCCTGCGGCCTAGTGAAGCTCACAGAGCTCGCCTGCTTGCGTTTCACTCTCCCAGAGGAGGGTATTTTTCTTCGACTTCGAGAGGTTATCGCGAGCGCCACGCAATTCCTGTCTCTGGCAGCATCGTAGGTGGGGATGGAGTCGAGGATAATTCGGCCGTTCCAGCTCCGTTCTCTATTGGCAGAGACTTGTGGCTTGCGTCGGAGTAGGCCGCGGGACCCAGGCGGTCTAACCAGTTCACCATGACTCATAATTACCTAGGCTGAGACTATGTGGGACTTGGAAGGTTGACTCGAAGCATCAGCCAGTCGAAGCGGAACTCAGTTGATTTAAATGTGAAGGTGGCACTGGCTTTTTGAGAGGAAAACTACACTGGGTGTTAGGGTTAATCCGCCTTTGGGACGCTAAAGAAGTCACTTCTTTTCATTGGGATTTTCTTCGCAAAGGTTGACCTTTTGCAGGTAACTGAAATATTTTGGAGTGTTTACGATTCCTATTTGATTGCAAAGGCTCGCATATAGTCCAGAGTGTTCTATGCTGCTGGAGATAAAAGCCTGCAGATAGAGTAGTACTCCAAGCACTTGAAAACCTCCGTCAAATCGATTAAGTAGGCAAAAAAGTACCAGAACTGTGGCTTTTGTATAGACTTCAACGCAATTCTCTCTATGTAAATAGCACCCATCCAGCGCCACTTTAAGCACTCCTATGTCCAAAACCAGAGAAAAATGAGGCTATTCCCCCTCACAAACCAGCAATTCAGCTTCTAGCAACCCCCTGCACTCCCCAGGCCAGTCCACTCCCTTCCCCCTAGTCCCTAATTCAGTCTAAGCAAAGGCCATAATGAGTGATCTGAGGGTCGGAGGGAAGTACCGCATCGGCCGCAAAATCGGGTCCGGGTCCTTCGGTGAGATCTACCTGGGTGTGAACGTCCACACTAACGAGGAAGTCGCAATCAAGCTGGAGGAAGTCAAGACCAGACATCCGCAACTGCTGTATGAGTCCAAACTGTACCGCATTCTGCAGGGAGGAGTGGGGGTGCCCAATATACATTGGTACGGAGTGGAGGCGGACTATAACGTGATGGTGCTAGATTTGCTGGGGCCCTCGCTGGAGGACCTGCTCAACTTCTGTTCCCGGCACTTCTCAGTCAAAACCGCCGTAATGCTGGCAGACCAACTCATCTCCCGACTCGAGTTCTTCCACGCCAAAAACTTCATCCACCGCGACATCAAGCCCGACAACTTCCTCATCGGCCTGGGCAAAAAGGCGAACCAGGTCTATATCATCGATTACGGACTTGCGAAGAAGTACCGCGACCCAAAGACTCAGCAGCACATTCCCTACCGTGAAGGGAAGAACCTGACCGGAACTGCGCGTTATGCGTCCATTAACACTCATTTGGGGATTGAGCAGTCTCGGAGGGATGATATGGAGGGACTGGGGTATGTCCTGGTCTACTTCCTCAGAGGTCAGCTGCCGTGGCAAGGACTCGCTGCACATACAAAGAAGGAGAAATACGATAAAATCATGGAGAAGAAAATCGGCACTACAGTGGAGGTGCTGTGCAGAGGCTTCCCTGCGGAGTTCGCTACGTACCTCAATTACTGCAAAAGTCTGAGATTCGAGGATCGCCCGGATTACGCCTACTTGAAGAGGATGTTCAAGGACTTGTTCACGAGGGAGCATTATGACTATGACTTTGTGTTCGATTGGACGACTTTGAACCTGGTAATTGAGAGGTAGAGCAACCCTGCGAATGCTTTGCCTACGACGGCTGCACCAGTGCTGGAGGAAGTCAAGGACGTTCCCGCACCTGCAGAGCCTCCAGCAGCAGAAGAAAGGAAGGACAAGCCGGTGGTGGCCGCTCGACTGGCGCAGCCTCCGCCCCTCCGCAACACTGCCGCCCCCAAGCCTGGCATCTCCCCAGGTAAAGGCCTTCGTTAGTGTCTCCCAACATGGACTCGGGCTTTTTAGATAGGAACTGGGAAAGGCGATGTATAGAGGTGGGCATCTTTGAGTATGGAGGAGGATTTCTGTCAATAATAGAGAAAAGCGCTTTTCACATCGAATTAAATGGAAAAGCGACTGCAAGGCCTAGAGGACGAAATCCGAAAACTGCTCTCAGAGCGGGAAACCGCTGAAAAATCCACAGACACGTAAGTCCCATTCAGCCTAAAAACACATCTAAAAGTCCTTTCTCGAGACAACCTCACTCTAAAGGTCGAAATCCAAGGCCTTCCACCCAAGGACCAAAAGAGCGCTATAGGGGAATTAGTGCACAGAGCCGCTGCATTAGCAGAGGTCTTCAGTGCCCAAAGTCTGCTCCTCTCCCAGTGCACACAGGAAGCCGCAGTGGCCAAGTTAGAGACCATCGACCTGTCTGAGGCTTTACAAGAAGTGGCGCGAGAGGTAGAGAAACGACACAAAGGAGATAAGGGGGGGAGAAGGGAAAGGAAGACCAGTGGAAGCCAGGAAACTAAGTGTGAAGACAGCAGACCGACCCTCGACTGCAGCTTCGACCCAAGGGTTTCCTGGGGAGAGGTGCGGGGACTAGTGGGGGAAACTGAGGAAAGTGTGTCCTTTGCGATACAGGAGGAGGAGGAGGAACAGCCATATCGCCTGGAGACGGATACTTCCGTGGTGGACGCCTTGGATGAAAGTGTGTCAACTGTGGTGCAGACTGAGCCGGCCTTGCCTACCCACCTAGGCTCGCCTTTAGTGGGGAAAACGGCGCTTTCCAGACTAGCGAGAGTGAAGAATAAGGAAACCTCGGCGGTGCAGCAGTCCTTCAAGAGACGATCAAGCACTCTTTGGCGCCTTTAGTCCCTTTTCCATCCCATTTCCAGCCTGCAATTGCGATTACTTGTCTAGCGCTATGCTTAGCGACCTAATAGACACGTCCTGTCTAGGGTTGAGGACCTTCCAGGCCCTAATCGACTCCGCCATCCCATAGGCCGCATAAAGGAAATACCCCGCCAAAGTGGCTCCCAGAAGGAAGAAAAGGCAGAGGAGGCGGTCTGCTGCGACTGCAGATTTGTCTGTATGGGTTTGGGGAGGGTCTGTGGGAGGGAGGAAAATGGGCTCTAGAACTTCTAAAATCGCATCGTAGCGCAGTACTGTCCAAACTCCGAGGTAGGCGAAGTAGATGCAGAAGCTGACTAGAAGCATATTTGCGAATCTGCGAGCATCCACATAAGTAAGCGTCTTCGCACTATAAAAACCCAAAGACCCCGCCAACACCCCCATCAAGTGCACTCCTACAGCCCCCGCATTCTCCACAACCCCCCACTTGTCCAGACTGAACAGCGCCTTCGTAGACTCAAGCAGCGCCAGCCCCAGCGCCAGCAGGAAGTAGAGGAATACAAAGGCTGACAGAATGCGCACGATGTCGGCTGCTCTGCGCACTTGCTTGGATAAGAGCTCGCTGAGGGCTTCTGGAGAGCCTTCGAGTCGCTGAGTGTAGGTGGAGGATTGGAACTTAGCAGCGTACTTGTCTGCCATGCTTAGCTAAAAGAGGGACTATGAGGATTCCTGTAGATAGTAGTGCCTTTGCTGTAGGGGAGACCTAGTGGAGGTGTTAATAAGGATAGGACCCGTAACTCGCCACTCCGCACATGCCCGGCCCTGTCTCGTTTTCATCCTCTCTCAGTATCTTCACGAAGCCTTGCTCTCCCCAGTGCTTCCCCCACGAGTTCTTCACCAGCCAGTACTTCTTCCCCCTTTCTTCCCCATACCCCACCAGTAGCACGCCGTGGTCCAGCTGGTGGCCGCAGCCGTGGTCGATGACCCCCTTCTTGTAGAGCTGAAATACCTTCTGATTCGCTTGAATTGCGATGGAAACGGGCCTTTGCGCCACTGCGGCTTTCAGCTGCAATTCGTTATTTCTCGGAATATCGGTAAAGCCAGTGATTGTTGCCTTTATTGGGACCTTTTTAGCCTGGCATTTGCCCTTTTCGGCCTTATATTTGTAGGCCTTTTCACTACTTATTCCCTTTTCCAGGACATATTTGAAGGCTTTATCCATTTTCCCGCCTTTGCAGCCTCGATTTCCATACAACTTCGCACAGTCCACCAATTGCTGCTCACTGAGCGACACCAACTTCCCAGTTTTCAGGAAATTCGCTGCCTCTATAGCGCCCACAGCCGAAAAAGCCCAGCAACTCCCACAGTGTTTCTGGTTTTTGGCCTTCGTAACGGCCCCCAAAGCCCTCCAATCCACCTCATTCGGCAGTTTTTCGTAGTCCACAGTAGGGAATTCCGTGTGGTTACTGCTGTTCTGGTCGAAATAGAGGCCGAGGGGCAGGTCTTCTGGGGAGAAGTCTGCGAATTCGTTGAGTTCTAGGTCGAAGGAGTGGCCCTGGGCGTTGTGTTCTTCGATAAAGCGGGCGTTTTCTTGGTAAATGGCGAAATGACGGCTTTTTTCTTCTTCGCTGGCGTATTTCTTGTCGAAAGCAGCTGTATAGGCGTGAAATTGGCCGGGCCAGTCTGGCTCCTGGGGAGAAAACAGCAGAATTGCAGTGAATGTGAGGGTGAATAGAGCGAAAGCACTCAGCACTAGCCTCCACTTCCCCATTATATATACTCACCAAGCCTGCAATCAGCCAAAGTTCCCTCTGTCGATACTGTTACTTTCCAGTGCAAGCGCTATTACTAAGGAACCCTACTTCCGTAGCTGTGCAGCCCGCATATTCGGGGTCGACAGCACTCCCACTCGCCCCACAATGGCATCCCTCATCGCCAAAGTGGCCTGCAGCGTGCTCGCCTGCGGCCCAGTGCCTGTCATTTGCGTCTCCACGCCCTCTGCCTTGGCTGTGAAGAGTTGGGACTCGTCTGGGCGTTCTCGGAATAGCTCGCGTACGTCGGTGCGGTAGTGGTCGCGCATTATGTCGGTGTAGCGGGCTTGCCAGGCAGTTACGCGGCCGTGGGCTTCTGCGACGAGGGCGGTCACTGTTTCGAATTTCTCCTGGAAGAGACGGAGTGTCTGCACAATCATCGCAGCGTTCGAGTCTCCAGTGACTTCCGCCTGCAGCAAATCCTCCAACTCCAATATATTGGTTTCCAAGGCCCGCACTCTGTCCTCAATCCTGCGAATCAGCTCCGCTAGGAAGCTCGCAGGAGTGGATACCTTCGTCGCCACATTCGTCGCCCCACAAAACTCCACCAGCTTCAAAAACTCATTCATGAAGTTGGAAATATCCACTTCGAAAGACCTACGCACCTCCACAGCCCTAGCCAGCCGCTGTTGCTTGGCAATTACGAATTTCGCCTTGCTGAAGAGTGCTCTGGCTTTGTCCTTGACAGTGTCTTGCAGGGAGGACAGGGCTTCGAGGTTGTGCTTGGTAGTGGTCAGGGCGTGCTCGTTTTGGTCGAGTTCGCTTTGGAGTTGGAACATGGGGGTTTGCAGGTCGGGGGGCAGACTGCCCACTCGCATTTGTCTCCAGTTGGAGTAGCCGGAAAAGGGCACAAAGCCGAGTCCTGGCTGTGCAGGGTTGTAGCCGGCCTGAGGGGCGCCAAAGCCTGTTGTGGGTTGGGGGCCGAACATACTCCCACCAGATGTTCCCAGTGTCCCCCCTAGGCCAGCACTAGGACCAAAAGCTCCACTCCCCATTCCCCCTGTACCATAGCCTGGAGTTGTGCCTATGCCAGCCCCGCCGAAAGACGTAGTTGGGGCTCCGAAGGTGGGATTAGTACCGAATCCCCCTGTAGGAGCACCGAATCCTCCAGTAGGAGCACCGAATCCCCCTGTTGGAGCACCAAACCCCCCTGTAGGAGCACCAAATCCTCCGGTAGGAGCACCAAATCCTCCAGTAGGAGCACCAAATCCCCCAGTAGGAGCACCAAATCCCCCTGTAGTAGCACCAAATCCCCCTGTATTAGCACCAAATCCTCCTGTAGGAGCCCCGAATCCCCCTGTAGGAGGCGCCCCATAGCTTGGTGCAGTCATACCACCTCCGAAGCCCTGAGCCGGGTTAGCGCCAAACGTAGTAGCAGCAGTCCCGCCAAAGCCTGGGTTCTGGGGATTTCCATAAGCAGGGTTCGCACCGAAGGCAGTAGCAGCTCCGCCACCAAATGGCGAGGTCGAGGGGAATCCTTGCCCTCCGAAGGGACTGGCGGTCTGCCCTGGTGGGAACATTATTAGATCCTAGCTAGGAAACAACGCAGGAAACCGAGTTTCCAGGGCTATTTTACCCTCACACAGGCAAAAGTCTGCAGAAATGCCTATCAAAGATGCAGCTTTTGCGCAGTTTTCGTCTTTTTCCTTTCGAAGAAGGGACATAATTCGGCCGTATACCTGATGTCCATTGTAGACTGTGAGGAGAGATGTAGCGCCTCCACGGCCTGGGGCTATAAAACGGGTTCTGGCAGAGCCTAAAGCCATTAGCACCTGAAAAGAAGCCTGCGAAGCAGCTTTAACTGCAAAATCCACCTGAATTACTTCCAATTTGTCTGTTATTTCCGTCCCATAAGCCAATTCGATCCTTTCCAGAGCCACTTTCCTGCATATTTCTCCATAGTAGAATCCACTCGGGGTATAAATTTGACTATTTATGCTCAAAACCGCCTCCTCCACCACCCACTCCACCATCTTTCTAACGTAATCCAAGGTCAAATCCAACGAAACCCTGGGCGAACAGGAGCACTGGAGCGGGGAAACGCCCAGTCCCTGGCAAGTCCTAGCAGAATTGACCCTTTCTAGGTGCAAAGCGCAGTCTCGACTTAGGTAGATGTCCTCGTGGACTGGATATTGTGTTCTGTAGGGCTCGGTGGAAAGGGCTAGAATGGTCGCTCGCAGGTCTCTTTTGGAGACTAGACGGAAGGAGTTGGTCCATAGGTTTTCCAAGCCTCCGGGAAACCGCTGCCAAAGGCTAGTTTCCCCTATCAAAAATAACGCCGGCAGCTTATACTCCTGAAACGCCTCCAACTCCGTATACCAATTCCCATACCTCATCCCATGGTCTCCCTGCAGCACCACCACCACATCATTGTTTCCCTTCAGTCCCACCGCAGCCTCTAAAAACCCCTTCAAATCCGCATCTAAAAGAGCAGCCTGTCGACCTGTCATTTCGTGTCCGGTGTCTATATGGAGGTATAGAAACTGGTTGACGCCTTGGTAGAGGTCGAGGAAGGCGAGGGAGTAGTTGAGGAGGTATACGTGGGACATGTGCGGGCCTAAGCAGCGCTGTTCTGTATATCTTTTATCCGACTTTACGCCCATTAATTGATGCGCAGCGCAGTAAAATGCTCTAGTCGAGTGGTCCACATCCACCCTTTTCCCCATCACCTCCGGAAAGTGGTTTTCACAGCTTTCAAACCCTAACAAAGTCACATACCCCAGCGATTTCAGTACTTTCCATAAAGTTCCGTTTCCAAGCACTTCCTCCTCAGGGGCGTTTTGGTGCTTTCTCAAGTCGGATTGATTGGCTAGGACAGGAATCATGTTGAAAACTGAATTCGGCCCGAGACTGTTGTGAAGTTTATAGTCGAATATGGAAAAGTCACCTTGAAGGTGCAGAGAATTCAGAAAAGATGCGGTTTGAGGGAGTTTGCGGTAGAATTGCCGTCTAGAGAAACTGTCAATTGTGACTAGGAGTAGGATTAAAGGCCGTTTAAAGGTACTTTTGGAGGCTATTATGGCCTGCGCCCGGCGATATGCAGATGGCTGAAATTTCGGCCTAAAATTCGCATTTGTGAGTGTATTGTTGCACCCGGCATATACGAATTCACTCTCATTCAGACCGATTTTCCCTCCGAATTCCCGAATGTCCCACTTATTTTCCAAGTCGTCCCTCACATACAGCGCTGTGGCCGACATTCCCGCAGGCAAAGTCACATACTTCCCTCTATTCGCCATATGTCCACAGTGCATGTCAAAGGTCCAATCTGTGCTATTTAGCGTGATTTCCGGGGTATAACCGCGGATTAGTTCCCTGCAAGTTGGAAACTCAGCATCAGGGAAAGCCTTTCTACCAGCTTCTTGGGAGTAGCCGAATGTGAGAGGGACGCAGGCCAGTGGTTCCTCTCCCTTCCCCACTAGTTCCGAGTCGTCTATGCCCATAGGAACTCTGGGAAGGACGAAGTGGGCGGAAGGCTCAGGGGAGTAGCAGTGCTGGTCGCTGGTTTCGACCACTGTGTATATAGGCGAAACAGTGCGCAGTTTTGAGTCGTCTGTGTATATCTTCGGGAGCAACTTATCAGGGAATCGCTTGAATCGAAAGGAGCAGTAGGTGCAAATAGCCACTAGGACTGATGCGAGCGCAATGCGCCCTTTTGAGCCCATCTTAAAGCGGCTTATCGAAGAGAAAGGAAGTGATGAGCTGGTAGGCTTGCGCTGGCGCCCACTGCGGCACCATGTGTCCGACTCCCTTGACACTCACGAAGGTAAGTCCGTCGTAGACTTCGTAATAGCCGGCGACTTGGCCGTTTAGATACCACTGAGTATGGTCCTGCAGCATCGTCAGGTCGAGATCTGCAATCCACGTCCTAGTTTGAGGAAAGGGACAGACAGTGTCCGTATCCCCCGAGTAAATCAGTATCTTCAAGCCCGAGGATATAATCGTTGGGTACGTCCATAGCGACCCTCCCGAGTTCTGCGAGTAATTAAGGTTATTAGAGCATACAGACCAAGGCAATTCATCGTCATTTGAAGGTATGTGGAAAGCCTGCTGCACAGTTGCGTTATTCAAATAAGCAGTAAGGCCGGAATCATCAGTGCAGGGTAAACCATCCCCCAGCCACTGCGCATAGTGGTGTCCACTCGGAGAGTTGAGGCAGGGACGGTACATATCGTAGCGATTTATATTGGCCAAAAGGTCGTTTAGATCATTCATATCAGCCTCGCAGGCTGCAGATTGGTAATTCGTTGGTACACAATCAGTGTCTATCTGAGCTTTCAGTGACCAGGGCATAAAGGCATGCGACCAAGCCAAATAGACCAACTCCACAGTAGCGTCTATATTGAATATAGTCACTCCATTCCCTACTGCCATTCCCACGAGGTTAATAGGACTGACAGCCTCTGAGTTGTACTGTAAGATGGTGTAAGTCAGCATAGGCACATACACTCCTCCGTAGCTTTCCCCGGTTACGTAGAAGTCGTGCTCTGTGTATTCGGGGTATTTGGAAAACCACTGCAAAATGGCTTGCAAATTGTCGTGAGCGGTTGTATAGTCGTCAGAGTTGAGGTTAGAGTCGGACCCATACTGGGAAAACCCCACTCCAGCAGGACTTTCCAGGTATATAATGGACGCATTAAGGTTCCAAGCATACGGATTCGCTGCTAAAGTGTCCCCTAGCTCCTGGAACACATAAGGACCGTGCTCGTAAAACAGCCCTAGCATCGATGAACACCCAGGCCCTCCATTCAGCCACAGCAGCAAAGGGTCAGTCTCAGGGGAATTCTGACTCTCCACGAAGACATAGTGTAGAGACCGACCCTTGGAGTTGGCAATATTGAGGAAGCCGGAAAAGACTGCGAAGGTAGGAGTGGACGGGAAGCCTGGAAAGCTGGTGACTAAGTCTTGCAGAGGGAAGGCCTGGCTTGCGCATATCAGCAGGAGAAGCTGGAGATAGGGAGTCATTTTACGATAGAGAAAGGCTATTTCTTAGTGAATTGGACGTAGCTGAGGTATGCGTTCCAGAACACTGCCACGAAGTTGACGACTAGCACTTGGTAAGGGACAGGGATGAGTGCGAAGTTGACGACTTGGACTGCAGGCCATATAGACCAGTTGGCGATGAGGGTCGGCCACAGGTATCTCCGGACCTTGGCTTGGCCTTGCTCCAGTGACCCTCCATTCAGCAGTGTGAGGCCGATGAAGAAGGAACAGCTGCAGAAGGTAGCGAAGAAGGTTTGGTCGAGGAGAGTCTTCTTGAGGACTGTGAGGAAGCCTGCAGCCGGGAAACAGCGGGCCAGCACTAAGGAATACCAGCAGTGCAGTACAGGCCCCAAATACATACCCCCAAACAGTGCCATAGTCCCCACTCGCTTTTTGTCCGGGACCTGCGCCTTCCCTCTCGACCACATCTCAACCCCCTGACTCAGCAGGTCCCCGAGTCCCACCAGCCCCGCACTTGTGCCAGACTTCGTAGCCAGCGGGTGCTTCGCTAGCAGTCGTCCATACATAGTAATGTGGATTTTCAAGCTGCATTGGACCGCTCGTCTCGCGCTGAACTTGACAGTGCTGAACTTGCCCTTCTTGTTATTCTGGAATTACCCGTACTTGTTCTGGACGTACAAGCTGCACAACCGGCAAGTCTCCCGGGAGAAGGACTACACTCAAGTCCGTATGAAGCCGTGGGAGGAAATCAAGGAGTGGACGCCTGTGGCGGAGGCTGCGAAGCAGAAGATTAAGGAGGAAGGGGCGCCGATGCCGCTATACCATGTGGAGCCGAGTGAGGAAGACATTCAGAAGCATGGCCTTTTCATCATCGGCCGTAGCTAAGTATAGGAAAGCGGCGTTTGGAGTTGCAGTGAAGCGGGCTGTTAGCCGTAATTACCCAATTTATATCCGTGAAATGGGCTCAAATCCTCTATTAGCCTATTAGCAGTATCGAACTCCCTTCCTATGAATCTGCAGATTAGTTGCCTATAATGGAGCCTGCCCCCCTCACCATATCCGTCATATACCACTTCCCCTGCTTGGACGGCCTCTTCTCCTGCCTGCCTCTGCACCTCTATTACCACTCTTTCCCTGCTACTACAGTCCGCTATTACCCCTATCGCACCAATAAGCCCTTCACACTTACTTTACAGCCTGCAGACATTGTTTATTTCCTAGACTGCATAGGCACTAAGGAAATGCTGGAAACGGTGTTAGAAACTGCAAGAGAAATCGTCATTTTGGACCATCACTACCAAGTCAAGGAGATAGTGGACAGTTGGGGAGTGGCCAATGACAGTCCTTATGTTGCCCAAAAAATCAACTTTTCATATGTCCGAACTGACATTTGCGCGGTTAGAATCGCCTGGGCCTACTTTTCCCGCCTCAATGATCGTCCTTTAATCCTCCTAAGTAACAAGGTAAAATCATTATTACGTGTATTTGACTATATTGAGGACAGAGACCTGTATCGAAACGTCCTCCCTGATACTCGTGAGGCCATTGCCGGCCTCAGATGTCTGTAATTTCCACCCAGTCTCCCTGATTTAGATTTGACACAAGGTACGTCTATCCTCGAAAATGCTGCTAGAGTGACGATTACTGTGGCTATTAAGAAGGGTGGAAGGCTGGCAGGCCTGCGAATCCTGGCAATTACCGAGGAACTGAAAGAACCAATGTGGAAAATAGCGATTGGAGGAGATTTGACTAGGATGTGTCTGAGAATTTCCACCCAAAAGGTGCACTTACGGTCAGATCTCGGTCATCACTTGGCACAACTGAGTGAAAAAGTGTTCCATTATGGCGTGGGGGTCACTATAATTGACGAAGGCGACCCCGATACAGTACGTCTGAGCCTGCGTTCAGTGTGCGGGGTCAACGTGGCTGAAATAGTAATTGGGTACGGAGGCGGCGGCCACCCTGGAGCAGCGGGAATGGCCATCAACCAAGCGGAGTTCCGCTCACAGTGGCTGAAAGGCCAAGTGGTCAAATCTCCCGACAGCGACTCTCTAGTTCCCTTTAGCTAATCAGCTCCCAGGAGAGTGTTTCCAGTGCTGATTTGTTGATTTGCCGGGAAGCGTAGATATGGCTTACTTGCTTAAGAATTGTTGTGTGTCCAGGTCAGTAGGTAACTCCCTAGGTCGCCTTGGAACTATGGTATTTGTCTGTAGTGCGCTAATCATTGATTTAATGTAATCCCTTGAGAACAGCGCTTTAAGTTGCTTTCGGCTCCCACACCTGAACTGGTCCCCAGCATTTGGCACCATTCTCCATCAATCCACCGAATAGATGCATAACTCCGTGGATGTATATTCGACAGGGCAAATAATGCTCAAAGTCGACTATTGCATTTCGTCGATTTCATTAATTTCTATAGAATCGTGGCACAGCACTCGTGAAAAACCGAACTATCAAACCTGCGATTACCCTAGGTGGACGCTAGAAGGCGAAGCTGTATTAGAAAGCGGCATTTGGAATTGCTGCATAGCGGGTTATTTGAGAGATTTTGCTCAAGAGAATAATCACGCTTGTTAGGATTTCCCATATACTCTGTCATTAAAAAGACTGACACAGATTAACAATTGATAGATTGAACTTTGGACCTAATAATAAACGGACTATTATAAGCCGTTTATCCCCCGATTTATTTTCGCGATTTGAGCTACCAAAGTGCCTAAAATCCTCTGCTAGTAGCCAATTAGCAGTATCGAAATCCCTGCCTAGGATTCTGCAGAATAGTTACCTATAATGGAACCCGCTCCCCTCACCATATCCGTCATATACCACTTCCCCTGCTTTGACGGCCTCTTCTCCTGCCTGCCTCTGCACCTCTATTACCACTCTTTCCCTGCTACTACAGTCCGCTATTACCCCTATCGCACCAATAAGCCCTTCACACTTACTATACAGCCTGCAGACATTGTTTATTTCCTAGACTGCATAGGCACTAAGGAAATGCTGGAAACGGTGTTAGAAACTGCAAGAGAAATCGTCATTTTGGACCATCACTACCAAGTCAAGGAAATAGTGGACAGCTGGGGAGTGGCCAATGACAGTCCTTATGTTGCCCAAAAAGTCAACTTTTCATATGTCCGAATTGACATTTGCGCGGCTAAAATAGCCTGGGCCTACTTTTCCCGCCTCAATAATGGCCCTTTAATCCCCCATAGAGATGAGGAAAGCGCTTTATTTCGTGTATTTGACTATATTGAGGACAGAGACATGTACCGAAACGTCCTCCCTGACACTCGCAAAGTCAGTTCCGGCCTCAGAGACCTGTAATTTTCACCCAGTCTCCCTGATTTAGACCTGACACGTGGTACATCCACCCTCGACAAAGCCGTAAAAGTGACTACTCGCCTGGCTATTCAGCAGGGACAAAGGCTCACAGGCCCCAGAACTAAGGAAATCACTGAGGAACTGAACAAACCAATGTGGAAAATAGCGATTGGAGGAGACTCGACTATGATGTGTCTGGGAATTTCCACCCAAAAGAAGCATTTAAGGTCGGAAATCGGCACTCACTTAGCCGAATTGAGTGAAAAAGTGTTCCATTTTGGCGTGGGAATCACTATAATTCACGAAGGCGACCCTGCTACAGTGCGTCTGAGCCTGCGGTCAGTGTGCGAAGTCAACGTGGCTGAAATAGTAATTGGGTACGGAGGCGGCGGCCACCCTGGAGCAGCGGGAATGACCCTCAACCAAGCGGAGTTCCGCTCACAGTGGCTGAAAGGCCAAGTGGTCAAATCCCACAATAGCGACTCTCTAATTTCCTTTAACTAAGCAGCTCCCAGGAGAGCGTTTCCAGCGCTAATTTGTTGATTTGCCGAGAAGCGTAGCCGTAGAAGACAGAAACGAGCACAGACCTCCCAATGACTCTGACTTCATCAGTGATGCAGCCACAACTGGGCATAGGCGCGATTTCAGTAGCGCTTTCAGTGCTCAAATCTATCAAAGTCGCACGGCCGGTTTTCGCATCGTTCTCCAACAATCCACCAAATAGAAGAACCCGTCCATCATATGGCAGCTGCACAACTCCGTGCATGTATATTCGATATGGCAAAATCACACTCAAGGTGGACCATTGCTTTGCATCGATTTCGTACATTTCTATCGAGTCGTGACACACCGCGGCCCGCAGACGTCCTCCGAACGCATACATCTTCCTTGTCCTCTTGTCCACTACTGAAGCCACAGAGTCCCGCACCTCCTGCATACTGGGCATCCGCGACCACTGCAACTCCGCCAAGTCCAGACTTTCGCATTCCTTTGTGAATGCGTTCCTATGGTTACAGCCGCCCAGCACATATATGCGGTTTTCGAATAACTGCATAGAGTGATTCGCATGTCCGAGGCAGGAAGCAGGCCCTTCCCGAATCGACCAGTCGGAAATAGACAGAAACCAGCATTTCCGTATCCCGAAGTCATCTAAGTTTTCTCTCCCGCCGCAGAGGAAAAGCGTGTCTGCGCCCAAATGCAGAGTCCTGCTGTACAGCGGCACTACAAAGGACGCGGAAATCTGCTGGGAAAGCATTGTGCGAGTTTGCACGTTGTAGAGGTGGAGACTGCACCCGCTCCACTCCACCCAGTGGACATTACTGTCGCAAACACTGCGCAAGTAAGGTAATTGCCGCAGGGAGTGGTAGTTGTCCTGAGGCTTTAAGCCCCAGAAAGACGCATTTAGTTCCATCAAATCAGAGTAAATTTCATGTAATTCGCTTAAAGACGTAAAAACCCTTTCCTCAGGACATATCAAAGCGCGGTTGTAGACCCCTTCAACCCTTTTCGCGAGAATCAGCGCCTTCCTGTCGTCAATTAGTCTGGAGTTCGTGGCTAAATAGTGCACGTAAGAGAACTTGCTTTCCAGCCGTTTCCTCGCTTTAGTGGCTGCGGTTTTCGTATGAGTCACATGAGTGTTTTTGCACTTTTCACAAATGACAGCGTCGCAAGTCTTACAGTAATCGCAGCCTTCCCACTGGTCTAATAGGCAAAGCAGCGGCAGACCCGGCTTTAAATCGAAGGAGGAGCAGGGACCTGGACTGGGAGGCAGGCGAAGACAGTCCGGCTGGGCGAGGAGAGAGATGCAGGCAGGACAGACTCTCTTGCCGTGCAGCGTAGCGAAGGAGCTTAGCACTGGACTCAGAACTGAGCTTTCGCAAAGGACACAAAGACTCACACTCTTCATTACTTCCCACTGTTACCATCCAGACTAGGTTACATCACTATGCAGTTAGCTTGGGGAGGACTGGGGACTGGACTTCGGCTGCAAGTGGACTTAATTTGGACCTGAAGACGCTCATTTTCCAGGTACAGTTCCTGCTTGCGAGAGGCCAATTCCAGGCTTTTCCCCTCAAAAGCAGTCCGTTCCGCTTCGTATTTTTTCCGATTTTCGTCGATTTTGCGGCTGAACCCTTCGTGGTGCTCCGCCCTCAGCAACCAATTCAGCAGCGCTTCAGTGTGGCTCTCACCTACACCTGCCTTTTCCTTCAGTCCATAGGCGTTCCTAGGCTCTGCGTCTACTTCCACTCGGCCCTGCAGTCTCCTGTGCATCTCTCTGGCGAAAATGTAGCGGAAATTGGGACATTGTCTGAGGACGGAGTGGTCCCTTGCGAGAGTGCATAGGTCGGGAATCGAGAGAAATGGCCAGCGAATCGCAGGGACCAGACAGTCCACCTCCCCAAAGTCTCTATTGGCCGAGTACTTCCAAAGAGCTGCAATAGCTGCCTTTTCAGCTGCAATAGGGAGCTTAGTATGCATCAAAAGACTGCGGAAGTCATATACGTTTAAACCCTTCAAGTACCGGAATTTGCCGCAGTTAAAGGTCTCAAAGCGTTCGTTTACATACTGAATCACAGCGGAATACAACTGCAACTCCCGCATTCTTACGCTAATTCCCACCTTAAGCACTCCCGCCCAGTCCCCACTTCTCCACATCCTTCTTTCCCCTGCACACTGGTAATGTCCATTGGGGAAGCTGTAGAGGAACACTGAGGACTGGGCGTGGTTCTTAGTCTCGAGGCCTATTTCCCAGAGTACAGTGGTGTAGAGAGCCTTTTCGGATGTGTGGGTTCGTTCACAGAGGAATATGGATATGTTGGAGGAGTGGAGGACAACTGTGAGGAACCAGGTGCAGCTTTCAGTCTGAAATGTAGGGGAAATTAGGCTTCTTTCCCTGGTCAAATCGTCGATAGTAATTGTTAATAGTGGCTTTAAGCCACTTAATCCGACTTTGTCCATATCCATTAAGGGTACAGATTTGTGCCTTTCCTTGGATGCAAAAGGCTGGGTACTTCCCAGGGACGGAATGGGCACCATGCACTGGTTCAGGTCAAGGGGTAGGAGCGGAGGGACTGGAGACTGCCGCTGGGCCGAGGTGAGCCAGGGCTCCGTTTCCTCTATTGACTCGAACTCCATTATTTGGTCTTCCGGCAGTTTGGCGAAGTCCTGCTGTTCATAGGGCCGCAGGAAGTCCACTCTCCTGGGATCCACTGATGACAATGGACAGGCGCAAAGACTCAAATTGCTGATTCTGCTGCACAGACTTAGGGCGTTCTCCGCCAGTCCAGCCTCTATTAGCACCGGCACCAGCAGGGATACGAAGGCGGAGTGGTAGTGATAGTGCAGTGCTGCAGTCGCTGCTTTCAGCAAAACAGGCCCAGCCGCAGCCAGCAGTTCTCTCCTGCAGTTCCCAACCAGCCATGGAAAGTGCCGGCCTGCGTATTGACAGGCGTAGTCCACCAAGTAGTTCCAAGCCTCTCTACACCCCTCATTTCCCCTTAATACCCCCATTTCAGCTATAGACAGGACTGCTTCCTTGGTTAACTTTAGCACTATATGCTTCACTATCAACGAAACCACCAAATCGGGGAGACCCAAAAAGTCAGCGAGTGTTACGGTCGCTTGGGCGAGGGGTAAGTCCAGTCCTTCCTTGTCAATGTCGCACTGATAAAGGTACATAAGGACTAGCTGCAGCGGCCTTTCCTGCACCCAACCCGGCATCACCACCCTGGCAGGGACTGCGCCTTTACTCTTCTGTAGCTGTTCTTTGAAAAAGGGACTCAGTGCCAAAACGCCCCTATGTGCCTTTATTTCCCTGTCCTTTGCCTTTAGCACGACATCCCAATAGCTCCGACTTACCCACATTTCCCGGCTTCCTTCCTTTTCCGGCCGAGAACTGCTCACTTGTTGGTAGAGCTGGGCTGGCAAGGGAAGCAGAAGGCAGGGCAAAGAGACTGTTTCTCCCTCTGAATCAGCCTTGGGAGAGGCTTGAGGAGAGGTTTGGCAGTACTCTTGCTTAGGACTTGGGTCGATCACAGGAGGATTTGCGAATTTGACTGAGGGATAAGTCGGTTCTTGAGCTGATTTCAAGGGAAATGGGTCTGAGTTAGCTTGAGGAGTCGGCATATACTGAGGGGGAAATGTATGAGGAAAGACGAATTCCACAGGGAATCGAACTGATGGTAGCGGAGTCGGCCCATAAGTAGCTAGCCAAGGACCATTTTGCCCACTGTACCCTGTATATGCGTAGCTTTGGACTGGCTCATAGGCAGGGAATTGGAACACTGAGGGAACTGAAGGGCAAAAACTGGCGTTTCCAGCGGCTGTAGGAGGGAAGTAGGCCATTTCCTCAGTTTCCCCTCTATCTCTCATAGGCACATTCTCTATATTCCCAGTTTCCTGCCTGTTGCCCCCAGTACCCAACTGAATCGGCCTTTTCTCCCTTAATCCCGTCCTTTTGGCTGCCATTTCAGTACTGCAATTTCCCATTTTCCCTTTAAATCGACTCAAAACCCTCATCGAGTCCTGCAGACTTCTCCCCTCAAACAGCACATTACTCTCCCACAACTGACTAAAAGCCATTTTATGGACCAACACAGCCTCTGCAGGCAAATTGCCCCTCTCCCCTCCACTATATCCCCCACTTTGCCCTACTAATCCATAGACCCTCACCTCTTTTTCACTATTCGATATAGCACTTAGCAGGTTTTTCGGGATTTTCACCTCGAAATCGCCATTTTCCATATAGATTTGAGAGGGTCTTGTGGTGATTTCCTGGCCTGTGGCTGTATCCCGTATCGACACCGCACAGAGGCTTATATTGGAGTTGAGCAGTTTGCCGCGTATTTCCACTCCTTCGGAAGCGGCAAATTGGACGTGAGTGAGGCAAATTGCCTTTCGAAAGAGGATAAATTGGAGAATTAGGAGGTTTTGGGCCTGCTTCAGGGCGATTCCACAGTGGGTTATGTCGGCATTTCGCAGTTTGCAGGCAGAATTAGCGTCTAATCCGTCCAATAAGCCCAAAAAAGCCCTCATTACCCCCTCATTAGACGCTAAATCCTGCATCTGAAGCGCCTTTTCGACCCTAACACCCTGAAAATCACTCCCCACAACCCCAGTTTCCCTCACCCCCGCCTCCCAATCCGCCCTTTGCAAGGCCAACACCGCAGTTTGGCTGCAGAGGGCGTCTATATGCAGGGACTGCAGTCTGCACTGCTCTCTGTGTTGGTTGAGGGCCTTGGTTACTGCTAGTTCGGTGCGTGTTTGTAGGTCTGGGGCTTGCAAGGATGCGATTGGCGCGTTTAGCAGACTGCATATTCGCTCGAAATTGCTCATTTTATATGGGAGGACTGAAAAGCCGATTTCCTCCTCTGCAAGACTACTGTTCTAACTAGGGTGGAAGCCTGGAGGTGGGGGACGCATCTGGGGAGGCAGGTTGGCGGGCGGGCCGCTCGCAGGTCCCTTCAGTACTGCAGGTCCGGCCAGGCCGGGTGGGGCTTGGTTGGGACCCGGTATCATAGGCGCTCCTCTCCCAATAGCCTGCGCTCTGCCCACCACTATGCCCTCCCCCGGCCTTCGAGTCTGCGGAGGTGGGGGCGCTTCCGCTGTGATGCTCACGATGTTTTCCCCACGCAGTAGGATCATCCCTAGCATTCTCTTCTGCTCTCGCTCGATTTCTCCTGGCTTCTTCGGCTTGACCTTGCGGAACTCCTCCGTATCCGACAGCACCGTATTCATATGCTTATCAAAGGCCAGCAAGTTGCCACACATCTGCCTGCCGTCAGTAATCGTGACCCTCACCCTGTAGTTGATCCACTGCAGCATCTTGCCTCCCTTCTTCGCCATTTACTACTGCTATGCTGTATTGCCGCTCTTAAGTCACTCTTCCAGTTCCTTCATGATGGGTTCCCACTTCCCCTTGCGTCTCTGAGCCAGAAGTCCAGGCGGAAGGGTGCGTACCGCCCGCTTTAGGTCTGCTTTGAACTCTGCGCCTCCCACCCGAATAGCCTTTTTCAGTACAAACAGTCCGAACTTGTTATCCAGCAAGTCCCGCAGTCTGTGCGGATTCGCAAGTTCAGTGAGGATGACTTCCCTGTGCTGTTCATTCGCTAGTTCCAAGCAGCGTTCGATGAAGTTGGAGGAAAACTTCTGAAGGGAGAGCTGCACAGCGCGTCCTTTCACACAGGCCATGATTTCCTGGCAGTAGCCCCAGGACCACTGTTCGAGCATGTACTGAATTGCGATGTTGCCGAAGGAGTCTTGCACCAGCATTGTGCAGCTTTCCAGCAGTTTCCGCTTCAGTAGGTCTTTGTCAGTGTGTTCTGCAGCGGAAATAGTCGCTTTGATGACTAACAGGCCGAGTTGGGTGGAGGCGAGGTCGGAAACGTGCTCAGTGAGCGGGAGTATGAGCGCCGAGCAGTCTCTCACCTTCAAAATCACGCTTTGGACTACATGGGAAGCATGTTGGTGAGTAGCCAAAGTGACCACTGCAGGACTGAAAGTCTCCACTAGCACACTAAACTCTTCAGGTAGGTTCACGAGAGAAATCAGCTTCTGCAGTGCATGTGTCCCCCTTTCACTCAGCGAAATATCCACCAAATTGGGTCTCAAGTAGCGCAGGAGGTAGAGTCTTTGAGCGGCGGAACAGTGTTCAAACAGGGTTTGGCACATGTAGTTTCCGTAGGGGTCGACCATCAGGTCGGCTAGGCTGACCCTGCAGAGGACTGAGACGATTTGGTCCATTTGGGCTGGGTTGGCTCGCTGGATGGTGGCTTGGGCGCGGCGGCTGCCTGCTTGGGAGCGGCAGATGTAGGGCAGGCGCTCGATTGAGTCGTCTTCACTGTCAGGCGGAAAGGAGGGCGGCTGGGCAGGCGGCAGCCAAGTGAACTGCCCTGGGTCTAGTCGCTGTTGGCTGAGATCAGGCGTTACTTCTCCAAGGAGTGCTGAGGCTCCGATAGGCTCCGAGCCACGTTTCTTCTGAAGAGTAGGAGAAGCCGCTTGAAGGGTGGCCCCGCTCCAACTGCCCCGCTTTTTCATGTAATCCACACTGAAGAAACTGTTCGAGCTCTCCTCTTCCCTGCTTCCCCGCATTTCTTCGCTTGTAATAGCCCATTCTCTCAGTAGTAATAGACAGTCCTTGCTTAAAGAGCTAACTTAGCGACTTTCCTGTGTGGTTCTTGTCTCTCCCCAGCAGCCTTCCTCACCACCTTGGCAGAGATGGATAGAAAGCTGTCCTCACTCTTGACTCTGCCTACCCCTCACTCTAGCACCTCCGCTTGCACCTCCTCCCCCTTCAGTACTTCTTTCCTGCTCTGTTTCCAGGTGTAGGTCCCCGAGTTCAGACTTAAAGGGGAGTCGGAACTGCCTTCTGAGGGGAAATTGACGGGGAATAGGCCGCAGGCTTTCCCTCTTAACTGCTCATTCCCAGCCTTAAGGATCTTCACCCCTGAATAGTGCTTACTCAGTACATCCCCCGGCTTCGGCGCAAAGAAGACTCCCGAGTACTTAATCGGCACCCTAAAAGCCGCTATATCGCCCATCACTTTGATAGCCGGGTCCCTCACCTTCAGTGCATGATAGGACAAAAGCACGCCCTGGACCGTCTCATTCCACCTGCCTAGGGAGCACTTTAGCACTGTCCGGTCCAGCTGGGCCTTGATGCCCTCCGTGACTTTGCCGAGCCAGCGGAACTCCACCTCTGCCTCGGAGCTGGGTGGGGGTCACTGGAAAGTGGCGGAGAGGAAGACGGAGTCCATATATGTGTAGAGGTGCAGACTTAGAGGACTATGGGCAGGACTACTAGGGCTTTGACTGGCTTAGTGTAAGCGGGTAGAGGAAAGGTATGCGATGCAGTAGTGAATTGGGGATAATTAATGAGGTTTCTACTAGTTACCCTCATATAAAGCGCCTAGAATCAAGCCTTCAAGCCTACTGGCGCCTGTCGAAGTCCACAGAACGGACAATGAAAGCGTGCATCTCTATACTTCTCCCCAAACCCCCTCAAACACTGCAAGCAGTACCCATGTCCACACTCCAAATAGCTCTTCCCCACCTCCAATTTGCACAGTTTACACTCCTTTGCGTCCTCCCAGTGTCTCGAAGTCATTATCAACCGATCCCCTCGCTGGTAGTTCCTTAGTCTCTGCGTAGACACAGCCTTTGCACAGGTCGGACAGGTCGGATTGCCTTTGCGCATATGGTGATTTAGGCAGTCTGGACTGCAGACACAGTTAAGGGTAGAGCCGCAGTACAGAAAGAAAGCCAGGGCACTGGCTCTAATGGGAAAGGAACAGAAGTGGCAATAGGCCTGGGCCCAGGCTTTAAGGTGCTGCATAGTCAGGAAGTACATCCTTGAATTGGACGTGTCGGTGACACTTAGGTAGCTTTGCACGCCTGCGGACAGGAGAAATGTGCACCTGGAGGTCGCAGGCAGGTAGGCTTTGGGCGCATCTTTGCACTTCGGACATAAAAACCCGGGCAAAAAGCTGCTTTCGTGGCCTAAATTCCTGCATTTTTTGCACAAACTATGTCTTTTGCACGTCAAAACAAACCCTTCCACTTCTCTAAACCCACATTCCACGCAGTTATCATCTACGTCGCCCTCTCTCTCCTCCCAGGGAGACTGCAAACAGGCCTCCGAACACACCTTTACGCATTTCCAGCTCTGGGCAGAGCCCAAATAACTGGCTCTCCAGTCCGTTAGGGGCAGCAAATCGAACATATTTTCGCACTTTAGGCACTTCTGAGGGACGGTTTGAGGGTCTTCGGCGGTTCTTCGAGGGAAAACGAAGCTGCCGGAGGGGGCAGGGGCGATGGCTATGGAATTACGCTTGGATCTTATGGAGGAATGGGTGCTTTCTGATAGTTTTGACTGGGAGGGAGGTGGGAAAGAGGGGCTGAATTGGGCTTTTTCTATGGATTTCTCAGAAAAGGCGGTTTGAGCCAGCCTGCGGGTGGTGTAGCAGGGAGGACAGAGTAGACTTTGCACTGTAATATTGCTGGAAAGGGCTAATTCTGGTACTGGAAACTGCTGTCGGCACTGATCGCATGTATGGAATATGTTTGAAATCAGCACCCAATCCCAACTAAACGCGATTTTCAGGTATTTCGCGACATTTTCAGGGTTATTAACTTGCAAACTCTCATTTAGCCCCGCTAAAACTGCTTCTAGGCTGAATTTCGCATGTATTTTCCCCTCCAATCTGACAAAATCCAGTCTTTCCGCCTCATTTTCCTGCAGCATTTCCATCAAAACCTCCTTCAAATCCTCACTAATGGCCATCCCCCTCACACAGCTTTTCACAAACGCATCCTCCTGCAGTCTCCCACTCAACTCCGGCTTCAGTATATACACCACAGTCAACCCCAGCGCAAATACGTCTGATTTATAGGGGTTGTAGGGGATTGTAGGGCAGACTTGGGTGGTGAGGTATTGGACGTAGGCAGATCTCAGTTCAGGACTGAGGAACTGGGGAGTGCCGGCTAGACTGTGGGCGAGACTGGCCATTAGCGTGCTTTTGGCTGAGCCGAAGTCTGCGATTTTGAAGCCGCCAGTGTGCGCGTTTCTGAACAAATTGGTGGGCTTGATGTCTCTGTGGCAGATTTGTTTCTTTTGAGCCTTGGCCAATACTTCCGTCATTTCCCAAAGGAGCCGCACAGCGTCTTTTTCCCCCCACCGCTCCCCCTTCCTCCTCATTTCCTCAGTCTCCCTTTCCAGGTCATTATCCAGCCACTCCATCGCCAGGCAGAACACGAACTCTCCGGCTGCCTGCCACTTCTGCATGCCGTAGAGCTGGCAGACGCAGGGGTGGGGGAGTAGCTGCATGATTTCTGCTTCTTTGATGACTTGGTCTCGCTCGGCTTCTGTGGAGAAATGCAGTTCTTTCAGAGCGACGTGGTGGTTGTTGGCGCTGTCGAAGGCTTTGTAGACGTAGGTGAATTGGCCGGGGTCGACGTAGACTAGGGTCTTGGAAGTGTAGAGTTCCCAATTCATTATTTGTTAGGAGACGGAGTTTGTGCTAAAACAGGCATGCAATCGCTTGTATTTGATGAATTTAATAGGAGCCTAATCTGTTATAGGACTGACTACGTCTGTTCGCTATCATACATTCCTTTGACTACCTAAACAGCTAATTCGGGTGAGCACTAGAGAAGGAAGTCTCACTGAGCGCAGTCCCATCCAAGGAGTTATCCGGCTTGCGGTACAAGTCCTCCTCGTCCTCTGCAGGGCTTTCAGTGACTGCAGAGTCCAGGGCCTTACGGCGGTGTCTTCTAGCCTTGCGGGAGACTTTGGGCCGGGTGTCTTCCTTGGCTTCCTCACTATCAGCTACTGAGTCCGCTAGTAGGCATCTGTAGGGCATTATGAAGTCTCGGTACAGGTTGTCCGATACGGCTGCATCGCCTATGTCATTCCTATCTAACTGATATACATTCGTATCCACACATCCTCCGAAAAAAACTATATCATTGGTGACCAGCACTGCAGAGTGGAAGACTCTGGGCGGGATGCTGTTAGACACTTTGTATTTGCTCCAATAGGGCGGAGAGGCGGCTATGTGCAGACTCCACACTTCCCCCTGCGTCGGCACTTTCAGCACTGCGCCGGAAGGGTCAATGCAGCGAGGCGCATACACGAACAGAGTGGACTTTATCAGACTTGCGGAGTGGCCATATACAGGTCCTGGTCCCCGTCCTGTGGGATTCATCCGGTCCCAAGTGAGAGTTTGCAGGTTCATCACCCATATGTCACTCAGCGGTACTGTCTGGTTGATCCCTCCAATCATCCAAAACACGTCCTGTCCTTCCTTGTTTTTGGCCAGGGAGCAAGAGGTGGAGACTCGGCCGACCGGCATAGCGACGTCATTGGTCTTGGCTGGGACTTGCACCCAAGCAGTGGTTTGAAGGTTGAATATCCACACATCGTTTTTGTACCCTTCGCGAGGGACGAAGCCTCCGACCACTGCCATTTCCTTGTTGTTGGGAAGCAGGAAAGCGCAGTGGCCGGCCCTGGGAGGGATTTTCCGCTTGACAGTTTTGAGTCTCCAGGTCAAGGACGGTAGGTGAAGTATGTGGATATCGCTGTAGCATTCCTTCAAATCGCCTCCGCCATACACTAAAACAGACTGTTCTTCCGGCAAATACACTGCACTGTGTCCACAAACAGCAGGCAAGTCGCCCTCTACCTGAGTCTCCTTCCACGTCCAGTTCAAATAGTCAAACAGATGCACTTCACTCGACACTCTTCCCTGCACGTCTCCCCCGATCACCACCATTCTGCCGATTTCCTCCGCCACCACAGCTGTGTGCAGGACTCTAGCCTTCGGCGGAGTGCCTGTGACTCTCAAGCACAGCCACCTCAGTTCCAGTGACGGGTTGATGACGCATATGTCGCTCAAGTACTGCCTTGCGCTCATTCCGCCAGTGATTAATAAGGTCTCTCCCAGGCTGCAGGCTGCGTGGCTATGCCGGGGCACCGGTAAATTGCCAGTTACGTCAAGTTTGTGCCAGATGATTTCCTCCCCGGTGACGTCTATTACGTAGGTGGAGTTGTCTGCGTCTGTGTAGGTGACTCCGCCAAAGACCACAATTACGTTGTTTTCCAGCTGAGTGAGGGAGTACTTGGAGAGCTGGGCGGGGTGGGTGCCTATGGCCGTCCTTTCCTTCCACTCCCGGGACTGCAGGTCGAGGAACAGGAACTTGTTAGGGATTTCGCCCACTGCCCAGACTAGTCCGAGGTGGTAGAAGCTGTGCCAGCCTGTGCCTTTCGGCTTGACTTCCCCGAAGGTTGCAAGCGGCTTCCACTGTCTTTTCGCAGGCTCGAAGACCCAAAAGTCCTCCAGTCCCTGCTCCTGCTCCTCACTGCTTCCACCGTACCCTCCCATCAAGTACACCACTTCTCCACTGCCTCTGCACATCGTAGCGCCGTAGCGAGGCTCTGGCTCCCTGCCTGTCTTCTCCACGCGTTCCCATACGAAACTAGTGGTGTTGAGCAGGTAAGTGTCGTTGAAGAATTTAGGGCCCTGCGCGCCTCCAAAGATAAGGTAGAAGGAAGGCTCTATGAATTCTGCGCAGTGTTGATGTCTGGGGCCTGGACTTTTCTCGATGTTTTGAAGGACGGGGTTTAGCCACTCGTTCGTTTTAAGGTCGAATACGCTGAGAGTTGATAGACAGGCGGAGCCTGTGAAGCCACCGAAGAAGACCAATTTGCCGTTGCAGAGAGTGACTGATAGCGAAGTAGTGGTTGCCAAGGGACTTGGGTCGAGCTTGATGTGATGCGAAGCCATAATCACTACTGGTATGATTACCTATCATCATATGCATACGACCTGCCATTTTGGCAGTAGGTTTCAATGATTAATCGCGACACCACTCGAACAGACCCTCGACCCGAAGTTGTCCCAATCCCTTCAGTCCTCAATCCCCAGCAGACCACAGTGGCAATCCCCAAGCTAACCAAGCTACTACACCACTCCTGCGACCCTGAACTCCTGCCCTTTGCGCATATCAACAGAGTCTACCCCTACTCTGTGACGCGCAGGTTGGTCAAGATCCCGGCCTATTTGTACGTCCCACAGAGAGTCAAGCGACTGCCAGGACCAGACTGGATCATTAGTCAAGGAACTAGGAAAAGACATAAGTTCAGTTAGCGTCAGGTAACCTGGAAAATCATGTTTTCGCGAGAAGGACTAAGGAATGCAGCGCTTTGGGAGAGATGTGTGTGAAGTTCCTGATGAGAAAAGGACTCTGCAGGGCGAGATATTGAGCAAATCAGCAGTAGAGACATACGGCTATTGAATGGCTACCACAGGTTGGAACCATATTGAGACCCCAGCTGCTAAGACCTAGACTTCGACTCTAGTGCGTACCTCTGTCTAGCCATTAATCTTGAGCTTAAAGCCCGCACGGAGCTGGGCGAAGTGGCCCTCTGCTTGACTGACTTGCACTGCGTAGAGCAGGCTGCCGCTCTGCCAGAGTTGCTGTCGCATAGCGCAGGAGAGCACTCCGCTGGAGTTCACCTTCAAGCATACGCTCTGCTTAGGATTCAGAGTCGCCTTTAAGCCTGCTTCCCCTGAGTGGACACTTTGCGCGGTTTTGGTGGCTTTGAAAGCCAATGTGACTTTAGAAGTCAGCCCCTTGTACCCAAACAGTACAAAGTCCCCAGCTTTTACTCCCACTTCTGGGTGACTTACGTACTTCAGTGCAACCTTCGAGTCCACTCCACCCCAATACAGGATCCCGTCATATGCACAAACAGTGCCTTTCAGCCAGTCAAACCCCAGATCCACGCCTGCTCCCAACCCCGGCCTCCCTGCCACTGCACTAAACTTGAAGGTCGGCCCTTCACTCATTGAAACCTTGTAGCGGACTTCCTGAAGTGCATGGTCAAGCGACAATGTGCCTTTGACAGCCCCTGACTTGAGTTGGTTGCTGAGGTCCAGTTTCAGCTTTAGGTCCTTGTTGGTCTCGGGCACTACCTCTGCGCAGGCTTTGTAGAGGTTGATGCTGTCGGCTTCTAGAGTGAAGGTGGCCTCGGAGGTCTTGCGCTGTAGGAGAAAGTAGGCGTGAGCGTCTGCTGGTCCCCGCAGCTTGACTTGGAAGCTCAGGTCAGGCTTGGAAGCCAAGTACGCCAGAGCGAACTGGTTCCCAAAGCAAAACCCCTTCTTAAGGATGTCTGTCTAGACTGCACCGTCCTGCTTCTTAGTAAGTCCACCAAACCCTTCCAGCCTCGCCATATATGACCTAAGGACTTAGCCGTTGATACATTCGAGACCATAGGCGCCCTCAATCCGCACGAAGCCATCAGGGTCCGGCTGTTCTCTCTTGTTATCAGAGAAGTAGTACACTTCGCCTATGCTGAAGTCGGCGACGTACACTCGGCCGTCGCCGTAGCAGAGGCCGCGAGGCTCTGTGAAGAAGCCGGAGGACTTCAGGTAGAGGTTGGCTTCGCCTGTGATGCGGTACAGCCAGATCTAGGTGGAAAATACGGATCCGTCCGATAGGGAGAAATAGGCGTAATCCGGAGTGACTGCCAAGCCATAGGGAACTCTGTTCTCTCTAACTTCAATAGTGATTTCCTCCCTATCGAAATCTGCATTCGCAGAGTTCAGCACGCCTACATCCCTGGAATTCGCCCCATTTATATAGTAAATCGTGCGACTTTTCCATATGTCAATAGCTTGCGGAGCGGAAAGCAGGCCCGGGAAGTCCTCAGCTGTGTACATCACTCTGCCAATAGTGAGATACCCCGCCCACAGACTCAAATAGTCCACTTCCACAATGCTATTCGCCGCTGAATCCACATAAAACAGGTTTCCGTATGCGTCTACTGTGCAGTCTTGGGCTGTTACGTTCTGTGCGATGGTCGCTACTAGGTCACTATCCAGCACGAACCTCTTTTCTCCCTTCCAGTTCACGTTGTACTGGTAAATCGTCCCTTGGCCCGGGTCGCACACATACACAAATTCGTGATTTCGGTCGAAACAGACTCCGGTGGGCGTCTGCAGGCCGCCAACTAGGACAAAAGCCTGGTCTCTGTCGTCTCTGTCCCTAGGCACCGCCCAGACCTTGCCAGTATTGACCTCTCCAGCAGTCCAAGAAGTGACCAACACCCAGCTCAAATCTCCCCTGTAGTGCTCTTTCCCTATGTCGTTAGGGTCGGAAGGCAGTTCGTCTGTATCTCTGCCCATAGGGTTTTGCTCAGGGGATACATCTATAAAGGACCTGTAATTCCGTGCTGCCGGGTTATTATAGTCGTCCGAGTCGATCACGTAATCCCTCGTTTCCGTCTGAGTGCTATTGACTCGATATACGCGATAATCATCCGAAGTGTCATAGTCCTCCCCACTCTGGCTAAACAGCCAGTCAGAGAAGTCGTCCATGTCCGCAATCACCACGTCCCCATTAGTAGTCTGCAGGACTCGCTGCTGCAGGAAGGACTGGGCAGACACTGTGGCGGGAAGGGAGAGGACGGAGGGCAGGAGGAGGAGGCTGCTGATGAGGAGCCAGGGGGAGTGAGGGTGAGGGACTATCCGTTGCATGCAGGGTAATTTTAGCTTTGTGGGAAATGGAAGCTAAGGAAATCCACTATTGGGATAGCGGGGAAACTGACATTTGAGGGAATGCGATTCCTCTAGGTATGGAAATTAACTGTCTGGGAAGCGGGAGTTTGTAGGAACTGCAAAATAGAGCAGGAAAGAATTGCTGATAATGAGGGAAGAAGGAACTGGGCTGGGTTGTGAGTTTCAGAGGGAAAGCGCTGTTGAGTTCTTATGCAGACACAATTGTGCCACTAGTGCACACCTCCCAGGACTTTCTTGCAGAATTACCACTCAATACTTCCTTCACATCATCTGCTTCATTACGATATAGTCCATTCTTATCTAGAGCTAAACGTGATATATCCACTGGTAGCTATAGACGAATTGCAGTAGTTGGCTGAGTCTGGGTGATCCCACATTCTCGCTGTAATGGCAGGACTACATACCTCGTCTCCTCCTCTCAGGGTGCTCCATCCCTCAAGGCTCGGCCAGTGTGTCCGCAGCGCCCTCCCCTGACATCACTACTGTCATCCTTCCCTCCGAAGAAC